>Ga0182014_10004710_pt1 | contig 15475 bp, 11 predicted proteins | sample 612S2DmetaG_FD_120489 | JGI IMG/M metagenome (GOLD analysis project Ga0182014, IMG submission 120489) | Permafrost microbial communities from Stordalen Mire, Sweden - 612S2D metaG | ecosystem: Environmental > Terrestrial > Soil > Wetlands > Permafrost | place: Sweden: Stordalen | collected... | reverse complement strand
GTTTCCACTTGCCGTGCGCTCAAAACAACCAGACCTAGTATACCAATCGGAATGTGATCGGCCAAACCCTGCGGGCTTCTGCCGGACCTGCGGTGCTGAACTACACTGGAAGGCAATTATGCGAAGCCGGATTGGATTTTTCTGCCTTATCGGGGGAGCGGGCGTTGTGCTGGCAGGGTGCGGGCCGAGACCCAACAGCCAAGGCACGTTCACCAAGGCCGAAGCACGAACCGCGTTGATTTATGAAGCCAATCTGCACCAGGGACCGGAGGCGCTGCGCGCTTTCCTGGAAGATTTTCCCAAGGGCGCGGACCTGCACGTGCATCTTTCCGGCGCGGTGTACGCCGAGACCTTGATCCGCGACGCCGTTGAGGACGGAGCGTGCGTGGATCCGGTGGCGCTTTCACTCGCCAAGCCGCCTTGCACCGGCAAGCTGATTCCGGCAAGAACTTTCTCGGGCAACATCGACAGGAAGACCCAATTGCTCTATGACAAGCTGATCGATTCGCTGTCGATTCGCAGCTTTGTGCCCACAGATAGGTGGAGCGAACACGACCAGTTCTTCGCCGTTTTCGACCGCACCGGCGGCCTCAAGGATCACAATGGCGAGTGGGTCGACGAGGTGGCGAGTCGCGCCGCGGCGCAGAACCAGCAGTACCTCGAGCTGATGGTGACGCCACCCTTCAGCCATGCCGCGCAAATCGCACACGACATCGGCTGGAGCCCGGAGTTGGCCGAGGGCGACGCAAAGGCGTTCGCCGTGTTCCGGCAGCAATTGCTGGACAAGGGATTGCGCGACGAAGTAACCGCGGACCGCGAAGAAGTGCGCGCGGCGGAAGCGCAGCGCAAACAACTGGAGCACTGCGGAACAGCGCAGGCAGCGCCGGCTTGCCAGGTAGAGGTCCGGTACATTTGGACGATTTTGCGGGATTTTACGCCGGAACAAGTGTTTGCGCAGACGCTGCTCGGGTTTGAGACGGTCGAAGCGAGCATCGAAGCGCATGACCCTGGCTTCGTCGGCATCAACTTCGTGCGGCCGGAGGACGATTACGTGGCCATGCGCGACTACACGCTGCAGATGAAGATGGTCGGCTATCTCCACTCGGTCTATCCGCGCGTGCACATCTCCCTGCACGCGGGCGAACTCGCGCTGGGGCTCGTGCCTCCGGAGGGATTGCGCTTCCACATTCGCCAGGCGGTGGAGATGGCCCACGCGGAGCGCATCGGGCACGGCGTGGATGTGATGCACGAGGACGATGCGGCGGGACTGTTGAAGGAGCTGGCCGCGCAGCACGTGATGGTCGAAATCAACCTGAGCTCGAACGAGGGGATTCTGGGCGTGAAGGGCGCGGAGCATCCGTTTCCCATCTATCGCGCGGCGCATGTGCCGGTGGCGCTTTCGACAGACGATGAGGGCGTGAGCCGGATCGACCTGACGCACGAATATGTGCGCGCGGCGCTGGACTACCACCTGAGCTTCGCGGACCTGAAGCAACTCGCGCGGACCGGCATGGAGCATGACTTTTTGCCCGGCGCGAGTTTGTGGGCCACGCCAGACGAATTCAGCGCTCCGGTGGACGCGTGCAAGGGTCAGGCGCTGGGCGCAGAAAAACCGTCGGCGGGGTGCACGGCGTTTCTTGACAAGAGCGAGAAGGCCGCGGCAGAGTGGGAGCTGGAGCGGAGATTCAAGAACTTCGAGGCGAAGTTCTAAGGAATCACCGCTTGCCCCTCGGACAATGAGCGTCGCCAGGCGGCGCGGGGCCTCAGGAAAATTCCCCAGATGAGCGCAACTTTCTCCCGGGCGCATGGTTAACACTAGAATGCCCCTGTCCCGCCCTGCCCACGGGACCTGTTTCCCCGCCGTAAGGAGGTCCCCCCGTGAACGTGCGGCTCCGCGGTTTTGTCCTTGCCCCTGCGCTCGTGCTTGGCGTCACTGTCTTCATCAATGGCTGCGGCTCCTCGGCCGGTGGAAACTCCACGCAACAGCAGCAACCCTCAGTCACCGTCTCAGGCGCCAGCCAGGTGCGGTTGGGAAGCACGGCCAACTTCACCGCCGTGGTCAGCAATCTTGCGAACACTGCAGTCAATTGGCAGGTGAATGGCATTGCGGGCGGCAACAGCACAGTGGGTAAAATTACCGCCGCGGGAGTGTACACGCCTCCGTCGACGATTCCGGCGAACAACACAGTGAATGTAACCGCCGTGAGCGTGGCATCGCCGTCGGTTTCCGGCTCCGCGCTGGTGAGCATTCTTAACCCGATTCCATCGATCGCAACGGCCGAGGCAACTCCGGTTTCCGGAACCAGCTTCACGCTCGAGGTGGACGGCTCGAGCTTTGTGAACGGCGCTCAGATCCAGGCGGGCGGCGCCAATGTGGCGACCACGTTCGTGTCTGCGACCGAACTGGAGGCCACTGTCACCATTCCCAGCGGCACCACGGCGCTGAGTGTCAACGTAATGAATCCCAGCCCCGGCGCGGCGGCTTCGAACGCTGTGAATGCCGCCGTTTATGTGACGACGGTGGCCACGGGGGCGCGGCTGCTCGATCAGGCCACCTTCGGACCAACGCTCGCCACCATCCGGCAGGTGCAGTCAACCGGCGTGGATGTCTGGATCACTCAGCAATTCAACACGCCGGATACGCCGCTTGCGAACATCCCTACGCCATTGCCGGCGGTGTGTCTGGCTGCGAACACGCCCACCAACTGCGAAGAGTCAGAGTGGTGGCAGACGGTGCTCACAGGGCCCGACCAATTGCGGCAGCGGGTGGCATTCGCGCTGAGCGAAATCTTCGTGATCTCGAGCGACACGGACAATGCCACAACGATTACTTACTACCACAACACGCTGGCGCAGGATGCGTTTACGAATTTCTATACCATCATGCACGACGTATCGGTGTCGCCGGGGATGGGAGCGTACCTGAACATGCTGAATAGCGCCAAGGCGCCGGCCGGCGAAATCCCTAACGAGAATTACGCACGCGAGCTGATGCAGTTGTTCACCACCGGCCTCGACCTGATCAATGACGATGGCACGCTGCAACTGGACGGCAGTGGGAATCCGATTCCTACTTACACGCAGAGCCAGGTGCAGGAGTTTGCCGCCGCTTATACCGGCTGGACCTACGCCACGGCCAGCGGCGGCGTACCCAGCAAGTTTCCCAACAACACGGCGAATTACCTGGCGCCGATGGTGGCCGTGGAGAGCGAGCACGACACCACGTCGAAGACGCTCCTGAATGGCACGGTGTTGGCCGGAGGCCAGACCGCAGAGGAGGACCTGCAGGGTGCGCTGACCAATATCTTCGACCATCCCAATGTGGGGCCGTTCGTGTGCAAGCAGCTCATTCAGCACCTGGTCACCAGCACGCCAAGTCCCGCCTATGTGGCGCGCATCTCCGCGGTATTCGCCAACAATGGTAATGGTGTGCGCGGCGACATGCAGGCCGCGATTCGCGCCATTCTGGAAGACCAGGAAGCGCGCGCGGGAGATACCGACCCCACCTTCGAGGGCGGGCATCTACGCGAACCCATGCTGTGGATGACGAACTTTCTGCGCGCTGCGGGATTTACCAACACCGATCCGAATAGTTCGTATTTTTCGCTGTCGAATTACTCTAACAACCTGAACCAGCGCCCCTATCGCTCGGGGAGCGTCTTCAACTTCTTCCCGCCGAGCTACGTGGTTCCGGGGACAACGCTGAATGCGCCGGAGTTCGATCTGGAAAACACCGCATCGGCAATCCTGCGCCTTTCGCTTGCCGATAGCCTGGTGAACAACAAAATTACCAGCTTCAGCATCGATTTGAGCGCCACCAGCCCGTTGGGACAACTTGCGGCTGCGAGCCCCGGCCAAATGGTCGACATGCTGGGCACGATCTTCATGCACGGGCAGATGCCGACCGACATGCGCACTGAGATTTTGAGCGCCATCAACGGTCTGGGAACGGCGCAACAGGCACGCGTGGCCACTTTCCTGGTGATCACGTCGTCGCAATACAAGGTCATGCACTAGGAGCTTGCTGAAAAATGCATCGCGGGGCACGAAGTGTCAGGGCACGACTTTAGTCGCGCCGCAAACGCAGCAAAATGTGCGGGGGCTTTAGCCCCTGAGGGAACGGCCCAAAGAGTACCGAAGCAGTAAGGAGAAAAACCATGCGATCAAGCCGGAGAACCTTCATCAGTTGCGCGAGCCTTGCCGCGGCCGGCAATCTTCTTGGCCTGCGCCCGTTTGGAGCGCTTAACGCTTTGGCAGCACCCAGCAACGACTATAAAGCGCTGGTGTGCGTGTTTCTATTTGGCGGCAACGATGCCAACAACACGCTGATTCCCTTCGATACCACCGGCTATGGAAAGTATTCTTCTTTGCGCGGCGATCTGGCGCTGGCGCAGAATACGCTGTTGCCTCTGACTCCCGCGCCCAACTTCGCATTGCACCCCAGCCTGCCCGACATTCAAGCGCTCTTCAATAGCAACAACGCGGCATTCGTGGCCAACGTGGGCACACTGGTGCAGCCGCTTACGCGGGCGCAATACCAGGCCGGGCAAACCGCTCCCACAAACTTGTTTTCGCATCCCGACCAGCAACTGGAGTGGCAGAACGCGGCACAAAGCGCAGCCACTCCCACCGGCTGGGCCGGACGCATGGCCGATGTGCTCGGAGCCAGCTACAACCAGGGCGCTTCCATCCCGATGATTACCTCAGTGGCCGGAGACACCTTGTTCTGCAACGGAAATTCGACTTCGCCGGTTTCCGTTTCGCCCGGCAATTTGGGCGACGCCAGTTGCTCGGAGGGCTCGGAGTGCTCGGCGCGCCAGCTTACCGCGCAGGCGCTGCTGACTCTTGACACCGGCATCTCTCTGGTGCAGGCCGACGACTCCATCACGAACAATGCTTATGCGTACGCCAAGACGCTCTCTGACGCGGTGCAGTCGATTGCGCCGCTGCAAACCGTCTTCCCGGCGAATAACGGGCTCGCCGCGCAACTCAAGCAGATTGCCCAGATCATCCAGGTGCGGTCGGCGCTCAGCGTGCAACGCCAGATCTTCTTTGCCGGCATCGGCAACTTCGACACGCATGCCGACCAGCTCGGGCTGCAAAGCGCGTTGCTGGCGGAGATTTCCCCGGCTCTCGCCGCTTTTTATAACGCCACCGTGGAGTTGAACGTGGCCAGCGAGGTGACCACTTTTACCATGTCGGACTTCAGCCGCACTTTCCAGCCGAACTCAAACAACGGCAGCGATCATGCGTGGGGAGCGCACCACATCGTGATCGGTGGCGCGGTCAAAGGTGGAAAAATTTATGGCGCCTATCCGACATTGGCGTTGGGCGGCCCGGATGATTCGGACTCGAACGGCCGCTGGGTTCCGACGACGGCCAGCTCACAGTATGCGGCCACCCTTGCGCAGTGGTTTGGCGTAAGCGTGGGAGAACTACCTGCGGTGCTGCCGTCTATTGGAAACTTCAGCACCAACAATCTCGGATTCGTGTAGAGCTGGGCTTTGCCTGTTGATTCGCCGACAAGCCACTGTTCCCGTGCCCCATCCTTTTCCGCGCTCTTTGCGGAAATGGGTGGGAAAGCGCGCCAGCTGAATTGCCGAATCAGCACAGCCCGCTCAAGGTAGCTCAGAGCTCCGGCTGCGGGGTTACACTCTGCTGCATGGACAATGAGCGCATTCGCGAAATTTGCCTGGCGCTGCCGCACGTTTCGGAGACGCTGAACTGGGGCCATCACCTGGTGTACTGGGCGGGCGACCGCGACATCGGCGGAAAAATGTTTGCCATGACCGACCTGGACGGCACGGGGATCGGCGTGTTGTGGTTTCATTGCGGGGCGGAGCGGTTCCACGAACTGCTGGAGCACGAGGGGATTCTTCCGGCGCCGCACCTGGCGCGCGCGCATTGGGTGGCCGTGGAGCGCTGGGATGTGTTGCGACCGCGGGAGATTGAAGAAGAGCTGGGCCGGGCGCACGCGCTGATCTACGAGAAGCTTCCCAAAAAGACGAAGGCCGTGCTGGCGCTGCCCGAAAAAGAGCGCGCCAAGGTGATTCGCGAGCGCAAGAAGAAGGTGGCGGCACGTGCGAAGCCTAAGAACCGGTGAGGTCTGCGGTCCGGAGCTTCCGGCATTACATTGTGTGGCGTAGGCGCCGGCTCACGAGAAGTCGAACCCTCCTCGATATTTTTGTGCTCCATCTGGGTATTCTTGGCCTATAGTGGCCTTAACAAACCACCCGAATCATCAGGTCGTGGAAGCCATGAACGAAAACGCAATTCCCGGCGCACCCGAAGAGTTTGTAAACGTTTTTGTCAGCTACGCGCGCGAAGACAGAAGATGGCTGGATCCGGATCACCGGTTCAGCCTGATTCCCTTCCTCATGGAATCGCTGCGCCGCCACAAAGTCGCTTTCTGGTTCGATAAGGAACTCAAGCCCGGCGACGAGTTCAAGCGGCATATTGAATCCCAGATCGATCAGTCGCAAATCGCTCTGCTGATCGTAAGCCAGAGCTTCCTAAACTCGGAGTTCATCGAGAGCAAGGAGATGCCCCGCATTGCGGAGCGCGCACGGCAGGGACAGATGATCGTGGTGCCTGTGCTCGTCGAGCCATGCGACTGGAGCGAATATCCCTTCCTGGCCGATCGGCAAATGGTTCCCAGCAGCCCGCTGATCGAATACACGGAGAGCGAGCCGCAATGGGTCAAGATCCGGTTTCAGATATTGGATGGGCTGAAGGCGCAAGTGAAGAGGATTCGCGAAGCCCCGCAATCGCATGCTATCCCCGCGGCTGCGCTAAATACTCGCCATACTCCGCCTGAGGAAGCCATCATCGGGCCGGGCGCAATTCCTTCCGATCAGCCCGGGCCGGGGCAGCAAGACGAGCAGCCGGAGGAAGAGTTGGACCGCGTCGCTCGGGAAGCCGCGGAGCAGGAGGCGGCGAAGCGGGAAGCAGCGGCACAAGCCGCCTTGCGCGCCGAGCAAGAAGCGGAGCAGGTCAGGCAGCAGCGGGAACACGAAGCCGAGGAGCGCAGCAAGCGGGAGAAAGAGCAGGAGGCACTGCGCCTGAGGGAGGCAGCGGAGCTAGAAGCAGCGGCACAAGCCGCCTTGCGCGCCGAGCAAGAAGCGGCGCAAATCAGGCAGCAGCGGGAACGCGAGGCTGCAGAGCACGAGGGGACGCGAATTTCGCGCATTTGGGCTGCTGCCGTCGCGGGCGGGGCTGCACTGTTGGGGCTGGTAGCGCTGGCCTATTTTGGCCTTACTACAGACATTTGGTTTAGGAGTTGGTTTGAGGCCGTCACGGGCGGGGCGCCACTGGTGGCGTTGGTCTGTCTTCTGGCTTTCAAGCCGTTTCCGCGCAATCGGGCTCCGGCCATCGTAGGTGGGGCGGCAGTAGCGGCGGTGGTGTGGCTCTATCTTGTGATTTTCGCGCCGTTCCTTTTGCTTAATGCCGCCATTGATGGGGCGCCCCTGGTGGTGGTGTTGGTCTGTCTTCTGGTTTTCAAACCATTTCCGCGCAATTGGACTCGGGCCGTCGCGGGCGGGGCGTTGGTGGTGTGGGCCTATCTTGCGTTCTTCATAACCTCTTGGCGCCTTTCGGAACTGGGCGTCATGGGCTGGGCGGCACTGGCGGTGGTGTTGGTCTGTTTTCAGGGCCTCAAACCACTTCCGCGCTATTGGTCCCGGGCCGTCGTGGGCGGGGCGTTGGTGTGGGTCTGTCTCGCGTTCTTCGACCCGCATTCGGCCAGATCGTTTCTGCTCGTCATGGACGGAGCAGCACTGGTGGTAGCGTTGGTCTGTCTCCTGGTCTTCATAGTCCGGGGAAAACCATGACCGCGCGCAACAGCGGAACGACGCAACAGCTTGACTCGATATTCGGCGCCAGCTACGGAAAACGGCAATGGTCCGTGGGTGCCGGAACTTTGTTCGTCCCGGCTTCGTAGAAGAGATTTAACAGCAGTCCATCCAGGCATTCGTTCGCGAGGACGTGAAGCAATGGTCAAGTTTCTTCTGTGGTGCATTTTGCTTGTGTTGTGCTGGCCGCTGGCGCTGCTGGCGCTGGTGCTTTACCCGATTGTGTGGCTGCTGCTGTTACCGTTCCGCGTGGTGGGCATCGCCGTGGGCGGAGTGCTGGAATTGGTGAAATCCATCATCCTGCTGCCGGCACGTGTGCTGCGCGCGGTGTAAGAGACTTCGAAAAAAGGCGTCTTCGCAAAGGAAGAATCGCGCAGGGGCTATTGATTCCTGCAAAAGAAATGTCCTGCTCCCTCACGAGAGGCAACCGCAGATCCTTCGACTCCGTCCCGCTGAGGCGGGACGTCGCTCAGGATGACAGCGGACATTATTCATGCAGCAATCAACATCGCGCGCTCACTGGACGCGGAACGAGCTCAGAAAGTCGTCAGCCCCGGGCGCAGTGGAACCGCTGCCGATGGTGACCACCACCTGGTAAAGCCTTTGCCCGCTCAGAAAATCGTGGACTGCGTAGGTACTGCCGTCCTGGCCGGTAAAAGCAAACGCGCGCCCGGGAACGCCGTTCAAATCGATGGCATCATCGCTCGTGAGAGTGCCCTTTTCCGCCTTGACGATGTTGTCGCGAAAACCTGCCAGGGCGGTTTGCGGATCGCTCTCGAGGTATCCCGCAGGATAGTCGCACCAGGCCACCAGGTAGGAGACACTGCCTTGGTCGACGAGGGCTTGATAGAGCGTGGTGGTTCCGCTCGTTCCCAGAGAGATTTGCGAGGAGCTCTCTGTGGGCGTGCTGGGAAACTGAACGCTGTAGCGGCCGTCTGCCGAAGTGTAGGGCGGCGTTTGCGTCCCGGTATACGTGATTGCGGTTCCCTGCGTGCCGGACGTGGTCTCGCTTTGCGTTGGCCCCGTGGATGGTTCTGAAAACTCCGAAGGCGTGGGGCGATTCAAACGCGGCACCACAACTTTCACCACGAAGAGTGTCCCGAGCGCCAGAACCGCGATGGCCGCAACCAGGGGAATAAAAATCGGGTCGCCGCCGGAATCTGGAGCCGCATTGGGTAACGCGGTCAGCCGCTCCAGATCGTCGGGCAGCCCCGGATTCGCCGCATCGAAACGCTGAAACTGCTCGAGGTACCTTTTCTTGGCAAAGCCGATCAGGTCCACGTAACGCGCCGTCATGTGAGGATAAGCAATCGGTAAGCGGGCGAGAAACGCAAACAGAGAGCCTTTCACCATGCGATGCTGAGCGACGATGCCGCTGGGATTGACGGAGTAGCCCAACTGCCGGCCCACAAAAATTTTCTGCATGGCGGAAACCGCGCTGGAGATGTCGCCCGCGATCACTCCCAGGGCGATACGGTCGCCGGTGTAGACCAGAGCGCGCTCGTAAGGCAGGATGAAGAAATCGAAGACCAGAAGGTGTTGCGCCGCGCGAATGGTCCAACCCCAGAACCCGGATTCGCGGCGGGCCCTCAGGTAGCCGACGAACCTGCCGATCAGCCAGCGCAACTCGTCGTCGGTCACGCCCGCTTCGAGCAGTTCGGAGTTCAGGAAAACCGCCCGCCGGTAAAAGAAGAACTTGTAAAGATAAGCGTTGAAGTGGCCTTGTTCATATACAAAAATGTCGACCTTCTTCGGGTATCCGATGCGGGCCCTCAGGTCTTCGCCGATATGGTGGATGCGGGCGTAATTCAGCTCCGAAACCAGGATGCTGTGTCCCAGAAATGTGGCGTACAAGACTCGGCCGCTCATCCAGATGAGGAAGGCAAAGAGCGGCACCACCAGCACGATAGTACCCGCGACCAGACCGGCCCCGATGAGCGGGAACAACAAGAGCGCGAAAAACAGCGCGAGTGCGAAGCGCCTGGGGTAGAGCGGATGCTTGAAAGATCGGAACGCTTCCTTGGTCAGGGTTTGTGGGGAATCCGCCATTGCACACTCTCCGGGTTATCATGAACCTGAAAGTTCACCGATCATACCAAAAACTCCCCAGGCCGGGTATGAAATCTGAAGACGCGAGAGCAAAGCCGTGGCCGATGTATTTGTGAGTTACAAGCGAGAAGACAACGCGATCGCCGGCCGTGTGGTGGCGGCGCTCCAGGAGAGCGGCGTTTCCGTCTGGTGGGACGACGGCATCACGCCCCGCCAGGCATGGGACACCGAGATCGAGCTGGCCATTTCCGCAGCTGCGACGGTGGTCGTGCTCTGGTCGCCGCGTTCTGTCACGTCCGATTGGGTGCGCACTGAAGCCCACTACGGCAAGGACCGCGGCAAGCTGGTCCCGGTGATCGTCGAGCCATGCACTATCCCCATCGCGTTCACGCTCACGCAAACGGTGAACCTGGCCAACTGGAACGGCAACCGCGACGACCGGCAGTGGCGCAAGCTCCTCACATGGATCACCGACCTGATTTCCACCAAGCCGGGCAACGCCAACCTGCCGCAAGGCCTGCTTGCAGCCAGCCCCGCCAATGTCTACCGCGACGCCATTGGGACCTTGCATTCGGGTGAGCCCATCTACGACGGCGCATTCATTAACCCGTCCACACCCCCGAGCACCCTGTTCCGCGATGGCGATGGAATGCCCGTGATGCGCATCGTGCCCAGGGGCTCGTTTCTGCTCGGCGCCAGCCTCGATGACCCGGATCGCGCCGCGTACGAAATGCCGCAAAAACGCATCGACATTCCTGCGTCGTTCGCGATCGGCGTCTTTCCGGTGCTGGCCAGCGAGTACGTCCACATTGCCGGCTTGCCGGTGCCCGCGCCGCTGCCGCCGGAGCCCGAGCGGCGCTGGTTCGACCGCTTTGTGGCGTCGTCGCCGGCAGCCCGGCCTGCCCCTCCTTTGCCGCCCGTCGCCGGAATTCCCGTGACTTGCATCTCCTTTGACGATGCGCAGGCTTTCGTTGACCGGCTTTCGGCGGCGTCCGAGCAGAAGTATCGCATCCCCTCGGAGGCGGAGTGGGAGTTTGCCTGTCGCGCCGGATCGACCACACGTTATTCGTGCGGCGACGGGATCGATAGCACCCGCGCAGTGTTCGGGCAGAGCTCCGGACCGTTTCCGGTCGGCTCGCTCCCGTGCAACGGCTTCGGGCTTTACGACATGCACGGCAACGTGCGCGAGTGGGCCGCCGATCTTTGGCACGATAACTTCGACCTCACCCCACAAGACGGCCGCCCCGCCCTCGACGGCCACAGTTCCATGCGGCTGGTGCGCGGTGGCGGCTGGCGCGACACCGCCGTGATGCTTCGTTCTGCCGCCCGTATGCGAGCCACGCAATCCATCCGCAGTGAATTGATTGGCTTCCGCGTCGCGCGGTCGGTGAATTGATGCCTGCAGCGCCGGTCTCCAGACTTGTAGCGCCGGTCTCCAGACCGGCTGAAGCGGGGGTCTCCAGACCAACTGTAGCGCCGGTCTCCAGACCAACCGTAGCGCCGGTCTCCAGACCAACCGTAGCGCCGGTCTCCAGACCAACCGTAGCGCCGGTCTCCAGACCAACCGTAGCGCCGGTCTCCAGACCGGCTGTAGCGGGGGTCTCCAGACCCCCGCAGTGCAGGCTTTGGTTAGGAATTGGCCATTTACCTGCCGTCGATGTCTCTGTGAAAATGCGGTCAGGAACGCAGAGAGATCTCTGCAACGCCTCGTCGACATCCCCTCCGACAATGCTTTAGCGTGGGCCTATGGCGTTCGCTCTCGATCTCGACGGCAAGGTTGCGCTGGTGACCGGCGGGTCGCGCGGCATCGGCGCGGAGACCGTGCGCCTGTTGCGCGCGGCCGGGGCGCGAGTGGCCTTTAGCTTCCGGAAAGCGCGTGCGCAAGCCGAGGCGTTGGTCGCCGAATGCGGCGGAACCGGCACGGCGGGCGACGGGCCGTGCGTCGCCATCGAACAGGATCTCAGCACGCCTGCCGACGGGCGCAAGCTAGTCGAAAGCGCCGTGGCCGCGATGAGCCGGCTGGATATTCTGGTGGCTAATCACGGCGTGTGGGAAGCTGAAGATGTGCCCATTGCGCAAATGGCCGACGCGCAATGGCGACATACGCTCGCGGTAAATCTGGATGCAGTGTTCGGATTGGTGCAGGCGGCGGTGGGGCAAATGCTAAGGCAGTCGGAATTCGCTGCACCTGGTGCAGGGCCGGAGAGCTCGCCGAAAAACTCGGCTTTTCGTCCGTCGGAGGGAGCGGGAGGCTTCAGCCTCCCGAATAAGGCTGCTCGATTCGGTGTGGCTTCAGCCACGGGCCTTTCTTCCTTGCGGCCAGACAGACTTTTTCAGCAAGCTCCGGAGACCGGCGCTACAACTTCCGGCACTACAGGACCCGGCGGCGCACGCGGCCACATCGTTTTGATCAGCTCCACGGCCGGCCAGCGCGGCGAAGCGTTCCACGCCGACTACGCCGTGACCAAAGGCGCGCTCATCAGTCTTACCAAGAGCCTGTCGACGGAACTCGCGCCCAAAGGGATCATGGTGAATTGTGTCGCGCCGGGATGGGTAGCTACGGACATGTCGAAAGCCACGCTCGCCGATCCGGCGACGGGCGAGAAAACTGCCGCGGCGATTCCCCTGGGACGCGTGGCGACCCCGCGAGAGATTGCTGGCCCGATTGTTTTTCTTTGCACGCCGCTGGCCGGATTCATCTCGGGCGAGATACTGAACGTGAACGGTGGAGCGGTGCTGGTGGGATAAAAGCAGCTAGTGTCCTGAGTCAGAAGTTTGCATCACAATGATGCGGTCATCCTGAGCGAAGTTTGCCGCGTTTTGCGCGGCAAACGGAGTCGAAGGACCTGCATTTGTTCTTCAACGAACTTCGGACTCACCACACTAGTAGCTTCTCGCTTTTAGCCACTAGCTATTAGTGTTGAGAATTGGAAGATCGCATCACAACGAGATTGTCGTGCATCACAGCAAGATTGTCATCCTGAGCGAAGTTTGCCGCGTCTTGTGCGGCAAACGGAGTCGAAGGATCTGCGGTTGTTTTTCCATCGGCTTCAGATTCACCACATTGGCCGCGCGCTGATTGTTCATCGCTGGCGGCTTTTTCAAGAGGGACGATGAGATTCGGAAAACTGGCAACGATGCTGCTCGCGGCAACCGCGCTGATGGCGCCGCATGCGACGCGTACGCAAACGCAACCCACCGACGACGCCGCGCAAAAAAACGCGCGCCAGGCGCGAGAGGTGCTCGACGCCATGGTGAAGGCGCTGGGCGGCCAGGCCTGGCTCGACATGAAAAATGAGATGCAGCAGGGCCACATTGCCGCGTTTTTCCAGGGCAATCCCGACCTGGGAACCGAGGATATCTTCGAATTCCACGAGTGGCCCGACCACGACCGCATGGAAGTGACCAAGCACCGCGACGTGGTGGAGTTTTTTGTAGGCCGGCAGGGCTGGGAAGTGACCTACCGCGGCAAGAAGCCGCTGGACAAGGACACTGTGGACGATTTTCTGCGGCGGCGCGACCACTCCATCGAGCTGGCGATGAGAGTGTGGCTCAAGAATCCGAACACCATCCTGCTCTACGGGGGCGAGCACATGTCCGAGCGGCACCTGGCCCTGCAGGTGACGATGATTTCTCCCCAGAACGATGCCATCACCATTCTCATGGACGAGCAGACGCATCTACCGCTCGCGCGCAGCTTTGAGTGGCGCGATCCCACGTATCACGACAAGAACACGGAGACAGAGGAGTACGACGACTACCACGTGATCGACGGCTTCCCCACCCCGTTCACCGTCACGCGGCTCAAGAATGGCGATACCGTTCGCCAGTTTTACGTGACGCATGTGATCTACAACCAGAATTTGCCCGCGGATTTCTGGGATCCCGACGCCGAGGCGCGCAAGGTGAAGAAGTAGCGGCGCCCGGTCAGTTCGCAAGTTGATCAGTTCGCGAGGTGACCGCCGCAGAGTTTGACGGCTTGCTTCACATCGATGGCGAAACGATTCGCCGAGTCAATGTCGGTGAATGGGAACTCGTTGTGAATGGAGGCCCGGCGTACCACAAGCGCCGACAGAGGCGGAGTGGTCGAGGTGACGACGTCGTTGGGATGGCCTTGTGTAGCGTTCTCCTCGTTTAATAACTGGCTCATCGGCTCGACGACAACGCTGGTCACGGCGGGCAGAAGAAACCAGGCATCTTTGTCCGCCGTGACCGCACCATTCCGCCATATCTTCCAGTGGTAGGAGACGCGACATTGAGCAGGGTCGGCGACGACCTTGCTCACTTGCCTGACAACGGAGTTTTGGAAGGAGCTGCCCGCGGTCTTGTCCTGGATAAAGGCGGTATAGCTTACGCTCCCGATGCTCAGCTCCTTTTGGATGGCCTTCATCGTATCTCGCAGCGAGGCCGAGTTATACGGAGCGGGCTGAGGAGAGGACGCCGGCGGTGCTGGCGCTGCCCCGCCAGGCTCGGCTGTGCCGGGGGTGCTCTGCGGCGGCGCACCGATGGGTTGCGGCGAACCTAACGGGGCCGGACCCGAATTGCCCGGGCCCGAATTGAAGTGCACGCCAATAAAGACCGCAGCGAGCAGCAAGGCCGCAACGGTCCCGGAGGCCCATGTCCATGCCCGCGCACTCCAAAAGGGGCGCGGGGCTGGCGCCTTTTCGTGCGCGCCTGCAGCTTCGGGAACTCTTCCCGCGGCGCCGAAACCGCCGCTCGCCGGCAGTCTCACTTCTTGCGGCAGCGTTGCCGGGGCGCCTGGCGCCGAACGCGCCAGCAGGATCTTGATCGTCCCGGCAAGATTCGTGAGATGGGCTTCGAACGGCGGCGACAAAGCATCGAGCCAATGCACGTTGCCGATGAAATACTCAAGAGACTTGCCGGGAAGCACGTCCTCCATGCGCAACGGCAGGATGGCGACGCCGCGATTGACGGCCCGCTCGACCTCCCTGCGAATCTGCGGCGAGGCATTGGCGTTGGCCGTAAACACCAGCACCATGATCCGGCACTGCTCAATGGCGTCGATGATGGCCTCGCCCCATTCCATGCTGGCGAGCACGTCGCGCGGAGCAATCCAGCAGCGAATTCCGTTCGACTCCAGCATGGCGCAGACCGCGTCGGCGGTGGCCTTGTCCTTCGCGGAATGACTGATGAAAACGTCGTGCGCCATGGGTCTGTCCGATCGATTGCGGGGAAGGGGATCGAGCTAGCGATACTATATCCCAGCTGCGGTCCCTGCGGATTCATGCGCGCGCTTATTTATAATCCCAACGAGCACCAAGCAGCCAAAAGAACTGTTCCCTAGGAGCCGCAGAATGACGTTGACCATCCAGGAAATCATGGATTTCCTGCCCCACCGCTACCCCTTTCTCCTGATCGACCGCATTGTTGAGTTCGAGCGCGGGAAGCGCGTGGTCGCCATCAAGAACGTGACCATGAACGAGCCCTTCTTTCAGGGACACTTTCCCGGCGCGCCGATCATGCCGGGCGTACTGGTGATTGAGGCGATGGCTCAGGCCGGGGCGGTGCTGTTGCTTTCGGAGCTTGATGACCGGCATTCGAAACTCGCTGTCTTT
>Ga0182014_10004707_pt1 | contig 15479 bp, 13 predicted proteins | sample 612S2DmetaG_FD_120489 | JGI IMG/M metagenome (GOLD analysis project Ga0182014, IMG submission 120489) | Permafrost microbial communities from Stordalen Mire, Sweden - 612S2D metaG | ecosystem: Environmental > Terrestrial > Soil > Wetlands > Permafrost | place: Sweden: Stordalen | collected... | reverse complement strand
GCGAGGACGGTTCGGATGCCATCTGCCACTTGCGAGCCCTCTACCTCAGCGAACCCGCCTGCTGGGACTCCTTCTGGAATCCTCCCCCCAACTGACGCTACCAACAAATCTGACGCTCACACTGAGCTGCAAAATCCGGTGCCGCTGTGGACGCCACGGCACGTCAACTCCCTCATGGGCTGTGCAAATGCCGATAATGGCGATCGGACAACTCTCGCAGGATCGCAGCGGCCTGCTCCGGAGTCAGATCGCGTTGGGCTTCTGCCAGCATTTCATACCCGACCATGAACTTCCGTACGGTCGCCGACCGGAGCAGCGGCGGATAGAAGTGCGCGTGCAGTTGCCAGTGTTCGTACTCGCCTTCCGCAGTGGGGGCGCCGTGCCAGCCCATCGAGTAAGGAAAGGAGGTCTCGAACAGGTTATCGTACCGCGTGAGCAATCGCTTCAGGATCTCGGCGAGACCCCGGCGTTCCGCGTCGGTCAACTCCGGCAGCCGTAACACGTGACGCCGCGGAAGCAGCAGCGTCTCGTAGGGCCAAACGGCCCAAAAAGGAACCACTGCCAGCCAATGCTGGTTCTCGACGACTATCCGTTCCTGCCGCGTGGCTTCCAGTTGGACGTAATCGACCAGAAGCGAAGACCCTTGCTCCTCCCAATACGCGCGCAGGTGCGTTTCTTCCGACTGGGCCTCGTTGGGCAGGCAGTTGCTGGCCCAGACCTGGCCGTGTGGATGCGGGTTGGAACAGCCCATGGTCGCCCCTTTGTTCTCGAAGACCTGCACCCAGCGGTAGGTCCGGCCCAGTTCCTCGATCTGGTTCGCCCACGCCTGAACCACGGCTTCGATCGCCTCAAGTTCCATCTCGGGGAGCGTCAGATCGTGCCGGGGTGAGAAGCAAATGACGTGGCACTTTCCTTCGACCGAGTTGAGCCGCAGCAGCCGATCCGCATCGCCGGAGGGAGGCGTTTGCGGCACCAGCGCCGGAAAATCGTTGGTAAACACGAACGTGCCGCCGTAGTGCGGGTTGACGGCGTCGCCGGCCCGCCGGTTTCCGGGGCACAGGTAGCAGTTCGGGTCGTATTGTGGCGGGCGTTGCTCTGCCACCCGTTCCTGCTGACCTTGCCAGGGCCGCTTCGTCCGCTGCGGCGAGACCAGGATCCACTGGCCGGTCAAAGGGTTGTAACGGCGGTGGGGATGATTGGCGAGGTGGAACAAAGTGCAATGCTCCCAAATCCGGCAAATTGCCACGCATTTCCGAACATGTCGCACGGCAGTCACCCCGCCGATACGCGCACCGCGGCGGGACTGGGAAACGCGGACAAAGAACCCCTGAGTATAGCGAAAGCATGGTCGCGGACAATTCAAGACCCGATCTTGCCGCGACTTGATGCGCGACGCACGTCATCTTCAGCACATTTCCCGGCCAACAACCCTATTTGCCCTCGACTTGCCGGGTCCCTATGAGGATGGTCTGACCAAGTCGTAGCGGCTCTGCCAACACGCCCAACAATATTAGTGTATAGCATACACCCGAATGTGGTAACGAACGCTCTCACAGACGTTGATTGTCCTGATCGACGACTTCATCGACCACCTCCAATTGGTTATATTGCGGAAGGTTTTCATCGAGGCAACCCGCTTCCTTCTGAACCTTGGCCCGGAAGAACCCGGAAGAACCCGCAAGAACTCGACGTCCAATGGATGCCGACACCCGGCAAACGTGGTTGGGTAGCCTGTACCCGCGACAATCGCCGCAAGGATTGCAGGGGTTGCCAATATCCGATCGTATAATTTACCGGGAAGGTCGTTTCGACAACGGGGTCGCACTATGCCGCTGGCCAGCGAGGTTTTCCCGGCCATCCGGGAGCGCCGGCGGGGATCCTGTCCGGAGAAAGAGTGGCCCCCGGGCGGCCAGTTTCAGCCAGTGATTCGGAGCTCCGGATACAGGACACCAACGATCCATGCCAATCCAGTTCAACGAAGTCTACTGGAATAGCTGTTGGGCCCGCCGCCGCGGTTTGCAGGACGACCTCCGCTGCACGATCCTGGCGGCCGGCCTGGGCAAACGCCTCGAACCCCTGACCGTCCGATATATTCCCAAGCCGCTCTTTCCCCTGGGCGGAAAATTGCCCATGGTGGAAACCTGGGTTCGCAAGATGGTCGAGTCGGGCATCACCGACCTCTCCATGAACCTGTGCGTGCTCAAGCAGACCATCAAACGGTACTTCGGCGACGGCGCCAAGTTCGGGGCCACGATCTCCTACGTGGAAGAGGAAGTGCCCAGCGGCACCTTGGGCGGAGTGTGCAAGCAAGTCCTCGGCCGCAATGCCAAGCGGTTTCCCGGCGAACCGCCTTTGGCCGCCGAACCGTTCGCGGGCAACACGGTCATCGCCCCCAGTGGCGACATTGTCACGAATTTCGGGGCCGACTTGCTGCAGGAGATGTACGACATTCACAAGGGCGTGGGGGCGGCAATGACCATGGTGCTGGTTCCCGTCCCGGCCGACCGGCGCAAGGACTTTGGGACGGCCGTGCTGGGTCACGTGGAGTCGCACCGCGGCGTGCTGAGCAAATCGGGACAGATCGTCGAGTTTCGCGAGAAAGAGGCCGACTCGCCGAGCAACCTGAACAACGCGTCGATTTACATGATCGAAGCGAGCTTCCTGAAGGAACTCGATGCCTTACGGACAGAAGCCCGCCTGGACGTGGCAGACCCCATGTACGACTTTGGGAAACACGTTTTCCCCGCGCTACTCGGAAAGCTGCCGTACGCGAAACTGTCCCGCAACCATCTGCTCTGGGGCGTTCAGTATGACGGCGAATGGTTCGACGTAGGCCAGAAACGCGATTACTTGCGAGTGAACCAGCAACTTCTGGATGGAACGCTGGCCTTGAACCTCCCCTACGAAAGGCTCCCCTGGGGATATCTCGGGACGGACGTCGCCATCGACTTTTCGCGCGTCACGATCATTCCCCCGGTCGTCATCGGGAACCAATGTACCGTGGAACCCGGCGCAACGCTGGGCCCTTACGCCGTGATCGGCGACGGCTGGATCATCGCCCAAGGCGCGCGGGTGCGCAATTCCGTGTTATGGGAGCGGTACCCGATGTTTGGAGACAACGGCGTCCCGGTCTCTTCCAGCCAAAGACGCATCCTGGATCGGCACGAGGTATGCCAAGGCGTCACGGTAGAAGACAGCATCATCGCTAGCGGGACGATCGGGACGGACATCCGCCAGAGTACGGTCGAAGTACTCGAAGACGGCAAGATCTCGCAAGTCCCGATCGATTACCAGCCAAACTCCCCACGCACGTAGAACGCCTGAGCCCCAGATACCGGCGGGACTTATCGGGTCCCCCTGAGGTCGGTCGGGACACTACTGCATCGCCAGCTCAAAAACTGTGTAGCAGCGGCGGCTTGCCGCCCGTGTTTCCGGACATGTCGCAAAACGAGAACTACACGGGCCGCAAGCCGCCCCGCTACACGAAGCACACAAATTTAAGCGTGGCCGCCGACTAGACGTGAGACGGCTCCTCGGCCACCGCGGGACGGATATCGTGGAGCGAGCCGATGCCGAGGATTTCCGGCCAGAGGCAGGCCGCGGCCAGCACCACCAGGATCGTGCCCACGCCGCCGCCGACCACCGAGATCACCGGGCCGAAGAGCCAGGCCGTCAATCCCGATTCCAATCCGCCGAGGTCGTTGGAAGCGACAATGAACACGCTGTTGACCGCCAACACGCGGCCGCGCATGGCGTCGGGGGTAAGCGTCTGCACCAAGGTGTGGCGGACCACGACGCTGATGTTGTCCAACGCGCCGACGAGGAACATCATCGAGAGCGAGAGCCAAAACCACTGCGAGAGGCCGAAGACGATCGTGGCCAGGCCGAAGCCGGCCACCGCCCACAGCAGCGCCACGCCGGCGCGTCGCAGGGGCGGTAGATGGACCAACAGCACGGCCATGCACATGGCGCCGACCGCGTCGGCCGAGCGGAGAAATCCCAGGCCGCACGGGCCGACGTGAAGGATGTCCTTGGCATAGATGGGCAGCAAGTAGGTCGCCCCGCCCAGCAACACGGCGAACAGGTCGAGGCTGATCGTGGCCAGAATGAGCTTGGTGTGCCGGACGAAGCGGATACCCGCCACGACGCTCTCCCAGGAGATCGATTGGCTGGGGCGCTGGGCGGGCTGGTAATGCATGGCGACGATGGCGACCGTGGCCAGCACGCGGCACACGCCGACGGTGGCAAAGGCCACCGCGGGGTTGGCCCAACAGGCCATGATTCCGCCGCCGACGGCGGGGCCCGTGACCGAGGCCAGGTAGTAGATCGTGCTATTCCAGGTCACCGCGTTGACGAACGTCTCGGAAGGCACGAGGTGGGGAAGCATGGCCGACCGCGAGGGATTTCCCAGCGCCTGGGCGACGGCCCCGATGCCCAGCAAAATGTAGATCGCCAGCGGAGAACCGCTTCCCAAGGCCACGGCGACCAGCCCCACCGACACCAGCGTGTTCACGACGAGCATCACGATCAGCACGTGGCGGCGATTAAAGCGATCGGCGATCTGCCCGCCCGCAATGGCCAGCAGCATCACCGGCAGCGCCTGCACCAGGCCCAACAGTCCCAAGGCCAGCGGCGCGTCGGCCAGATCGTAGATGTTCACAAAATAGACGCTGACGGCCAAAGTCTCGATTTGCTTCGAGAACATCGTCCCGAACCAGCTATACGCATAGCGGCGGTAGTCGCGGCTGCGCCAGGTAGCGTAGGGATCGGGCTTGATCGGGGCGTCAGACATGGAAAAGGCCATTTTGCCCCGGATTCTCCCCCTGTGCAAGGTCATTGTCGTCCCCAACTCGACCACGTACACTAAGGATTCACTATCCGGGCAGCCGCTGAGCGGCCGCCCCTGCCGCAACGAGTTGGAACATGACGCAAGTTATTTTGAAACCGCGCAAGGCCCGTCCCTTTTACGGCCGCCACCCCTGGGTGCTCGACTCGGCCATCGACCGGGTCGAGGGCGCCGTGGCCGACGGCGACGTGGTGGACCTGTGTTCCGACAAGGGCAAATTCATCGCTCGCGGCATCTTCAACGGTCGCAGCCGCATCCGCGTGCGTCTGTACACGTGGAACGTGGCGGAGACGCTCGACGAGGCGTTCTGGCGCGGGCGCGTGGAGTCGGCGGTGCGGTTTCGCCAACAGCTTGGCTACGACGATCCCGCGGGGGCGGCCCGATTGGTCTTCAGCGAGGGCGACGGTCTGAGCGGCCTGATCGTCGATCGCTATGCCGGCTTCCTCGCCGTGCAGGTCACGGCGCTGGCGATGGCCGTGCGGCTGCCGCAGCTCGTGCCGATGCTGGCCGAGTTGACCCATACGCAGGGGATCGTGATCCGTACCGAGCGCGGGGTCAGCCGGGCGGAAGGGCTCGATCTGCGCGATGGCCCCTATTGGGGCCACATGCCCGAGGGTCCGCTCGTGATCGTCGATCATGGTCTGACGTATGAGTTGGACCTCTCCGAAGGGCAGAAGACGGGCTTTTATCTCGACCAGCGGGAGAATCGCGTGGCGGCGGCCGGCTACTTCCGCGGCCGCCGCGTGTTGGACATGTTCTGCTACAGCGGCGGGTTCGCCATGGCCGCCGCGGCACTCGGCGGCGCCGGCGACGTCCTCGGCGTCGATACCAGCCAACGGGCCGTCACGCTGGCCTGGGCGAACGCCGAGCGGAACGGCTTGAAAAACGTCCGCTTTCAGTGCGGCGACGGGTTCAAGACCCTCCAGTCGCTGATCGAGGCCGGCGAGCGGTTCGGCGGCGTGGTGCTCGATCCGCCGAAGTTCGCCCGCAGCCGCCACGCCGTCGACGAGGCGTTGCGGGCGTACCACTGGTTAAACCGTCTGGGCGTGACGCTCTTGGAGCCGGGCGGCATCCTGGTCACCTGCAGTTGTTCAGGCCACGTGACCCGCGAGGACTTCCAGGAGATGCTGATGGGCGTTGCCCAGCAGACGGGCCGGGAGATTCAAGTGCTCGAACAGCGCGGCGCCTCGCCCGACCATCCCATCAGCGTCGCGTGCCTGGAAACCGAGTACCTGAAGTGTTTTATTTGCCGGGTGATATGAGTGTTTTATTTGCCGGGTAGTATAGCGGTGCGGTAGAATATTGTTGTCGCGTTTATTGACGCTCAGAAAAATTGACGCTCAGAAAAGCAGTGTCGCAATAGCCGGGGGCTAACAGCCCCCGGAATGTGCGTGGATTTCGGGATTTCTCTCCGGGAGCTGTTAGCTCCCGGCTATTTCGCGTACAGGCCAGAAGCTCCTTTCCGACAGCGCTTTCAAGAAAACATGTCGACCGATCGATTGCGTCGCCGCGTGGCGTTCGAGGCCGCCAAGCTGCTGTACACTCACGAAGAGACCCAATACGGGTCGGCGAAAATGAAGGCCGCCCGGCGGCTGGTGGCCGGCCCGGTTCCCTCGGACGACTTGCCTTGCAACCGCGAAATCCGCCACTCGATGCGGGCCATCGCCCGAGCCGGCCGCGCCGAACAGCAGCAGCTCTTGACGCAAGCGGCAGCCGATCGGGCGCTAGATCGCCCGACTGAGGCCGGCGAAAACACGGTCGATCGGTTCCGCACCTACGAGTTGCTGCTGCTGCCGCTGGAACACGTGATGCAATCGCCGGAAGAGCATCCCGAGGGCGACGTGCTCTACCACAGCCTGCAAGTCTTCGAGCTGGCCCGGCAAAAGCTGCCTTACGACGAAGAATTCCTGCTGGCGGCGCTGCTGCACGACGTGGGCAAAGCCGTCGACCGGCGTAACCACGTCGCCGCCGGCCTGGAAATGCTGGCGGGCACGGTCAGTCCACGCACGGCATGGCTGATCGAGCATCACGTCGAGGCGCTGCTGCTGCTACGGCAAGGGACGCTGGGCGTCCGGCTCCGCCGCCGGCTCGAAGCCAGCGACGATTTCGACGAATTGATGCTCCTGGCCGCCTGCGATCGGCAAGGCCGCGTGGTGGGCATGGCCGCGCCCGACGTGCCCGACGCCTTGCAGTACGTCCGCGAGTTGGCCGATATGTGCGGCGAAGCGGAGTTCTCTATTCCCGCTTGACCTTGCAGTTCGGCAGGGCTTGTTGCAATTTTTTCGCTGCCTCGTCGGTGACTTTGGTCTGCGCCAGCCCCAGCGACTTGAGGTTCGTCAAGTGCGCCAGGTGGGTCAAGCCGGCGTCGGTGATCTTGGTCAGGGTAAGGTTCAAGGTTTCCAGGCCCGTCAGCTTGCCCAGCGATTCCAGGCCGGCGTCGGTGACTGCGGTGTCGGTAAGGTCCAGGTACTGGAGATTCTTCAAGGCCACCAGGTGCTGCAGGCCGGCGTCGGTGACGCGGGTATGCCAAAGGTCGATCCATTGCAATCCGGCAAAGGCGGCGACCGACTTCATCGCCTCGTCGGTAGCCTGCGTTTCGGCCAGGTCGAGCTTTTTGAGTCCCGCGATGTCTTTCAGTTGGGCCAGGCCCACGCCGGAGATCGGCGTGTCGCGGACCGCTAGCTGTCGGAGGCCGGTCAAGCCTTTCATCGACTTGAAGCAGTCGTCGCTGACGTTATAGCAGCGGAAAACGCTGAGGTCCTCCAGCTTCGTAAGCTTTTCCAAGACCTCCAGCCCGGCATCGGTGATCTGGGCATCCTCGACGGACAAAGAGGTCAACTCGGTCAAGCCGCCCAGGGAAGCCAGGCCGGCGTCGGTCACGGCCGGATTGCGGAGCTTCAGGCTCTTGAGGTTGGTCAATCCCTTGATGTGTTCCAGGCCGGCATCGGCGATCTGCGTGCAGCCGCGGAGGTCCAGCAGTTTGAGCTTGGTCATTCCCTTCAGCTCGGCCAGGCCCGCGTTGGTGATGTTGTTGTAGAGCAGCGACAAGTATTGCAGATGGGGCAAATCCTTGACGTAGGCCAGTCCGGCGTCCGTCATATAGGTGCTGCGGCGGAGGTTCAGCGATTTCAATTGCGGCAGCTTCTTGAGGACGGCCAGTCCCGCATCCTTCACTTCGGTGTTCTCCAACACCAACTCGGTGAGCTTGGGAAAGGCGGCGAGATGCGCGACTCCGGCATTGGTGATTTCGGCGCCCCACAGCGAGAGCTTCCGCAAGCCTGTCAACGACGTCAGCAGCTTCACGTCGGCGTCGGTGGTGGGACATTCCAGCAAATCCACGCCAACGATGGTTTGGTGGGCATCGTAGTCGATCTTGCCGCCAAGTTTCTTGACGCGTTTGACGACGGCAGCGTCTTTTGCCGCCGACTCTTTCGCTACGACCTCCGACACGGCGCCGTGCGCCAGACAGACCAAAACCATCACCATCCAGGGGGCAAACCGATATCTCATAACGCAGCTTCTCCTTTCTTGCTTGCTTCCGTAACCGTTCACGGGGTAATTGTCATCCTGAGCGCAGCGAAGGATCTCGTTCTCGCTTTACTCCCACGCGAGATCCTTCGCTGCGCTCAGGATGACAGGCACTTTTCCGGCCTGTGAACGGTTACCTTGCTTCCAGGCATCAGGGACACATCTCTACCAACGTAGCGAACAAACCGGGCGGACGCAAATGCGTGCGGTTCAGCGGGTGGTGTGCACACCACCCATAAGACCAGCCGGCGGGATTGCCCGTGCGGTGCCGGGGGCAGCCAAGCAGGCGTCGCGGGTCGCGCTCGCCCCCGCCGCGCCAGGGAGCCAACCGGCCGTGACCGACCGCGGAAAACTCGCTTGCGACGCGCCCTGAAATACGATAACCTAAAGGCTGACTCGGGGAAAGCGACCGGGTCGCTTTCCCTCCGCCCCGCCGTTGCTTGCCGGCAGCAGAGTTGACGATTCCCACCGAGCCATTTTTTTCTCTTGTTCAAGGAGCCTCCTGTATGTCTAGCCGTACTAATCGCCGTCGATTTTTGCAAACAACTGCCGCTGCGGGCTTTGGCTTTTGGGTGGCCGGCGGCGCTGCTTCCCGGAAGGAGCGGTCACCGAACGGGAAGATCGCTTTTGCCAGCGTTGGCATCGGCGGGAAAGGTTCGAGCGATTCCAGTGACGCCGGCAGATTTGGCGACATGGTGGCCATTTGCGACGTAGACGAAGGGACCCTCAAGGCGGGCGCGAAGCGGTTTCCCAAGGCCAAGCAGTACACCGATTTTCGCAAGATGCTCTGCGAGATGGGCAAGAGCATCGACGCCGTGACCGTCAGCACGCCCGATCACACCCATGCCCCGGCGGCCTTGATGGCCATGCGGATGGGCAAGCATTGCTTCTGCCAGAAGCCGTTGACGCACACGATTTACGAGGCCCGCTTGATGGCCAAGGTGGCCAAGGACATGAAAGTTGCCACGCAGATGGGCAATCAAGGCACCGCCTCGAGTTCGCTGCGCAAGGCGGCGGCCATCGTCAAGTCGGGGGCACTCGGCCCGGTGAAAGAGGTTCACGTGTGGACCAACCGGCCCATCTGGCCACAGGGTGGCGAGCGGCCCGCGCCGGTACCCTGCCCGGCGCATCTGAAGTGGGACCTCTGGCTGAGTGTCGCGCCGCCGCGACCCTATGCCAACGGCTATCATACCTTCGCTTGGCGCGGCTGGTGGGATTTCGGCACCGGGGCGTTGGGCGACATGGCGTGTCACACCGTGAACATGCCGTACATGGCCCTGAACCTCCGCGATCCGGTCTCCGTGCAGGCCGAGTGTTCCGGCCACAACAAGGACAGCTATCCGAAATGGTCGATCATCACCTTCGATTTCCCGGCCCAAGGCAAACGTCCGGCCGTGAAGCTGTTTTGGTATGACGGCGGCAAGAAGCCCGACGCCGACCTCCTCGAAGGCAAAAAAATGGAGGGGAGCGGCTGCCTGGTGATTGGCGAGAAGGGCAAATTGTACGGCCCGGGCGACTACTGCGAAAAGGGAGTATCGCTGCTGGGCGGCATCAGCATGCCGAAGGTGAAGTGGACCGAATCGCCCGGCCATTTCGAGGAGTGGGTCCTGGCGATAAACGGCGGCGGGGCGGCCCGATCGAACTTCGCCGACTACTCCGGCGGCCTGTCGGAGACCATCCTGCTAGGCAACCTGGCGGTCTGGGCGGCGGCCTCCGGCAAGGGCGAAAAGGTGCAATGGGATGCCAAGAATCTCAAGGCCACCAACATGCCCGAACTCGACGCGATCATCAAGCCGACCTACCGTCCCGGCTACACCCTGGACGCGTAATAATGTAGCCCGCACACTCCGTGCGCGGATGCGATAATGTAGTCTGCACACTCCGTGTGCGGATGAGGAACCAAGAAAGCCCACGGGTTGCAACCCGTGGGCTTTGCTTTTTGGTTCTTCTGCACTGTGGACCAAAACTGTGGACCAAAACTGTGGTCCCAGCCCGTGGACCAAGCTACGATCGCTTATTGAGCGTCGCCATGACGCGCTCGGTGATGGCTTGGATCAGGGCCTCCTGGTCCGGCGTGCTTTGCAGGCCGCCCGGCGCAGCGCTCGATCCGTTGCCTCCGCTGGGCGCGGCGGGCGGGGCGTCGGCGAAACGCGGCGGTTGGAAGGCCCGCGGCGCAACGCCCGCCTCGCGCCAACTCTCGCGGAAGGTGTCGTTGGCGCAGATGTCGCAATTCTTCATCTCCAAGCGAGGATCCTTGTAGCCCCAGGAATCCTTCAGGTTCAGCAGCGCCTTGGCTTCCGGCTCGCTGAAGTAGTTGACCGAGCCCAGGCCGCGCGCCAGCATCAACATGCGGCAATAGGCATCGAGGATTTCCGTCCACCAGTAGGCTTTTTCCACGGTGTCGCCGAAGCTCACCGTGCCGTGATTGGCCAGAATAATCACGTTCGCCTTGTGTACGAAGGGCAAGATCGTGTTGGCAAATTCCTGGCTGCCGGGAATCTCGTACTTGGCGATGGGTACGTCGCCGAGGAAGATCTCCACTTCGGGAAGCACGCACATCGGCACGGGCTCCCGGGCAATGCCGAAGGCCGTCGCGTGCGGCGGATGACAGTGAACGACCGACTTGATCTCCGGCCGCTCCTTCATGATGGCCAGGTGCAGCTTGATCTCGCTCGTGGCCTTTCGCTTGCCGCTGGTCTGTTTGCCTTCCGCGTTGACGACGCAAATGTCGTCGGGCTTCAGGAAACCCTTCGATACCAGGGTCGGCGTGCAAAGAATCTGATTGTCGCTGACGCGGAAGCTGATGTTGCCATCGTTGGCCGCGGCGAACCCCTTCTTGTACAGCCGATCGCCGATGTCGCAAATTTCTTGTTTGATCTTTTGAAGATTCAACATGGGGATACACGCTCCTAAATAGGTCTACACCCTGGCGAAAGTGGCCGTGGGCGAAGACCGCCGGCCAATCGCGTGGTTCTTATTTTGCCGCTGCTTTCGCTGTCCCGCGGTTTCCTTTACAAAATGTCCGACGGCTCATATTCCAGCCGGTCGAGGATTGCCGCATTGTACGCGTCGACGGGCTTGATTTCCGGATAAAAGGGCATAGCGGCCTCGCGGCCTTCGCTCATGGCGATGCGGCTGCCGATGCCCGCCCCCAATTCGTCCAGCACGGCAATCTCCTCCAGCGGCTCACAGGCGCGACCGGCCAGGTCGGGCCAACTCAACGGCGTCACCAACTTGAAACAAGCTCCCACCAGGCTGGGATGGACGCTATTGAGCGTGACCGTTCCAATAACGTCGGCGATACGCATGGCCAAATTCCTATGCCAATTGGGCGAGGAAAACCGCCGGGCAAGGGCGAACTCCGCCCCGGCAGAACTCCGCCACCATCTGCTTCAACTGAAAGAACGTTCCCGCCCGGGGATCGACGACCAACACGTTCGCTCCCACGGCGGCAGCCGCCGCGGCCACGGCCGGCGCATCGCCGCCCGTCACCGCGCGAACGCCGCGGAGCCGATTGGCCAGGCACAACCCGGCCGCCGTATGCGGCGTCAACAAGACGCCCAACGTATCGGATCGGGCCATTTCCGCGGCCAACTGGTCCGTAGCCGCAATCAGGCAGTCCAGCGCCACAGGCTCCACGGTTGTGCCCTCGCGGGCCAATCCGGCCGCCAACGCCGCCGGATCGAAGTCGGTGCCCATCGTCACCAGGACGACTCGAACGGTGGTTGCCGGGGGCCCGTTCGACGCGTCACCGCACGCCAGCGTGATGCCCCGGCGGATCAACTCATCGCGAACCGCCGGCGTGACAATCGCCCCGCGCGAAACCACCAGCCGGCGAACCGCATCGAGCCGGCCGGCAACCTCGGTCATCGTCACCACGCGGGAACCAATGAACAGTTCGCCGGGCACGGGTGCCGATGGCGCGGGTTTTGGGGCCGGGGGTTCGGCTCTAGCGTGTCCCGTTTCCCCTGACCCCTGGCCCCTGATCCCTGGCCCCTGACCCCCGCCCTCCGCGCTGGAAATACTCAATTCCGCGAGCACTTCGCGCACCACGCGTTCGACATTGATGCTGAGCTCGCTCATTCGTCGCAAATTCCCAACACGGACCAGCGAACTGGCGAGTTCTGGCTGCCCAGCAACTCCCGCGTCCCAATTCCGTCGCTGGTGATCATCACCAGTTCTCCTCGGCCGGCGCCGAGCGAATCGATCACCAGGATCGGATCGCCCTCGACGGTGCGGCCGTCGGCCTGCAAGGCCATGACCAACAGCAACTTCCAACCTTCCATCGAAGGATGTTTGACCGTTGCTCTGGCGCTGCCCATGACGCGGCCGAGATACATTCTTCTCGATTCCTTACCGTTATGGGGATCTCCCCGGTCGCCAACGCTCCCTCACCCTAACCCTCTCCCAAAGGGCGAGGGGACTGATGGCTATCTTCCCAAGATCCGCAGGTCGTCGATCATCGAACAACGCCGCTCGCGGGTAAAGGTCAGCGGCGTGGTGATGCCCTCGCCCGTCGGGCCGGCGATCGAGTACGAACCGTAGCCCTCGCCGCCGTTGCCCAACCCGGCCGTGCAGGCGCCGTTCTTGACGAAGATCGTCGTATCCAGGGCCTTGCCCATCTTCGTCATGTTGTGGACGTTGGTCGAATGGATGATCGCCGTGTGGCGGAAACCGTGCTCGCTCAGGCGGGCTTTCTCGATGGCCTCGTCGACGTTGCGGCAACGGACGAAGGGCACGAACGGCATCATCTGTTCGACCGGCACGAACGGGTTCGACTCGTCGGTCTCGCCGAAGAGCAATTCCACCTCGGAGGCTACGCTCTTGCCGGCGGCGCGGGCCAGCACGGCGGCGTCTTGCCCGATGAAGTCTTTGTGCGGCACGTCGTGCTTCTTGTCGCCCTCGCCCACCGTGGCGATGGCCGCCTTGGTCAAAGCTCCGATCTCGGCCGTACTGAGCCGCACCGCGCCGGCCCGCTCCATGGCCGACATCAGCCGGTCGAAGATTTGCTCGACGGCGAAGACCTGCTTCTCGGCGATGCACAGCAGATTATTGTCGTAGGCCCCGCCCAGGATGATGCAGCGGGCGGCGCGATCGAGGTCGGCCGTCTCGTCGACGACCACGGGCGGATTGCCGGGCCCGGCCACGATGGCCCGCTTCGCCTGCTGCATGGCCGCCCGGGCCACCGCTTGACCGCCCGTGACGGCGATCAGATTGATGTCGCGGTGCTTGAACAAGGCGTCGGCCGTCTCGATGGTGGGCTCGGTGATCAGGCACAGCAGGTTATCGATGCCCAAATCGCGGTAGATGGCTTCGTTGAACCGCCGCACGCCCTCGGCCGCCACGCGGCGTCCGCTGGGATGCGGATTGACCACCACCGTGTTGCCCGCCGAAATCATCGAGATCGCATTGCAGGCAATCGTGGGGAGCGAATGCGTGACCGGCGTAATCGCGCAAATCACGCCGAAAGGAGCGTGTTCGATGACCGACAGGCCGTGATCGCCGCTAAAGACCTCGCTGCGCAGGAACTCCACGCCCGGCACGCTGGCCGCCCCGATCAATTTCTCGATCTTGTGCGGCAGCCGGCCGATTTTCGTCTCTTCCATCTCCATCGTGCCAAGTTCGACCCGCTGGTCGACGCAAATGCGGCGGATATGGGAGACGATTCGCTTGCGATCCGCCAAGGAGTGACGGGACAGCCGCTCGAAGGCCTCGCGGGCCGCCGCCACGGCCTGGCCGACGTCGGTGAACAGGCCGAAACGGCCCTGGTAGCCACCGCCGATGGCGGCGCCGTTGCCGTTGCCGCCGAGCCGCGTCAACACCTGCTCCACTACGCTTCGGATCAAAGTTTCATCTACGTGCATGGTCAATCCTCATTGTGCCGCACCGCCGCGGCAGACGTGATTTCTGTTTTTTCAGTTGTCAACGTTGTTCTGTTGTTCTCAGCCGCGAAAGAAGGAAGAAAGTCCACGCCGCGTGGACGCGGCGGCTAAACGCTTCCAATCTCGACTTCCTCATCTCTAATCCCTAATCTCTAATCTCTAATCCCTAATCCCTAATCCCTAATCCCTCATCCTTCGTCTGCCGGCCCTCCTTGTCGTACACGCACGCATGATCGACGTGCACCGTGTCGATGATGCCAATCACCACGGTGTCGACCGGCAAGGATTTGGTTTCCGGGGTGAGCCGGGCGCTGGAGCCTTGGGTGATCAACACCAGTTCGCCCACGCCGGCCCCGAGCGTGTCGACGGCGACCATCGAGCGGCCGGTGGTGAGCAGTTCGCCGCGATTCTTCGGATCGAGCCGGTACGGTTCGACCATCAACAGCTTATGGCCGACCATCGAGTTGATCTTCTCGGTGGCCACGACCGATCCGGTAACCTTGGCGATTAACATGCTGCTAGCCCTCCGACAACAGTTGTGCGGCCTGCCGAGCGACGATCAATTCCTCGTTCGTCGGAATGACCCAAATCTGCACGCGGCTTTGCGGGGCGCTAATCTTTGCCTCGCCTTGGGCCGACTCGTTCGCCGCCGGATCCAGGACGATCCCCAACTCCTCCAGATTCGCCAAGATCGTGGCGCGGAAACTGGGCCGGTTCTCGCCGATGCCGCCGGTGAAGATAATCGCGTCGGCGCCACCCAGTTCGACCAGATAGGCGCCGAGATAGTGCCGTGCGTTGGCGGCAAAAACGTCCAACGCGAGTTGTGCCCGAGCGTTGCCGGCGGCGGCGGCATCGGCGACGTCACGCATGTCGCCGCTGGTGCCGCTGAGCCCCTTCAGCCCGCCCTGACTGGCCAGCGTGGAAAGCACTTCCGCGAGCGACTTCCCCGTAAGCTTCATCAGGATGGGCAGCGCAAAAGGATCGAAATCGCCGACGCGGTTGGTCTGGGGCAGCCCGCTCTGGGCGCTGAAGCCCATGCTGGTCGCCATGCTCTGGCCGTTGCGAATCGCACACAGCGAGCTGGAGCCGCCCAAGTGGCAAGAGATCACTCTCAAGCCCGGCCCGAGCAGTTCGGTGCTCCGCGTGGCGATGTAGCGATGGCTGGCCCCGTGAAAACCGTTGCGTCGCACCAGCCCCTTTTCCGCCCATTCGTAAGGAATGGC
>Ga0182014_10004706_pt1 | contig 15480 bp, 16 predicted proteins | sample 612S2DmetaG_FD_120489 | JGI IMG/M metagenome (GOLD analysis project Ga0182014, IMG submission 120489) | Permafrost microbial communities from Stordalen Mire, Sweden - 612S2D metaG | ecosystem: Environmental > Terrestrial > Soil > Wetlands > Permafrost | place: Sweden: Stordalen | collected... | reverse complement strand
TCTCCTCGCGCTCGCGCGCGGTCAGTACTGCACCTGCCATGCTGGATCTCCCAACGGTTTGCTGCTCGGGTGGACCCGGTCATCATGACCGGTCCGTTGCAGCGACCGTTGGGATTCGCCGAGCCTCGCCGAGCAGGCAAGCCCGGGCACCAGGACGGTGTGAAGAGGGCGTAGGTCATTTCCGGACACTCCGAATGCTGCGGTCGAGCAACCACTCGATCAGTACCAATTCGAGATAGGGGCTTGGCGCCTCGCATCGGCACGCCTTGAAGTCAAGGACGACACCCGAGGTGCCGGCTTTCCATGGGCGCCTGACCCGGTCACCGCCGACCTCGACCAGGCTTGTGAAGGGTCTTCCTCGCGCCCGGATGTGCCGCAGCGGGTCACGCTCCCGGCGTGTAGAGACCGGGGCCGGCGTCACTCAATCTGGCTAGGTGTGACCGCCCTACGATGAGGATCCGGGTTCCTTGGAGAGGCTGGAGAGTGTCTGATCCATCGGTGTTGGGGGACATCCTCATCGTCGTGATCGGCGTAGTCTTCCCCACGGTGCTCGTCTGGCCAATCGGAGTAGGTGTGGCTGTCTGGTATCTGACATCCATTCGCCACCGACTGTCGTCATCGGTCGACGGATGAGCGCCTCCACCCGGCAGCGATCACGGACACCCCCTCCGGTCAGAAGAGTCCGGATCAGCTCGTTTCGCTGCACCCTGTCGCCCGGGGACGTCCATCGAGCGATGGGACCATATCCCCTAGCGAACATCCCGAAGCGCCTGGGAGGCTCACCGGGGGAGGAAGGCAGATGACGTTGGGGATTGCGGACGAGAGCGATGCAGGTCCTTGGTACCGATCAAGTCCGAGCGCCGCACTACTCGTTGCCTCGGGACTCTTTGCCGCAGTTACGGTGGCTCACATCGTTGCCAGCGGCACGGGCGAGGCCGTCGACATCCTGTATGCGCTGCCCGTCGCCCTGCTCGCGATGTCCTTCGGGCTACGAGGCGGTCTGATCGGCGCCGCGATCGGATTTGCACTGTTTGCGGTGGTCGAGCTCATGTATGGGATCGGGGACATCGATGCCACCGGCTGGATTTCACGGGCTGCAGGCATATTCCTCCTGGGAGCGCTCCTCGGTCGGGCGACAGACCAAGTTGAAGCAGGACGACTCCGCGCCATGGCTGCAGCTGAAGAACGCCAGCGCTTGGAGGAACGAGCCAGGCGTCAGGCTGAAGGCCTCGAGATCAGTGATTCGCTACTCCAGCATCTTGCGGTTGCCAAGTGGATGATCGAAGCAGGTGACGATGACAGTGCAATCGAGGTCCTGACCTCGACAATGGCGACGGGCGAGCGCATGGTGGCCGAGCTGCTCCCGATGAGGCACTCTGGCAGCGCTTCGGAGCCCATAACGGGTGCCTCGACGAACGATCCCTGAACTTCGCGCCGCATACTGGCTACGAGGGGCAGGTATCGCTCATTGCGAGGAGCCGCACTGCCCTTCCGATTCTGCGACCAGGTGGATGGTCTACTCAGCCACCACAAAGCTGAACGGCAGCTCCGAGCGTCGGGTCCACGGAGGACCAGGTGCGTCGACCGTGAGGCCCGATCCGGCGTGGATCCTCACGTGTTCCACCAGGCGGTCCCCTCCGCGTGCAATCCGGGTCCGTTGACTACCGTGACAGCAGTCGGATCCAAATCCAGCTGGCACCGACGGACAGGACAGGGGACGGTGCAAGGCGAAGAGGCAGCCCCCGCATCGAGTACGACCGTGCCGCATCGCACCGCCATCGGCTGGGGCCTCATTCTGACCGCGCTTTCATGGCTCGCCTCCCGCGAGGTGGTAGGCGCGAGGTGGGGGCCGGCCCGGGATCCGCTCCGCTTCGAGCCGAGCCTCTGGGCCCGATGGGACACCTTCAACTACGGGGCCATCACCCAGTACGGCCGCAACTTCGGGCACTGCGACCGGCCGCCGTTGTCCGTCCTTGCCAACCCGTTCCACGCCACGTGGTGCGGCACAGCCGGATGGCTGCCGGGCTACCCGTGGCTGATCCGAATGGTGCAGACGACCGGGATCACCTTGCCGAACGGGGGACTCTTGCTCTCGTGGGCGGCGACGGCCGTCGCCATGTTTCTGGTGTGGTTCGGCTGGGGACGTGACCTGCATCCGGTGCGGGCGCTCTTGGTGATGGTGGCCTTCGGGGTCTTCCCCGGGGCGGTCTACAACTTTGCGCTCTTCCCCACCTCGATCGCACTGGCCTGTGCGGTGGGCGCCATCCTGGCCGCCACCCGGGAGCGCTTCCTGGTGGCAGCCCTGCTGATGACCGGAGCCGGGCTCTGCTACCCGTCGGCGTGGTTCGCGGCGGTGGGGCTCGCAATCGGGATGGTCCTGGTCGGCTGCACCCTCGGCGTCCGCCAGGTAATCCGCCGCGCCGTGTGGGGTCTCGCCGGACTGGGCTCGCTGGTCGTGCTCGCCGTCCACGACCAGCTGGCCTTCGGGCATGCCAACGCCTACATCCTGGTCACCACCGGCCCCGGGTTCGACGGCCGCGGCTACCCCGGATCGGGCTTCGTGCAGCTGGTGCTGCACCGCGACACCCCCGAACAGAAGCGGATCGGCCGGACGGCGGCGGACGCCCTCGCCGTTCAGGCCGTCGTGGCTGTGGCCACCGCGTTCCTGGCCGCGCTGTCGACAGCCTGGACGTGGCTGCGGACCAAGGCCACCGGTGACATCTACCCGGCAGCGGCGGGCCTGTCGGTCGTGGTCTCGGTGCTCGTCCTCAACGCCAACGGCGGGGCGTGGAACCGAAGCGCCGTCCTCGCCGCGCCGTGCGTGCTCTGCTTGCGTAGGCTCCCGATGCCGCTGCTGGTACTGCTGGTCGCTGTGATCGCGGTCACCACCGCATTCGTGTCGCGGGCCTTCTTCGCCGGGACCCTCGTCTAGCCAGAGCGCTACTACGCCGGTGGGCGGAAGCTACCGGACCCACACGCCCGAATGTGCCTGATTCGGTCGGGGACACTCGGGCGTCCGGATCCACGGGGGGTCATCTCCCCTCACTCACACGGGGCGGCCGAAGTCAGTCGTTGACCGGTCCGCCCGCCGACGGGGGCGGCATCGACGTGTCGAAGGGCACACCGGGCGCCAGGGCGTCGAACACCGCCGAGAACTTCAGCCCGGTCTCGCGCAATTCGACCTCGGGGCGGGAGCCGGCCACGATCCCGACCCCTGCGGTGAGGGTCACCGAGGCGCCGGCCACGGTCATGGCCCGGATGCCGACGACGAACCGCCCGTCGCCCGCGCCGTCGATCCAGCCGACCGGACCGGCGTAGTGGCCGCGCGACCCGTCCTCGAGGTGGCCGATGAGGTCGAGCGCCGCAGCACGGGGGACGCCGCCCACTGCCGGTGTGGGATGCAGGAGAGTGACCAGGTGCAGAGTGCCCGGAAACCCGCCGTCGGCGCGGGGCCGCAGCGTCCCCCCGATGGTCGTACCGAGGTGGGTGATGTTGTGCAGGTGGACGAGCTCGGGGTGCTCGGGCACCTGGAGCTCGTCGCTCCACGGGGCCAGGGCGTCGCGGATGGCGTCCACCACCAGGCGGTGCTCTTCGGCGTCCTTGGCCGACTCGAGCAGGGCGGGCGGCAGCGTGCTGTCGGCTCCATGGACCCGGTCGGTGGTGCCGGCCAGCGGTCGGCTCCGGAACCGGTCGCCCGTCCGCTCGACCAGGAGCTCGGGGCTGGCCCCGACGAACTGCCCGTCGGGCGTCGGCATCGAGAACAGGGTGCAGCTGGGCTCGAGGTCGGACCACCGCCGCAGCACGACGGCCACGTCCGGTGCGCGGTCGGTCGCTACGTCCACCCTGCGGGCCAGCACCACCTTGGCCACCTCGTGGCGGTCGATGGCGGCGACGGCTCGGGCCACACGGTCCTCGAACTGGGCGTCGCTCGATCGCGGCAGGACCCGCCAGGACGACGGTCCGTCCTGGCGCCGGGCGTCTGCGGCGCGTGCCGTCAGGCGATCGCGTAGGTCGCCCGGGCGCTCGTCGAGCGTCCCGTCCGGTCCGGCGCTGACGGTCGCCCACTCCGTCCCGTCGGCCTCCTGGCAGTACAGGACGGACGGCACGGTGAGCACGGCGGCCCCGGACCGGTCGAAGGGCAGGGCCCCGAAGGCGAGCACCGGACGCAGCGCCGTGGTGCCGTGGGGCAGCCGGTCGTCGCAGGTGACGGAGGCCAGTTCGGCGGTGACGCGCTCCACGCCCTCGGCGTCGGCGAGGCCGTCGGGTAGCTCGAGGGACAGCGCCGTGCCCAGGCCGACCAGCACCCGGCCGCCCTCGGCCAGGAGGATCCCGTCGTCGCCGGCCAGGGCCCACGGGTCGATGGGGTCGCCCCCGGGCAGGGCCACGCGCCGGGCACCGATGGCGGCGGCGCCGTCTCGAGCGCCGGCCGGCTGCCGGGTGTCGGTCGTGGCGGGCGCGTGGGTGGGTGTCACGGCCGCCCGGCCCGTGTGGCGGTGATGAGCTGGCTGAGTCCACCGGACAGGGCTCGTCGGTTGACCGCGGAGAAGCCGGCTTCCATCAGCAGTGTCCGGAGCTCCTCGGTGCCGGGAAGGTAGGCCGTCGACTTCGGCAGGTACTGGTAGGCGGCGCGGTCCGACAGGAGGCCGCCGATCACCGGGACCACCCGCCGGAACCAGATGCGGTCGCCCAGGCGCAGGAGCCCGGCGTCGGGCTCGGACACCTCGAGGAGGCTGATGCGGCCGCCGGGCCGCACGATGCGGCCGAACTCGGCGCAGACACCGGCGAGGTCGGTGAAGTTGCGTAGTGCATAACCGCAGGTGACCCCGTCGATGGAGGCGGTGGCGACGGGCAGCTCGGCCCCGTTGGCCTGGGCGAGGGGGAGCCCGGTGTGGTTGGCCACCAGCATCCCCCACGACAGGTCCATGCCGAAGGCGCGGTAGCCGCCGGCCCGGAGGAGCTTGAGGAAGTCGCCCGTGCCGCAGGCCAGGTCGAGGATGACGGCCCCGGCCGGCAGTCCGAGTGCGCGCAGGGACTGCTTGCGCCACCGCACGTCCAGTCCGAACGTCATCGTCCGGTTGACCAGGTCGTAGCGGGGGGCGATGGCATCGAACATGGAACGGACCAGTTCGGTCTTCTCGGGCCCGGTGGGGAGGTCGACCTCTCGGGCGCGGGCGGCGGTCTCGAGCGAGATGCCGGCCGACGCCGGCGTGCGGTCCGCGCCGTGCGGTGTGTCGGCGGCGCCGGTCACTGGCCCGTGCTCCCGGCGGTGTCGACGACACGCGCCGTGGTGGCGTGCCCTTCCGAGCGGAGGCGGTCCCAGACGGCCTCACGCTCCTGGTCGGAGCCCTCCCGCTCGACGTGGTCGAGGGCGACCCGCACCAGGGTCCGGGTGAAGTGGTGGCCGACCAGCGTGTTGACCGCCGGCAGCAGCTCGGCGTACGCCTGCAGCAGTCCGTCCACGGCGCCGTCGCCCACCGACTGCCCGCGCTGGGCCAGCGCGTCGGGCTGTCGGCCGGTGCGCAGCGGATCGCGCACGTGCCGGGCGAACATCTCGACGGCCTGGCGGGCCGTCGCCTCCGTCGCCTCGTTGTGACGCCGCGCCAGCTCGAGGAGATCGGTGAGCGGGATGCCCCACTCGAGGAGCCGCAGACCTGCGCGTGATGCGGCCACGTCCTCCTCGGTGTAGCGCTCCTGGCCCGCCACGCGGGTGGGGACGAGGAGGCCTTCGGCCTCGAGCGCCTTGAGCAGCGCGAGGGGCATGCCGGTGATGGCCGCCAGCTCGTCGAGTGCATAGGTCGGCGCACCGTCGGCGTGGCCCGGGCCATCGACGCCCTCCGCCGGCACGATCCCGCTCAGCTGCCCGAGCAGCGCCTCGTCGGCCGCGTCGAGCTCGCCGGACACGAGCCGGGCGATGGTGGCGAGTGTGAAGCCCCGCTGCTGCAGCGAGCGGATCCGGCCGAGCCGCTCGACGTGCTCGTCGCCGTACCAGGCGATGCGGCCCTCGCGGCGGGGCGGGTCCAGCAGCCCCTTGGACTGGTAGTAGCGGATGGTGTCCACCGACACGTCGGCCTGTGCCGACAACTGCTCGACCCGCATCTCCATGTACCCACTCTAGGAGTGTCTGCTCGAATTGTCGGAGCGCGTGCACCCACGGTGTGTCTGACCTGGAGGTTCCTGTGTGGGATCCAGCCGCCCGACGCCGGTCCGGGCGGGGTGGTCAGGCGTAGTAGCGGTAGACGACCTGGGCCACGCAGCTCGGCTTGGACGACCCCTCGGTCTCGAGGGTCAGGTCGAGGACGACCTGCACGCCACCGGTCACGTCCTCCACCTCGGCCACCGCCACACCCACGCGCAGCTTGCTGCCGACCATCACGGGGGACGGGAAGCGCACCTTGTTGCAGCCGTAGTTGACGCCCATCGAGATGCCCTCCACGTGGAGGACCTCACCGAGGAACACGGGAGCCAGGGCGAGGGTCAGGTAGCCGTGGGCGATGGGCCCACCGAAGGGGCCGTTCTTGGCGGCCTCGGGGTCCACGTGGATCCACTGGTGGTCGCCGGTCGCGTCTGCGAAGAGATTGACCTGGGCCTGGTCGACGAGGTGCCACTCGGAATACCCGAGGTGCTGACCGACAAGGTCCTTGAACGCTTCGATGCCCTGCACGGTGGTTGCCATGGCCCTGACTGTAGAGGAGTGCCGGGGCGGTGGACCACCTCGGCGCGCACCGGGTGAGGGCGGCCTACGGTCGGCGCGCAGTGCCTCCTCACCGGTACCGGGTCGGTACCATCGTGCCCGTGAACGAGGAGCACCATCACCGGAACCTCAGTGGCGGAGGGGCCCGCGCCGCCGTGTTCGGGATCAGCGACGGGCTGGTGTCCAACGTCTCGTTGATCCTCGGTATGGCCGGCGCCAATGCATCGGCCGGATCCGTGCGCCTGGCCGGTATCGCTGGCCTGGTCGGTGGTGCCTTCTCGATGGCTGCGGGTGAGTACGTGTCCATGCGGGCCCAGTCCGAGCTGATGGAGCGCGAGCTGGACGTGGAGCGCCGGGCCATCCAGTCCGACCCCGAGGACGAGCGGAGGGAACTGGCGGCGCTCTACCGCAGCCGGGGCGTCGAACCGGACATGGCTGATGAGCTGTCGGGAAAGATGATGCGCGATCCCGACCTCGCGCTCGAGACCCACGCCCGCGAGGAGCTCGGCTTCACCCCGGGCGAGACGGGGAACCCGTTCCAGGCCGCCGCCTCGTCCTTCGTGATGTTCGCCCTCGGGGCGTTCATCCCCCTCCTGCCGTGGCTGCTCACGGGCGGCACGACGGCGACGCTGTGGTCGGTCGGGCTCGGTGCCGTGGCCTCGTTCGCCGTCGGTGCCGCCCTGTCGCTCTTCACCGGCCGGTCCTGGCTCTGGTCGGCGAGCCGTCAGCTGGTGATCGCTGCGGCCGCCGCCGGAGTGACCTTCACCATCGGCCGACTGGTCGGCGCGCACTGAGCCGCGGTCCCGGCCGGCCTCACCCGGCGTCGACCCCGCGCACGTAGGCCCGGTCGGTGTGGTCGGTGGTGAGTCCCATCGACCGGTACAGGGTGACGGCAGCGGTGTTGGCTGCATCGACGTACAGGATCCCGTGGGTGAGTCCCGTGCCGGCCAGCCAGTCGAATCCCGCCTCGGTCAGGGCCCGGCCCCAGCCCCGTCCGCGGAAGTCCGGATCGACGCCGATGACGTAGATCTCGCCCATCGGGGGACGGGTGGCGTGGACCTTGGTCCAACACGACCCGGCGATCCGGCCGTCGACCTCGAGGACCCGGAACCCGTCGGGGTCGAACCAGGCCTCCTGCTCACGCTCCAGCAGGGTGGCCAGGTCCCAGTTGCCCTGCTCGGGGTGGTCGGCGAAGGCGCGGTTGTTCTGGGCGAGCCACCCCTCCTCATCGTGGCCCACCCGGAAGGACCGGGTGGTCACGGCCGCGCCGGCGCGGTCGTCGTGGCGGGGGAGGGGCAGCGGGCAGCGCAGCTGGAGGAGGTCCCGCTCGACGCGGAACCCGCGTTGGGTGGCGCGGCCATCGTCGGACCCGGAGGCATGGGAGACCCACCAGCGGAGTGGCGAGCCCCCGGCTGTCCCGAACGCCTCGAGCTCCGTGTCGACCAGGAGCTCCGTCAGGGGGCCGTCGTCCGCCCCGTCGAGGGCGACCACCTCGAGGGTCGGGGTCCGCCCGTCGGCGCCGTCGTCGACCTGGGCCCAGCCCACGAGTACCCCGTCGGCGACCCGGCGGGCGGCGACGGCTGTCACGAACCCGGCACCGCCGTGGCGTGCGGCGACGTCCAGGGCCCGGAGCCGACTCTCGCTCAGGCCGGCGTGCCCGTGGGCCTCCTGGTGGCGGAGCAGGAGGCCGCGCACCTCGTCGAGCACCTCCGGACCCACCGATGCCACGACGCCCAGCACCAGTGCCTCCACGGGCAAGAACCTACCAACGTTGCCGTCGGAGGCGTCCGGTATCCTCCGCCCATGGGCCGACCACGCACCCCCGCCGGTCGGGCCCGCGTCGTCAACGAGCGCCTGGCCGAGGCGTTCCCGGGAACCGCCGACGAGCTGTGCGCACTCGACCACGGCAACCCCTTCCAACTCCTGGCGGCCACCATCCTGTCGGCCCAGTGCACCGACGAACGGGTCAACAAGACCACCCCTGGCCTCTTCGCCCGGTTCCCGGATGCGGCGTCGCTCGCCGCGGCGCCGGTCGACGAGGTCGAGGCGCTGGTGCGGCCGACCGGCTTCTACCGGGCGAAGACCCGCAGCCTGATCGGCATGGCGACGGCCGTGGTCGAGCGCTTCGGCGGCGAGGTGCCGACCCGGATGGAGGACCTGGTGACACTGCCCGGCGTCGGCCGCAAGACCGCCAACGTCCTCCGCAGCGTGGCCTTCGACCTGCCGGGCCTCCCGGTCGACACCCACGTCCAGCGGCTGTCGCGCCGACTCGGCCTCACCACCGCCACCGATCCCGTCAAGGTGGAGCGGGAGCTCGACGCCATGGTCCCGGCCGGGCAGCGCGGTGCGTTCAGCCTCCGGCTGATCCTGCACGGGCGGGCCACCTGCCGGGCGCGGTCGCCCCGCTGCACCGACTGCGTCCTGGCCGACATCTGCCCGTCGGCGGGACTCGGGGCCGCCGACTCCGGTCGTCGGATCCGCTAGGGCGACGTCCCCCCCGGAGGGTCGGTAGCCCGGCCCGACGGATGTCCGAGCGGCGAACCGGGGCCGCCTGCCTCGTCGCCGGCCGGTCTGCGGAACACCTGTGTACGGCCTGGGGACCTTCTGTCGTAGAACCCGCTGTCGACGAAGGATTTCGGTGGAATTACCATGAAATGCCACGAAAACATCGATCGGGAGGGAGTTGGCGGAAATTCCCGCATGCTGGTGACTGGCATGTGACATCAATCTGTGATGAGATGGATTTCGGACCAGTTCCCGCCAACTGGTTCCACAGAGTAGGGATCGGGATCCGCCGCCCGACCTGCTCGCGCGAAGGCACCCTTCGGGGTGCCTTCGCCGCGTCCGGGCACAGATCGGTGGATGCGGGTCCCCGGCTGCAGGACGAGTGGCCGGATCCTCAGCGGCGCTGCAGCGTGAGGGCGAGGCGCGACAGGCGGCGGTTCGCACTGGCCAGCGACCGCTCGATGGCGAACAGCTCTCGTGCCGTCTCCTCGTCCTTGGACGAGTCCGCCGCCTCCGCGTGGACCGTCACGCGGCGGGTCAGTTCGTCGAGGGCGGTGGCGAGCGAGGACAGTTCAGCTGGGGTGGCGGCCATGGACCGATCATGACATCCAGCGGTGCCGCTCGGCTCCGGGGCCACGGCGGGCGTCCGGTAGCATCGACGGGCCATGGCCCTGCGACGACTCGACCTACGCGGCTTCGACGGCGACCGTCGCGCCCTGACCGGCCTGCTGCCCCGTCCGGTCGACGAACAGGACCGTTCGTCCGACACCGTGGCCGCCATCCTGGCCGACGTCCGTGCGGACGGCGATGCCGCCCTGAAGCGGCTCACCGCCACCTTCGACAAGGTGGAGCTCGACGAGCTCCGGGTACCAGCCGAGGAGATCTCGGCCGCCCTGGCGCGTATCCCGCCGGCGCTGCAGGAGGCCCTCGACGTCGCCCACGACCGGATCCTGGCGTACCACGCCCACGAGGCGGCGGACGTGCCGGAGGACTTCACCAATGCCGGTATCACGGTGCGCCACCTGATCCGGCCGGTGGGCCGCGCCGGCTGCTACGCACCGGGTGGGCGGGCCCGCTACCCGTCGACCGTCCTGATGTGCGCGGTGCCCGCCCAGGTGGCCGGTGTGCGGGAGATCGTCCTGTGCGTGCCGCCCGGCCCCGACGGGCATGTCGACGACGCCACATTGGCCGCCGCAGCGGTGGCGGGCGTGACGGAGGTCTACGCCGTCGGCGGTGCGCAGGCGATCGGGGCCATGGCCTACGGGACGCAGTCCATCGACGCCGTCGACGTGATCGTCGGCCCGGGCAACCGCTACGTGGCCGAGGCGAAGCGCCAGGTGTCGGGGGTCGTCGGCGTGGCCTCCGCCTTCGCCGGGCCGTCCGAGGTGGTGGTCATCGCCGGCCCCGACACGCCGAGCGAGCTCGCCGCCATCGACCTGGTCGTCCAGGCCGAGCACGGCCCCGACGGACTGGCCTGGCTGATCACCTGGTCCGAGGAGCTCATCGACCGGGTCGACGCCGCCGTGGACCGCATCGTGGCCGCCTCGCCGCGCCGGTCGGACCTCGAGGCCACGCTCGGGTCGGGTGGGTACGCCGTCCTGGTCGACGGCCCCAAGCGGGCCTGCGCCGTGTCCAACGTCGTGGCACCCGAGCACCTCGAGATCCTGACCGATGACGCCGCGTCGCTCCTGTCGCACATCGACTCGGCAGGCGCCGTGTTCCTCGGGACGAACGCCCCCGCCAGCATCGGCGACTACCTGGCCGGCCCCAACCACGTGCTCCCGACGAACCGGACGGCCCGCTTCGCCAGCGCGCTCCGGGTCGACGACTTCCGCAAGCACATCCACGCCGTGAGCGTCACCGACGAGGCCGTGCGCACCCTCGGCCCCCACGTCGAGACCCTGGCCGAGACGGAGGGCCTGCCGGCCCACGCCCAGTCGGTGCGGCTGCGATGGCCGGGCTAGGGGACGGCGGGCTGCCCGGCGTCCGCCCCGACCTGGCCGCCCTGGAGGGGTACCACTCGGCCCAGGTGGACGTCGAAGTCCGGCTCAACACGAACGAGTCGCCGCTGCCGCCACCCGAGGCCTGGCGTCGCGAGTTCGCCGAGACCGTCGCCGCCATCGACTTCAACCGGTACCCCGACCGCGAGGCCATCGCGCTGCGCCAGGCCCTGGCCGACAGCCACGCCGTCGGCATCGACGAGATCTTCTGCGCCAACGGCTCCAACGAGGTGCTCCAGTGTCTGCTCCTGGCCTACGGCGGTCCGGGACGCACCGTCGCGCTCTTCGAGCCGACGTACACCCTCCACCGTCACATCGCCCGGATCACGGGCACGGCGGTGGCCGCCGGTGCCCGGCGTGACGACTTCGCGCTTGACCTCGACGTGGTCGCAGACGTGGTGGCCGGGTCCGATCCGGTGCTCACGTTCCTCTGCTCACCCAACAACCCGACCGGCCGGGCCGACCGCCCCGAGGAGGTGGCCACGGTGGCCGGCCTGGTGCCGGGCCTGCTGGTCGTCGACGAGGCCTATGGGCAGTTCGCGCCGTCATCGGCCCTCGAGCTGCGCGCGACCGACCCGGGGGCCCACCGCAACGTGGTCGTGGTCCGCACGTTCTCCAAGACGTGGTCGATGGCCGGCGCGCGGCTCGGGTACCTGGTGGCCGACCCCGAGGTCGTCGCCGCCTGCGAGCTGGTGGCCCTCCCGTACCACCTCGACGCCGCCAAGCAGGTGGCCGGGCGCCTGGCCCTGCGGTACGTCGACGAGATGGAGCGCCGGGTGGCGGCCATAGCGGAGGAGCGCGGTCGGATCGCCGCCGCCTTCACCGACCTGCCCCTCGAGAGCTGGCCCTCGGATGCCAACTTCCTCCTGTTCCGTCCGACGACCAAGCCGGCACGCGAGGTGTGGTCGGACCTCGTGGACGCGTCGGTCCTCGTGCGAGACTGTTCGTCGTGGCCGGGCCTCACCGGGTGCCTGCGGGTGACGGTGGGGCTCCCCGAGGAGAACGACCGGTTCCTGGCCGCCCTGACCGAAAGCCTGCGATGAGCACCACCGACCCCACCCCGCACCGCCGCGCCGCCCGTGTGTCCCGGGCCACCAAGGAGACCTCGATCGAGGTCTCGGTCGACCTCGACGGCACCGGGGCCACCGACGTCAGCACCGGGCTGCCGTTCTTCGACCACATGCTGAGCCAGCTGGGCCGGCACGGTGGGATCGACCTGACGGTGGCCGCCACCGGCGACCTCGACGTCGACGCCCACCACACCGTCGAGGACGTCGGCATCGCGCTCGGCGGCGTGTTCGCCGAGGCCCTGGGCGACAAGGCCGGCGTGCGTCGGTTCGCGTCGATCTCCCTGCCCCTCGACGAGGCCCTGGTCGACGTGGCCGTCGACCTGTCCGGGCGCCCCTTCCTCGCCTACGGCATCGAGTTCGCCCCGGACACGCCCGGGCTCGGCACCCCGCCGTTCGACCCCCAGCTGGCCGAGGAGTTCTGGCGGGCCTTCGTGACGGCCGCCGCCATCACCCTCCACGTGCGACTCGTCACCGGTCGGAACACTCACCACATCGTCGAGGCGTCGTTCAAGGCCGCCGCCCGCACGCTGCGGGACGCCGTGCGCGTCGAGGGCGGGGGGATCCCGTCCACCAAAGGCACGCTGTGACGCGTCGCCCGGCCCCGTGATCGCCGTCCTCGACTACGGCATCGGCAACCTGCGCTCCGCCGAGAAGGCGCTCCAGCGCGTGGGGGCCGACGCCCGGTTGGTCGACCACCCCGACGCCGCGGCGGACGCCGCAGGTGTGGTCCTGCCCGGGGTCGGCGCCTTCGGCCGTTGTGCCGCGGCGCTGGCCCGCACCGGTCTCGGGGGTGCGGCCGAGGACGCCGTCGCCCGCGGCGTGCCGTTCCTCGGGATCTGCGTGGGGTTCCAGCTCCTCTACGAGGGCTCCGAGGAGGATCCGTCGGCGGCCGGGCTCGGCATCCTGCCCGGCACGGTGCGTCGGCTGCCGGCCGGGGTCAAGCACCCGCAGATGCAGTGGAACACGCTCGACATCACCCGCTCCGACCTTCTGGCCGGTGTCCCCGACCCCGCCTGGGTCTACTTCGTCCACTCCTACGCCCCGGAGCGGACCGACGACACCACGTCGACGTGCGACTACGGCGGTCCCGTGGTGGCGACGGCCGAACGGGGCAACGTGTGGGGCACCCAGTTCCACCCGGAGAAGTCCGGGACCGTCGGGCTCGGGATCCTCGCCAACTTCGTGGCCGCCGTCGACCGGGCGTCCACCTGATGGACCTCTACCCGGCCATCGACATCCGCGACGGGGGTGCCGTGCGGCTCACCCAGGGGGACTTCGATCGTCAGAGCGACTACGGCGACCCGGTGGCGCTGGCGACGCGCTTTGCCGCGGCCGGCGCACCCTGGCTGCACGTCGTCGACCTCGACGCCGCCCGGTCGGGACAGCCGGTCAACCGGGCCACCGTGCTCGCCATCGCCGCACACGTGGCCGTCCCGGTCGAGACCGGTGGCGGGGTCCGATCGATGGACGACGTCACCGAGCTGCTGGATGGAGGGGTGGCGCGTGTCGTGCTCGGTACGGCGGCACTCGACGACCCCGGTCTGGTGCGACGGGCCACGGCGGCCTACCCGGGGCGGGTGGCGCTCGGTCTCGACTACCGCCGGACGCCGGACGGGCGCGCCGAGGTGGCCGTGCGCGGGTGGGAGGAGGGCTCTGGCCGGACGGTCGCCGAGCTCCTCGCCGAGGTGGCCGGCGCGGGGCTGGCGGCGGTCGTCGTCACCTCGATCGAACGGGACGGCATGCTGAGCGGGCCTGACGTCGACGGGCTCGTGGCCGTACTGGCCTCCACCGACGTGCCGGTCATCGCCTCAGGGGGTGTCGGTTCGGCGGACGACATCGCCGCCCTGGCCGCGCTCGAGGCCGCTGCACCCGATGGCAGGGTGCGTCGCCTGTCCGGGGCGATCACCGGCAAGGCGCTGGTCGACGGTCGGATGACCGTGGAGGAGGGGGTGGCGGCATGCGCACGGTCCGTGTGATCCCCTGCCTCGATGTCGACGCCGGCCGTGTGGTCAAGGGGATCCGGTTCACCGACCTCTTCGACGCCGGCGACCCGGTCGAGCTGGCCGCCCGCTACGACGCCCAGGGCGCGGACGAGCTCGTCTTCCTCGACATCACCGCATCGTCGGACAACCGGTCGACCATGGTGGACGTGGTGGCCCGCACGGCCGACCAGGTCTTCATCCCACTGACCGTGGGGGGCGGGGTCCGGACCGTCGAGGATGCCCGCAGGCTCCTGCGGGCCGGGGCTGACAAGATCGCGGTCAATTCGGCCGCCGTCGACCGACCCGACCTGGTGACCGAGCTGGCGGACGAGTTCGGCAGCCAGTGCGTCGTGGTGGCCGTCGACGCCCGCCGCCGCACCGACGGCGACGGCCCCGCCGCCTGGGAGGTCTTCACCCACGGGGGCCGGACCTCCACCGGCATCGACGCCGTCGCCTGGGCCGAACGGTGTGCGTCGCTGGGCGCCGGCGAACTGCTCGTCACGTCGATGGACCGCGACGGCACCCGCGACGGCTTCGATCTCGAGCTGACCCGGGCGATCGCCGCCCGCTGCGACGTGCCGCTCATCGCCTCGGGCGGAGTGGGGGAGCTGGACCACCTGGTGGAGGGGGCGCTCGACGGTGCCGCCGACGCGGTGCTGGCCGCCTCGATCTTCCACCTCGGGGAGTTCACGGTGGCCGACGCCAAGGCGCATCTGGCCGCCGCCGGCGTGGCCGTCCGGCCGGCCTGATCTGGACCGCGGGCCACTCCGGGGCGTCTCCCCAGGACCGGGGCCGTTGCCTCATGTCAAACCCTCCGCCTAGGAGTAGTGGTTGAAGGCCCGATTGACCGCCCGTGGAGGGGGCCGGTCTTGGACAAGGCGAGGCGTTCGATCTGGGTGCAGAGTCGGTCGATCTCTCGCTGGACCTGACCTGGCCGGAGGGCATTGCGGGCCCGGGTCAGGGCGGCTTTGCGGGCCGGGGTGAGCTCGTCGGCTGCGACCAGGCGCTGATAGGGACTGCGGGCGGCATCGTGTCGTTTGACGACCTTGGCTCCGATCCTCGTGCTCTTGACGAGCTTCTGCTGGGTGAGGAGGAGATTGGTGTACCCCCGGTCGATGGCCCAGATCCGGTTCAGCAGTGCCAGTACGGCGTCGGCGTCGAACCGCAGGTAGCCGACCAGTTCGCGGACGTGGGTCCAGTTCTTCTGCTCGACGTGGCAGCCGTCGTTCTTG
>Ga0182014_10004704_pt1 | contig 15484 bp, 8 predicted proteins | sample 612S2DmetaG_FD_120489 | JGI IMG/M metagenome (GOLD analysis project Ga0182014, IMG submission 120489) | Permafrost microbial communities from Stordalen Mire, Sweden - 612S2D metaG | ecosystem: Environmental > Terrestrial > Soil > Wetlands > Permafrost | place: Sweden: Stordalen | collected... | reverse complement strand
GTTGGTTCCCGGCGCTCCGCCCGACGAGTTCGCGCCCGCCTGGGCGATTGTCGGCAGAAGGATAGTGGAAGATCCGGCAGCCGAGGCCGCATGATTGATCGTCCGCTGGTAACCGAAGAAGCCGAATGACTTGTTGCTATGGAGGAGATGGGGAATCTCGAGCGGGCCGCCGACCATGCCGCCAAACTGGTTGCGATGGAGCGGGTCGACGACCTTAGCGTTGAGAGCGGTGCTGTAGGTGAAGGGGTTGGCGGCGTTGAAGGCCCGGTTGCGGACAAATTCAAACGCGTCGCCATGATATTTATTGGTGCCGCTCTTGGTGATGATGTTGACCACGCCGCCGGCATTCTGGCCGTATTGCGCGTTGTAGTTGCTGGTCTCTACGCTGAATTCCTGCAGCGCATCTGGCATCGGGAACGGCTCATTGACGTTGGTGTATTCGTCCACGTTGTTGCCGCCGTCGAGCATGTAGTTGGTCTGGCCCACAAACGTGCCGTTGGCCGAAATGGTAACCGCTGACGGGAAGGTCTTGGTGTTACCCTGGTCAGCCTGTCCCCCGGGCGCGAAGGTGACGCCTGCGACCTCTTCCGTGAGGGCGGAAGCATTGCGGCCATTCAGCGGCAGATCGCTCACTTGCGAGGTGCCGATGACTTGCGACAAGGTGCCCGTCGTGAGGTCGACCTGAGCGTTTTCGGCGGTCACCGTCACCGTCTCGGTTGCCTTGCCGGGCTTGAGCGAGATGTTGACCGTGACCGCGGCGTCGGCGCGAACTTCCACGCCATTCTGCGTGTATGCTTCGAATCCCCCGCGTGCGGTGCTGATGTTGTACACCGAAGGCGACAGAATGGGAAAGACAAATGTGCCTTCGCTGCCCGTTGTAGTTTTGGTCGAAAATCCCGTAGCAGCCTGGGTGGCCGTGACTTCAGCCCCGGCGACTACCGCACCGCTCGAATCAGTCACAGTGCCATTGATGCTTCCTAAGCCCTGCGCAAGCAGCCCGCCCGGCGCACAGATGCACACCGCGCATACGACTGCCAGACTGCCCAACAGTTTGACAAGTGCTCTCATGGTTGCCTCCTGAACTTTGTCGATCTTCAGCCCGGCCGGAACGGAATTGCCGCGCCAGAACAGACGCGTACGGGCGAGCCGATTTGTGGATCCTCGCGTTTTTAGTAAATCGAATTAACCCTTGCATAGACAGATACCGTCCCTGACCGTCAGGAATTTCTGTATCTTGCTTATTTTATGTTGCTTATGGAAGGTAGACCCCGGGACGGCGGGGTCCCGATGAAGGCTATTCCGCGGAGACGGCAAGCACCCTGGGTGGCCCCGGAGTCCCGTCGGTCACCGTGGTTCCCAGGACAATCTGCAGGTTTTCGCTACCTCCGCTGGCCCGCGCCTGGGTGGCGATGGCCTCGAGGAGCTCGGGGTTGGTGAGGAACTCCCCGGCGGCTTCAGTGCCGTAGGTATAGAGGCCGCCAATGACGACGACCACATGACCGGTCTCGGAATCGCGGATGCGGGAGATCAAGGCGAAGTCCTGCAACTTGGGGCTGTTGGCGCCCGTGACCGGCTCTGGAGGCTGATTGGTGGCCCAGCTCCAGTTCCGCGATGTGGGGTTTTTCGCGTCCTGAATATAGATAAGGTGCCTGTCCACATCCATGGCCAGGCTGTAACGGAGCTGGCGGGTAAGACGCAGGCTCCATTCATTATTGAAGGCGCCGATGAGCACCACGGCGCCCTCGCGGAGATCGGAGAAGGAGCTGGAACTGCCCCTGCGGATGAGGACCTGCTTGTTGCGGGCCTCGAGCGCGCCCACCACCCGCGCGATGGTGACGGTATCGGCAAAAGGCACGGTCTGCGACGAATCCGAGCTGGGAACCGGGGTGACCGTGCTGCTGGTTCCATCGGCGTCGGGCACGGTGGGAGGGCCGTTGGGGTGATCTCCCACGGCCACAAGAACCGGGCCCGGTGTGTCGACGACCGGCCGCCAGAACAGGTCTTCGGGATTGGCTTTGTGCAGCCAGCCATATCCCAGCGCGACGGCGAGCGCGGCGGCAGAAACCAACAGGAGTCCCCCATAGCGGCGCCACCAGCGGGGAGTCTCCTTGGCTGCGGCCGTGCTTCCAGCCAGGGGGACCGGCCCAAACTGGATATGCGCGCTGTGAGTTTCAAACCCAGCTTCGGCTGCCTCGGCTTCCGCTTCGGGATCGATGAGAGTGTGGCGGCCTTGACCGGGAAGCGCGAATCGCGGGACGTAGGAGCCCGGGACCAGGCCCATGCGCAGCTCGGAGCGGTGTTTCTCGTCGACATAATAGGTGGCGAGGCGTTTGCGCAGTTCGGTGGCTGCGGTACGCACGATGTGATCGACGTTGGTGTCGTAATTCGGGTCCCTCTCGAAGACCTCGATGCCGATGGTGCGTTCCTTGATCTGATCGGCCGATCCGCTCAGCGTTTGCTCCACCACATATTTGAGAAAAGCCACGGAGCGTTTGCTGGAACGAAAGACGTCGTCGCGTACCAGCAGGTCGAGCTGCGCACGAATCATGCTCGCGGTCAGGTCGGGCGTTGCTCCGTACTCGACTTCGGCGTCGATCATGGTCTTTCCAGTGACAGCGATTTTAGCACGCAAGCAGCGCGGTTCGGCGATTCTCAAGGTGCGTGTCAGTCCGCACACACTGTGTGCGGACTGACACGGATGAGGCCTGCGTACTGACCGGCAATTCATTTGCTTTCAATTGACGCCGACTGGCGCGCGAATTGCATTTCTTCCGAGCGTAGGCAGGTCGGTGGGGGAGGGTGCGATGGCGGCTGAGAGGCAGTGCAAGTGGGCTCGCCCAGCGCCGATAGCGGCAGCAAACGCTCTTGCAGAAGAAAGTTCGCGTCGCGGTCGAAGAAATGCCGTACGATTGGTGCGGCTTAGTATTCATGTGATCGTGCGCGATAGAGCTTCCAATGGCGGTCCGTCGGCAAGCAACCGCCGGAGAGGAGGGCTGATTGCGTTTTCGGCAATCGCTGCTCTCCTGCTGATTTTGGGTTTCGCGTGCCGAGCCGGCTCAGCCAGACGGAGGTTGATGCATCGCTTCCTTCCGGTTCATGCGCAAGCGGCGGGCGGCGCATTCCAGAATGGGTGTACCCAACCATCTTGCTCTCCCACCCTTTTCGCAGAGGGCGCGAAAAGGATGGGGCACGGAAATGATGAGTATGGCGATCGCTACGGCGACGGAACCCCTGATTTTGTGCGCTTGCCCGATCCGGCGGACCAAGCGGCGTTTCGGCGCTGGTTTACGCTCATTGCCGAGTATCGGGCGACGAGGCCGCCGGCGCAGACGCCCGCAGAGATTACCGATTGCGCCAGCCTGCTGCGTTATAGCTACCGTGAGGCGCTCATGCGCCATGATGAGAGCTGGTTTCAGACCACCGGCGTCGAGGTTGCGGCGCCGCCGGGGGAAATTCGCGCGTGGAGTTACCCGCACTCGCCGCTGGGCACGGCGCTCTTCCGCGTGAAGCCGGGCGCATTTTCGGCCAAAGATCTGACCGACGGCGCATTTGCGCAGTTCGCCGACGCCCGGACACTTGTAGAGCGCAACGCCTACTTTGTGAGCCGTGATGTGCGCGCGGCCGAGCCCGGCGACTTGCTCTTCTACCGGCAGTTCGGCCAGTCGTCGCCGTGGCACTCGATGATTGTGACGCGCAGCGGCGCCGAGGCCGAAGTTGTCTACGACACCGGACCGGACCACGGCCGGCCTGGTGAAATCCGCCGCGTTCTGCTTGCCGAACTTCTGGACCATCCCCAGCCGCAATGGCGGCCTACGCCGGGCAATCCCAACTTTCTCGGCGTCTACCGCTGGAACATTCTGCGAGGCACCCCATGAAATACCGGAATTCGATCTTTGGGAAATCGACAAATGATTGTATGAATCCCCCGAGCCGAGCTGGAGTCGTCCCTCAGGGGCTGAAGCCCAGGGTTCTGTGCGCTCATTACGGTACGGATAAAGTCGTGCCCTTTCGCGGCACCATTCGTTCGATGCTCTCTGTTGCCCTGTTTGTTCTGCTTGCGGCTGCAGCCCTTGCGCATGCCGCGAGCAGCGATGCGCCGCGATCGTTTTCGCTTTCGACAACGCGCACGTTTGCGCCGGGCGACAGCGTCAAGATCCAGCTTTTCGCACGCAACGTGCCCGAGCTCGAGTTTCGCGTGTACAAGGTGCGCGATGCGGAAAAGTTCTTCGCGGGTCTTAAAGATCCACATAGCTTCGGCGTGCAGCCCTACTCGCCGACCGAGCAGATCGACCAGCGTACGTGGCTGGAACGGATTCACGATTTCAAAGCGCATCTCTGGTGGCTGATCCGGAGCTTTTTCCGCGGGCAGTTTAACGACGAGGCGCGGGACAGTTTTCGCGAGGGGCAGGGCAAGCTGGGCAAACGCAGCCAGGTGGTGGGGACGACGCAGTTCGCGCGGGTTCTTTTGCTGAACGAAAGCCAACTGGTAGCGCGATGGAAGCTGGTGGTGCCGCCGGCGCTGGTGAGCGAGACGCAGCAGTTGCCGATCGACGGACTGGACGCGGGGGTGTACCTGATCGAGGCCACAGATGGCACCTACAAGGCGTACACCGTGGCGATTGTGACTCGGATTGCGGTGGTGGAGCGGACGGTGGATGGGAAAGCCTTCCTCTACGTGGCCGACCGCAAGACGGGCGCGCCCGTGGACCAGGCAGATGTAGTGTTGTGGGGCGATGGAAAGCTGCAATCGTCGGGCAAGACCGGCAGCGACGGCCTGGCACAGCTTTCCTACACGGTGCGCGGCGGAGCGCAGGGAGCGGAGCCGGAGAATGTATGGATCCTGGCGCACCATGGAACCGACGCCGCGGTGGTGACGCCGTTCGGTTACGGGTTCGGCGCGCAAAATCAGCAGCAGGAACGTGACTTCATTTATACGGACCGGCCGGTCTACCGGCCCAGTCACACCGTGCACATCAAGGCGATCCTGCGCAAGGAAGTGAACGATAATCTTGTGCTGCCCGATGAACGCACGCTCACGATGCGCGTGACCGGACCCGACGACAAGGTGGTGTTCAACAAGGAGCTGCCGGTTTCTGCGCACGGAACGGTGGCAGCGGACTTCGATCTTGCCTCCGATGCGGCGCTGGGTTATTACAGCATCGATTTCAAAGGGAAAGCCGATTCTAACGACGATGAGTACGAGGGCGACGGCGGCGAAGGCAGTTTTTACGTTGAGGAGTACAAGAAGCCCGAGTACCAGGTGACGGTGAAACCCGCAGCGCCGCGCGTGCTGCAGGGCAATTCGATTCAGGCGACGATTGAGGCGCGCTATTTCTTTGGCGAGCCGGTTGCGGGAGCCAAGGTGATCTACGCGGTGCACACCTCGCAGCATTATTGGTGGGATGAAGACGAAGCGGACGAAGACGGCGAGAGTGACGCGTCGGCCGATGCGAACGATGAGGACGAAACCGATTCCGGGTATGGCGAGACCGAGCGGCAGGAGCACCAGGGCGTGCTGGACGCGAATGGTCAGCTGACGGTGACGCTGCCCACGGCGGTCGACGACAAGCACAACGACCAGGACTATCGCATTGAGGCACGCGTGACCGACGCGGCGAACCGCGAGGTGAGCGGCCACTCCACGGTGCTGGCTGCATACGGATCGTTCCGCGTGAGCGTGGAACCGACCAGCTACGTGATCGAAAACGGAAAGCCGGCGCGCGTGAAGGTGACGGCGCAGGATTACGACGCGAAGCCGGTCCAGACGCAGGTGCACATTGCCGCCGTGCTGACGTGGGACGCGACGAGTCATCAGCGGAGCAAGACTTCCGCGGCCAGCAAGGATGCAACGACGGGCGCCGATGGAACGGTGCTGGTAGATCTGCCGCTGGGCGGAAGCGGGGATTTCGAGATCACGGCCAGCGCGCAGACGCCGGAGAACCGCACGGTGCAAGGCCAGACGTGGGTGTGGATCTGGAACGGCGCGGGCGCGTATTACGAGCCCAACGCGCAAGCGCAGATTGTGGCCGACAAAAAGAGTTACCAGGTGGGCGACACCGCGCACCTGCTGCTCGTCACCGGCCTCAATGAGTCGTGGGCGGTGGTGACGACCGAGGGCGACAGCGTGCAATCGCAGCGCGTGATGCACGCGACCGGTACCAGCGTGGCGTTCGATGTGCCGATCACGCAACAGGCGCAGCCAAACCTCGTGGTGACCGCCATCATCGTCCACGACGACCAGATCATGACGGCGCAAAAGAGCCTGAGTGTTCCGCTCACAGAGCGGACGCTGACGATTACGGCGACGCCGCAGAAAACTCAATACGAACCCGGCGACAAAGCCAGCTTCGACGTGAAGGCGGTGGATTCCGCGGGCAAACCGGTCGAGGCCGATTTAAGTTTCGGCGTGGTGGATGAGGCGCTCTACTCAGTGCGGCCCGATACCACGCGCGACATCGTGGCGTTGTTCTACCCCAAGCGCGAGGTGTATCTCGATCCGCAAACCTCATTCGAGTTTTATTTCGAAGGCGAAGCAGGAACGAAGAGCCCGATGCTCGCGGGATTGGCCGGTCTCTACCATCCGCGCATGGCGCAGGTGAAACCGGGATCGGACCTGGTGGTGCCGAAGGTGCGCAAGGCGTTTCCCGACACGGCCTATTGGAATCCCGATGTGCATACCGGCGCGGACGGGCACGCGCGCGTGGAGTTCAATTTCCCGGACGCGTTGACCACGTGGCGCACCACGATTCGCGCCATGACGGACGACGGCAAAGCCGGCGGAGCGGTGACGCGGGTGCTGGTGCGCAAGAACCTGATCGTCAGGTTGGCCGCGCCGCGCTTCTTCCGACAAGGCGACGAGACGGTGATGCGCGTAATCGCGCACAACTATCTGGAGACGTCGAAGGACGTGACCTTCGCGCTCGACGTGAGCGGAGTGGACGTCATGAGCGGACAAACGCAGAAGGTGACCATCCCCGCCAAAGGCGAGAGCTACGTGGACTGGCGCGTGAAGGCGCGCGTCACGGGCAACGCAACGTTCACGGCCAAGGCGCTGACCAACGAGGAATCGGACGCACTGGAAATGACTCTGCCGGTTCTGCCTTACGGAGTGAGGCAGCGTGCTGCGGGTGCGGGCGTGGTCTTTTCCGGCGCGGGCCAGAACCAGTGGCAGTACAGCTACCCCACAGGATCCGACGTGAACTCGCGGGGATTGACGATCACCGTCGCGCCATCGGTGGCGGGCACCGTCTTTGACGCGCTCGATTACTTGACGAGTTATCCGTGGGGCTGCACCGAGCAAACCATGTCGAGCTTCCTGCCCGACCTGATTGTGGCGCAGGCTGTGGACAAACTGCATTTGAAATCGCCGATAGATCGCAAGACGCTGGACGACGAGGTGCAGGCGGGACTGGAGCGGCTCTATAGCTTCCAGCACGACGATGGCGGCTGGGGCTGGTGGCCCGACGATCAGAGCATGGTCTTCATGACGGCGTATGTGGTGAATGGACTTGGGCAGGCCAAAGCCGCAGGCTACGCCGTCGATGACCAACGGCTCGGGAAGGCCGAAACTTGGCTTACCTCTATGCTCAGCGCGCATCCCGACATGATTCCCGACCTGCGGGCGTACGCGGTTTACTCGCTGGCCACGACCAGCGGCGCACCAAAAGACGCGCTCGATAAGGCATGGTCGAGCCGCGATAAATTGAGCGACGAGGGCTTGGCGCTCACTGGGTTGGCGTTGGCGGCGGCCGGCGACGGCCGCGCGAAACAGGCCGCGGATCTGCTCGAAAAGAAGGCGCATGCAACCGACGTCGATGCGTACTGGGTGGGCACCTACGATGGCCTGCTCGATTTCTGGGACGATACTTCGCCGGAGACAACGGCCTTCGCGCTGAAATTACTACTCGTCGAAGATCGCTCGAGTGGGCTGATGCCGAAAGCGGCGCGCTGGCTCACCGAGCATCGCGACGGGGACTACTGGTACTCCACCAAGCAGACATCGATGGTGATCCAGGGGCTGACCGATTACCTTGCGGTGAGCGGCGAACTCGCCAACACGTCCGACGTGGAGGTGCTGGTGAACGGCGCAAGCGTGGGCAAGCGACACTTTGGTCCCGCGGACGCGTTCGCCGCGCCCTGGCTGATCAAGTTGACCGCTGCGCAGGCGGGGAACGGCGGTCAGGTGACCATTCGCAAGAGCGGCAACGGCATCACGTACTGGTCCACCGAAAGCAACTGGTACTCTACCGACCGCAAGAATTTCCAGCAGGGCCAACTCGCGCTCAACATCACGCGCGACTATTACCTGCTGCAAAAGCGGCAGGACAAGCCGACCGATCCGATTACATACGACCTGGTTCCACTGAATGGTCCGGTGCACGTGGGCGATATAGTCGCGGTGCGATTGGCGCTGGGCGGGACGAATTGGAAGTACCTGCTGGCCGAAGATCCGATTCCTGCGGGCACGGAGTTTCTGCCGGAGAGCGGGCTCTACAAGCTCAACAACAAGCCGGATTGGTGGGCCGACTTCTTTACGCGCAAGGAATTCCATGATGATCGCGCGGCGTTTTTCAACACCGATTTTTCCGTCCACCGCGAGTACGTTTACCTGCTGAAGGTGGACAATCTCGGCAAATTCCAGATCAGTCCAGCCGATGCCGGACCCATGTACCAGCCAAACATTGAGACAACTACCGATCCCGCTACGCTGGAGGTGCAGCCGTGAGCAATATTGCAGCCATGAGCACATTGAAGGATTTGTTACGCCGCCTGCGCGCGAGTCTGGGATGGGTCGCAGCCCAATTATGGGCGACACTGCTGATCGTGCTGGTTGGAGTGGTGTGGACGCGCGTTCCGGAAAAGCACTGGTGGCAGGTGGGGTTCACGTTGCTGCTGCCGCTAGTGATGCTGGCCGCGACACTCGTGCTCGAGGCCGGAACCATGCGGAGTTTCTACGGTCAAGACGACCGCCGGGTGCGATTTGCGTGGGGCGCGCTCACTCTTCTGGTTTGGATCGCGGTGGTCTGGCTTGCGTGGTTCATCCTGGACTGGTGCGACGATCAGATTCCGCAGTGGGCGAGCTATTTGAATTCGCGCGCCTCGGCGCACGCGCGGGCAAGGTTCTTCACTTACGAGCACATTACAACCTGGTTCAGCGTTCTGGAGTGGATCTTCCGCTGGATTGTGGTTCCGGCGAAAGTGATTCCGCAAGCGATGGCTTCGGCACAGTGGGGATGGCGGCTGCCGTGGCGAAAGCTGCTGCGCATGATGTTGAACTGGCGGTGGTGGATCGGCGCAGCGATTGCGGCGCTGGTGGGCGTACTGCTGCCGAGCTATTTCTTCAATGGCGAGCCGCATGGAACGGTGACGCACCAGGTGTGGGCCGTGAGTCTGAAGCTGGCCGGAGCCTATCTGCTGGCGATTGCGAGCTGGGTTCTGCTGCTGGCATGGTGCGCGGTACTGCTGGTGCGCGATGAGCGCAGATCCAAGGCGCCGGGCGACGATGCGCTGATTGCGGCGCCTGTAGGTTCCGGCCCGCTTGGCGAAGACTCGGTCAAGCTACCGCTTCCCGAGAGCGACAACGACGCCGGCGGGAACATCTGAGCGCAACCAATCGAGCACCTGCGCGCGGCCGTAGCGTGTAAGGAGCTGTGCGGCGTACCAAGCGGCGGCGCGATGCGCGGCTTCTGATTCGTCTTCGCTTGCGGAGTGCGCGAGAGCAGCGTTGATTCCGTCGATGGTGAGTGTCGGCCTGACGGAAGGCGTCTTTGCCGTGGCGGCATCGCTCCATGCTTCCGCCAATCCCTCACGAATCCAGAGGGGCGCCTTCGGCCCAGCCTCGCGCTCCACCAGCGCATGCAGAAACTCGTGGCGCATGGTATCGGCCAGAAGTTGCCGCGCGGCCAAAGTGCGCAGGGGCTGGGTGCCGATCCAGTTTCCCTCTGTAAAGGCCGCGATCCAGCCCGGCGCGAGCGTGGCTTGGCGAAAGGCGGGCGTGGACGGGAAGGCGCGCACGGTAAACGGAGCGGAGGCATGCAGGCCAGATCGCTCAGACGCCTCGGCCCGCGCACGATTAAGTTCTGCCAAAAACGCGACGTCGCCGTCATCGAGCGATTCCAGGACGAAGCCATCGCCGGCGAAGCTTTGCCATGCGCGTCCCGTGGATTCATCTGCGGCCTCTGCGCCGGGAAAATATTGGGCAAGAATTTCGCGCGTGGTGCGGCCCTGCGCAGCCATTGCCGCCGCGCCCTTTTGACAAAGACCAACGCCGTGCCCCCAGCCGCGACCATGAAAGGCGAACGAATCTCCCTGGCGGCTCACTTCGAACCAGGTGCTGGGAATGCGGTTCCATCCCAGCGACTCACCCACAGCGAGTTGGAAGTCTTCAGCGGAGATTTCGTTGTGGTCGAGCTGCAAAGTGACGGCACGTCCCGATGCGCCGCGCCGCGCGACTGTGAGATTCTGCCAGCCGGGTTGCGCGAGGCCATGCGCGGCGAGGGCTGCGGTCAAATCTGAACGCGTAACCTGCGAGGCCCATTCGCGGGCACCGTTTGCCGTGCAGAAGCGGTCGGGCTGCGAAGGCAGATAGGGAGGCGGCTTGTCACCCCACGGACGAAGACCTGTCCGTGGGGATCCCGGTTTGGCGCGCGGCCAAATCTCGTCGGGAGAAGCCGTGCGCCCGCCACAATCCTTGCCGAAGTAGGCGAGGGCGCGCTGCCCATGGAACCACAGCGTCTCGCCGGCAGTGGCCAGCGTGGCCGCATGGGCCTCGGCTCTGCGAACGCTATTGCCGCTCCAATGCAGAAGCTGGCAGTGGGTGGAATCGCACAGATCGTATTCGGCGTGCCCGTGCGCCTCATGCAAGGCAAAGCTGCGCACAACGATCGCGAGCGCTTTCAGCGACTCAAGGCTGTCGCCGGGGCCGCTCTCGCTCGAGACGACGCGCTCCACATAGTTCTCGACGGGCAACGTGACGACGATGACCAGCACGCCGGCATGCGCGGTGATGGCAACAGGATCGTGCAAAGTTACGGTTTCGCCGTGAGCCGTGAGGATGATCGGTCCGCTCAGCCGGATTTCGCTCGAAGAAACCGTTTTGCCCGCCATCGAGAAGTTCAAGCCGTCCTTTTCCGCATGAATCTTTGCCGGCGCGTGCAGTACTTCCACGGCGCACCGCTCACAGGTCTGTAGCAACGTGAATTCCTTTGGCCCCGTGGGCGTGAGTGTCACGTCGTGATCGTGCCAAAGGGTCCACATTCCCACGCGGAGTGTTTCTCGCGCGGCGGCCGGCTGGTCGGCGGCGACAACCGGAATCGGCGCAGGCTTGAGGAAGCAAAAGAACAACGCCGCGACGAGGACGCTCGTGAGAAGACGATGGATTTTCGCAGCCTCCCACCCTTGGCGCAAAAAACGCGCCAAGGATGGGGCGCGGAGCGAGCGCCGACGGGCAAAAGGGGCTTCGGGATTTCCCACCCTTTCGCAAAAGGCGCGAAAGGATGGGGCACGGAGCGTTTGATGGGACCGGTCACTGTTCATGGCCGCTTCCGATTTGCGTTGACTGGCGAGTTCGCGAGCAGATCGCCGGCTACGTGCGCGGCGTCGGCGCCACGGCCCGCGGGCAGGAACACGGCAATCACTACTTGAGGATTTTTGGCGGGCGCGAGGCCCACAAACCAGCCGTGAGTGCGGGGCGAAGGAGCGCTTTCGGCGGTTCCGGTTTTGCCGAGGACGGCAACACCGCCCAGGCTGGCCTGACCCGCCATGCCGAAGCTGGCCGAGTCCTCTAATCCGGCACGCACCACTTGCGCCGCATCCGAATCGGAGTGCGCGGCAAGCTCGATTGCTAGCCAGCGATAGGCCATGGCCAACTCGAGAGGTGTGACGCGCACGCCGTCGACGCCAAGCAAAGCCAACTGCTCGGAGTCCGCGGAGCTGGGCTCGCGGAATTCGGCAACGGCCTCCCCGCCCTCCTTGCCCGCAATGCGGGTGAGACCCAGCAGCCCGGTGGGGCGCAGAAGACGGCCTAACTCACCGGGCTCGAGCGTGCGCGCCACGGCGGCGAAGTAGCTGTTGCACGACCAGGTGAGCGCTTCGCGGGCGTCAAAGGGTGGCGCGGGAGGATGAGTGCATGCCAGCCGATGGCCGGCTACGACGAGCTGCCGATCGCAAGTCACGCGGTTTGCGGGATTCCAGCGGCCTGCGCTGATCAACGAATAGAGAACCAGAGGCTTCAGCGTGGAGCCGGGCGCAGCGACGGTGCGCGCCGCATCGGCGAGCTGATGCGATGCAAGCAGGCGGCCGCTTGCAATATCAATCACAACGATGCGCGCCTCGGGAGACAGGCGTGCCGCGCGGTCGACGGCCGTTTGCCAGGCGGACGCAGGGGTTTGGCAGGAGGCGCCAATGGCGCCGGAGACCGCGACAACGGCAATCGAACGCAGGATTCCGTGCACACGAGAAGTATGAACGATTTGCGCCGGAATTTTCAGTGCAGCGAACCGCGTATAATCGGCGGCGACGCACGACTGTGCTCCGACTTCCATCGAAGAGGACCTGCGACGGCCATGTTTCCGACCCGAAAAACTCGTTATTTCCTGCTGCCGGTTGCGGTTTTGCTGCTGACTCCTTCGCTCTCAAAGGCGCAGAATGCCACGCCGCAGCGGCCACAAATCACAGGCGTCTCGCATGTGGGCTATTTTGTGACGGACCTGCCGAAGACCATCGCGTTCTGGCATGACCTGCTGGGCTTCGACGAGTACACGACGCTCAACAAGCCGGGAACGGACCAGATCCGCATCGCCTTCATCAAGATCAACGACCACCAGCACATCGAGCTGTTTACCGACGCGCCGCCTTCGCCGCCCAACATGATGAGCCGCTACTGCTTCAGCGTGAGCAACGTGGACGAGATGCGCGCCTACCTGCGGTCGAAGGGATTCGACGTGAAGCCAGGCAACGGCGGCAAAACGCGCACCGGCGACTATGCGTTTGAGATCAAGGACCCCGATGGCACGCTAGTGGAGTTTGTCGAAAGCCTGCCCACGGGAATCGAATTGCAGGACGCGGGCAAGTTCATGCCGCCCACGCGCATTGCCGACGCGATCTACCATGTGGGCCTTCTGGTGGGAAATCTGGACAAGTCGCTGGCTTTTTACGAGGGCGTATTGGGCTTTACTGAGACCTGGCGCGGCAGCAGCAACGGAAAAGAGCTGAGCTGGGTGAATCTGCGCGTTCCTGAGGGCAAGGATTACATCGAGCTGATGCTTTACGACAAAACGCCGTCGGGCTTCGGGACGAAGAACCATGTGTCGCTCGTGGTTGCCGATGTGCAGAAGGCGGTCGCGGAGATCGAATCCCGGCCCGCGTACCAGGACTACCTGACCCATGCGAAGCCGCTGGTGGTGCACGTGGGGAAGAACGGCAAGCGCCAGGTGAATCTCTACGATCCAGACGGAACGCGCGTGGAGCTGATGGAAGCGCAGACCGCCGATGGCAAACCGGTGCCACCCTCCACCGCGCCGCCCCCGGCGCCGGCGCACGAGTAGGGTCTCTGACCGCATGAATTCGTAATCGCTCTCTGATCGGTGCGGGCGTGGACGCCCGCGCTACAGCCGGTCAGGAGACCGGCGCTATATTTTGATGAAGCGGGCGTTGACGCGGTCCGGTGGACCGGTGAAGCGTATATATTGATACAACCGAAGAGCGCAAGAACGACGATTTGCTAAGGCGATCGAGCCCGCCTCTTCAGCTTCCTGTTATTCTCGCAATCACAAATGGAGAGATCTCTGCAAGCACCGAACGATGGCTCTTCCCCCGGCCTGCCGCGCGTTCTGGGCGCGGGCGAAGCCGTCGCGATCGTGATCGGGACCGTGATCGGCAGCGGGATTTTTCTCATTCCCAGCGAGATGATGCGCGATACCGGATCCTCGCTGCTGGTGTATCTGGCGTGGATCGTAGGTGGATTGCTGTCGCTTTTTGGAGCCATGACCTACGCCGAACTAGCCACCATGATGCCGTATGCGGGCGGGGAATATGTGTATCTGCGCGGCGCTTACGGGGACACGGCGGGCTTTCTCTACATGTGGACCTGGTTTACGGTGGCCAAGCCGGGGTCGATCGCGACTGTCGCTCTGGGCCTGGCGCGCACGCTCGAGTTCTTCCCCGTCTTTTCCCGCCTGTCGGATGCGATTCCCGGCCTGCCCTTCACGCTCTACTGGTCGCAGGTGTTTGCCATCGCCGTCACGTGGCTGATTACCGGGCTGAACTACCTGGGCATCAAGAAAGCTGGAGATTTTCAGCTGGTGTTTACGGTGCTGAAGGCGGTTCTGATTCTGGTTGTGGTGGCACTGTGCTTGCAGTCCACAAGCGGATCGTGGAGTCACTTCCTGACCCGATTGCCGCACGCGACGGGCGGTTGGAACGGCTTCATGCTGGCGCTCATCGCAACCTTGTGGGCCTATGACGGCTGGAGCGATTTGAGCATGGTGGCGGGAGAAGTGCGGCGGCCCGGGCGCAATCTTCCTCTGGCTTTGATTGGAGGCCTGTTGGGAGTTGCCGCGCTCTACATGGCCACCAACGCGGCGATTCAATACGTTCTTCCGGCACAGGCGATCGCCGGCTCAGAATGGCCGGCGGTGGCGGCGCTGAGGGTGGTGGCCGGGACGCACGGGGCAGGAATTGTGGCAGCGGCCATGGCCCTGAGTATCCTGGTGGCCCTGAATGGAACGGTGATGTCGGGCGCGCGGGTGCCTTATGCCGCCGCTCTCGATGGGCTGTTTTTCCGACGCTTTAGCCGCGTCCATCCGCATTTTCGTTCGCCTTCCACTTCGCTGGTGGCGCAGGGGCTGGTGTCGACGATCCTGCTTCTGTTTTTGAGCCATTTTCAGCAACTGTTTGAACTGACGGTTTTTTCAGAATGGCTGTTTTACGCGATGGCGGCCAGCACGGTCTTTGTATACCGCCGCAAATCACCGGACGCGACACGGCCCTACCGGGTGTGGGGCTACCCGGTGCTCCCAGCCATCTTCGTAGGGTCCGCCGCCGCGGTGCTGGTCTCGAGTTACGCCGGAAACCTGAAGGGATCGTTGCTTGGCACCGCATTGATTTTAAGTGGGTTGCCGGTTATGGTGCTGGTTCGCAAGCAGCGCGCGAGGTTTTGACTGTGTATAAGCGGGCGAATGAGCAGGGATCCGTAGGGTTCTGCGGCTGCAAATTGAGGGAGGAAATCGGGGATGAGGGAAAGATGACCGCGTGGAAACGGGCAGAATCGGGCGGTTTGGCCGATTCCGTGCGGGCGAAAAAGTGAAAAACGGCCTCTAAAAACGACTTCCGGGACCGCGTTTTGCAGATAATTACGCACTTTTCGCTACTGTGGGATCAGAGGCGAGAAAGGGGCGGATCTGGACATGCGGGAAAAGGACCGGAAGTTGGTGCGGCGGAGGCTGGACGAGGAGATGAAGCCGTTCCGAACGGCAGGAAGGGAGCC
>Ga0182014_10004703_pt1 | contig 15487 bp, 14 predicted proteins | sample 612S2DmetaG_FD_120489 | JGI IMG/M metagenome (GOLD analysis project Ga0182014, IMG submission 120489) | Permafrost microbial communities from Stordalen Mire, Sweden - 612S2D metaG | ecosystem: Environmental > Terrestrial > Soil > Wetlands > Permafrost | place: Sweden: Stordalen | collected... | reverse complement strand
TAGGTGTCGGTGTAATCCTTCAGCGCATGGATCAGGCCGTCGCGCACCTTGGGATCGTCGACCAGAAGCTTGCCGTCGTCGTCGACCAGCTTCACGTTGTAGGCGTCCATGAAGGTGTAGAACGACTGGAACGAGTCGGTGGATTCCACGCCCATCGGCTGGCCGACGCCGTAGATGCGGGTGCCGGTGGCCTTGCGGATCGCGGGCTGCACCTTGTCGCACCAGAACGACCAGTAATCTTCCCATTTGGTCGGGATGTCGCTGGCCTTGAAGCCGGCCTGCTCCAGCATGTCGCCCCAGATCTGCACATGCATGCTCTGCTGCTTCAGCGGAAAGCCGTAATAGCCCTTCTTCTTGGTGACGTCGTTAGTGAGCAGCGCGGTTTCCAGCGTGTTCGGCGCGAACGCCGACTTCATCGGCACCAGGATGTCGGAGAGATCTTCCAGCTTGCCTTCGAACGCCCATTTGCCGGCGGCCTGCACGTCGTAGCTGTCGGAATAGGCCACGTCGGGCACGGTGCCGGAGTCCAGCGCCGCCACCGTCTTCGGGATCATGTCCTGGATCGCGTATTGCGACAGCTCGACCTTGATGCCGGTCTTGGCCTCGAATTTCTTGATCGCCTCGAGCAGCGCGTCGTCCTCGGATTTGTAGAAACCCTTGCCGAACCAGACCGTGATCTTCTTGTCCTGCGCGAATGCGGGCGCCGCGGCATACAACAGCCCGATGAGCGCGAGCGAAAGCGCGCCAAAACCCCTGGATTTCACGTTCTTCTCCCTGTGTCCCGCCGGTTTTTTTTAGCCGGTTGGGTAACAGCGTAACGCATTGCCGTGGCCCGATCCAGATGGCGCGGGGTACTTCTTGCGTAGGGGGCGGGGGAGGTGGCGTCGATGTTGCGACAACGGCGGTGAACTCCCTCTCCCGCTTGCGGGGGAGGGTCGGGGTGGGGGTGTCTCCGCAATACGCGCTGTTCGAGTGGATGGTCCGTTCTCCCACCCGCCGCGCTCGGTCGCGCAGTTGCGCGCCCAAGCGCGGCGACCTCCCCCGCAAGCGGGAGAGGTTACTTGCGTTCGTGCGGGCGCAGATTCAATCTTCAAGCAGCCAATCCCAGACACACCTTCGCGACCCGCGGCGCGAAACGTCCGGGTCTTGCAAAATCTCTCGTCCCCTGGAGGGCGTGGGGAATGCCGGGTGCCAACGCACCCGCAGCCGGACGTGTAGTGTAGATAGCACGCGCGTTAGTCACCGCGGATACGCCGAAACACCGGGCATTCCTGAATTCGTCGCCGGGATTTTGCTGCGATGCGTCGAACCACAGCGATATCGATCGTCTTCGTCGGCCGCCGTCGACTGGTATCGCTTCGCTCCGTGCAGGCCCCGTGCTATGCTGCCTGGAATTGGCAATGCATCGGAAGCGGGAAGCAGGCGAGAAGACTGGCGAAGCGGGGCAGGATCGATGATGACGTTACCGGAGCTGGCGGCGGATGCGCTGGAAGAATTTCTTGGCTCCTATATGCGCCGTCGGTTCGGATCTTCGCAGTCGCAGCTTTCGGAGATGGTGCCCTCGGCCGCCCGCATCGCGCTGGAATGCATCGGCAACAGCGACGCGCTCTACCACAATGTCGAGCACACGCTGCTGGTCACGCTGGCGGGACACGATATCCTGCGCGGCCGCGCGTTGCACAGCCACGTCACCGCGGACGACTACGCGCATGTCATCATTGCCTGCCTCGCCCACGACATCGGCTATGTGCGTGGCCTGTTCCGGGAAGACGACGCCGACGGCTTCGTGATCGATTCACACGGCGGCAAGGTGACCCTGCCGCGCGGCGCATCGGACGCCGCCCTGATGTCGCACCATGTCGACCGCTCGAAGCTCTATGTGATGACGCGGATCGAAGGCATCCCCGGGCTCAGCAAGCAGCGCATTGCCGACGCGATCGAAGGCACGCGGTTTCCCGGCGTGGAAGGCCAGACATTGGGCGAGGAGGCCTCGATCGTCCGGGCGGCGGATTTCATCGGGCAGCTCGGCGATCCCAACTACCTCCGGAAAGCCAACGCGCTGTATTATGAGTTCGAGGAGGTCGGCATGAATCGCCAGCTCGGCTATGAATCGCCCGCCGACATCGTCAACCGCTACCCGCAATTCTACTGGAACAGCGTGGCGCCGCATATCCAGACCGAAATCGGCTACCTCAACATGACGTCGAGCGGCCGCCAGTGGATCGCGTGCCTGTACGGCAACGTCTTTCGCGCCGAACGCGACATCTCGCTTTCCGGTCCGCAGAAATAGTTTCGTAGGATGGGTTGAGCCCTTCGCGAAACCCATCATCTTCGCCGATTGCAGATGATGGGTATCGCTGCGCTCCACCCATCCTGCGTGCTGCAATGGATGGGTATCGCTCTGCGCGTCACCCCGCCTTGCAAGCCGCCGTCACCGTCAACGGATCGCGCCGGCCACCGACGGCAGCATCCGGGTGGCGACCAGCCGGTGCCCTTCCGGCGTGAAATGAATGCCGTCCGGCTGCAGATAGTTGCGCAAGGCGCCGTTCCACCACATCGGAATGATCCGGATACCCCGGCCGTGAAGCCGGGCCTTGATCGCCGCCAGCTCGGTCGTCTGATCTCCCTGTCCCTTTCGTCGCGCGTTCCATCCGCCGCCGTATTCATCGAGCAGCACGATCTTCGTCCCGTCCGGCACCGCGGAATCGAGCCGCGCCAGCATGCCGGCATTGGTATCGCCGGATATGCCGGCATTGGTGACGTGCACATTGCGCCCCTTGGCCGCGAGCATGCCTTCCAGCTGCGCGGGCCAGGCATCGGAGCTGGCGACACCGCGCCCGGCGACATTGCTGGCGCCGATGGCGACGATCTGGGCGCAGGCCGTGTCGGCAAGGCCGGGCAGGCTGGCCGCGAGCAGCGCCACAACCAGCAGGAGTTTTTTGGGAAAAATCATTTTGGGAAAAATCATGGCGCGTCCTCTGCGATCGGGAAGAGGGGAGAGGCGATTTGTAGGATGGGTTGAGCCCTTCGCGAAACCCATCATCTTCATCGACTGTAATTGATGGGTATCGCTGCGCTCCACCCATCCTGCGTGCTGCTGCCAACTTCAACGAATGCGAGCAGCGATATGCGGAGGTAGAAGGGAACATGAAAATCCCGGATGTCGCTGCGCTCATCCGGGCTACATTTCTTTTTCCCCCTCAATTCGCCTTTGCCGCCCCCTCCGTCGCCGCCGGTGCCACCGCATCCGGCGCGGCCGGCTTCGCCCCACCTCCCGTAAACCGTTCCAGCACCGATCGCACGGCATCGCGCGTCTTGCGGTCCTTGACCGCGTCGAGCAGTGGGGCGGACGCAGGCGAGCGGCGGATCAGGCTTTCGGGGTCGGGGAAGATCAACGGATCGTCCCACGGGCCCTGCACCACGAAGGGCAGTTCGAAGCCGGGCGTGCCGCCGGGCGGCGTGTTCAGGCTGGCGACGCCCTTGAGGTCGTATTCGCGGGTCGGCACCGAGGCGGTGCCGGTCAGGGTCAGGTGCGCGGCGGGGCCCTCGACGCGGACATCCTCGGCGGTGGCGACGCCGTCGGAGAATTTCACCGCGATGGTCAGCTTGTCGTAGGGCGTCGATCCCGAGCGAAAATTGCCGGCGCCGGACAGCGGCCGGCGCTCCAGCCGCTTCAGCAGTTGCTCGACATTGAAACCGGCGATGGCGCCGTCATGGCCGGTCAGCATGGCGTTGCCGTCGAGCGATTGCGCGAGCCCGAACGGGCTCGAGCCGGAGGCCACCAGCGAGACGTTGAGATTGCCGCGGCCGGTCAGTTTCGACAGCCCGAACATTTCGCCGGCGAGCGCCTGCAGATCGACGTCGGTGAACTGGAACTGGGCCCGGATGTCGGCCACCGTCTCGGCGCGCACGATCGCGAACGATCCCCGCGCCACGCCGCCATACATCTGTGCCTCGCCGACCGAGAGCGCCAGCGCGCCGTTGCGCAGGTTCGCCCCCAGCGCGGTGCGGCCGAGTTTCGAGGGGCCGACCGTGAGCTGCGCCGCCGACAGGCGCATGTCGAGATCGGTTGATGACAGCGCGTTGAGGTCGAACACCTGCCGGTTCCAGTCGTGCGCGCCGCTGGCGAGCAGGCGGAAGGTGGAGATATAGGGCGTGAAATCGAGGCTGCCCGCGGCCAGGGTCGCCTGCAGGGTCTGGCGGCCGTTATTGGCGTAGGTCATGACGCCCTCGGCGACATTGCCGTCGAGCTCGACATTGACGTTGGTGAACGCCACCGAGGGGCCCACCACATTGGCGCGCGCCTTCAGCGCGAAGCGGCCGAAGCCGCCGGCGCCGGGCGGCGCCTGGCCGATCCAGCGCAGCGCGGTGCGCAGGGAGGGGCTGTCGATGGTGACGATGCCTTCCATCATCATGCTGGTGCGGTTGGCCACCGTGCCGTCGAACGCCAGCTTCAACGGCGCGCTGGAGAGCCGCGCCTTCAGGCCGGAGCGGTCGCCCGAAAGCGCCGCGACGAAATCGCTGGCCGAGATCGAGCCGTCGACGCGCTCGCCGCGCCAGTCGAACCGCCCGGTCGCGGCAAAGGAGCGCGAGATCGACGGCCAGGCCAGCGACAGCTCGATGTCGTCGAGGCTTTCCGAGGCGTGGTTGGCGGCGTCCTCGTAATTGAGCACGCCGTCCTGGATGCGGATTTCGGAGAACGACAATGGGTTGTCGGCGCCGGGCTTCATGGTGCGCACGATGGTCTCGATGAACGGCGTCCAGTTGCTCTGGCCGTCGGCGCTGCGCACGACATGGATATGCGGGCGCAACAGCATGACGTCCGAGATCTCGAACCGCTGCAGCAGCAGCGGCAACAGGCGCAGGTTCGCGGTCAGCACGTCGACGCCGAGCGCGGGATCGGTGGCGGCATTGCCCTTCAGCCCGACGTCATGGAACGAGACGTAGCTGCCGGGAAACACCGAGACGTCGATCGCGCCCGTGATCACGAGATCGAGCCCGGTCACGGCCCGGATCTGCGCCTCGACCGCCTGACGCAGCGTGTCGCGGTTGATCAGCCACGACGTCGCGACCAAGGCGATCGCCGCCACGCCGAGCAGCGCCGCGACCGGCGCCCCCAGGCGCTTCATTCCCTGGGCCATCGTCAATGCCAAGTCCTCAATGCCAAGTCCTCAATGCCCATGTCCTCAATGCCAAAGCCTTCAATGCCCAAGCCTTCAATGCCAAAGTCTTCAATGCCAAAGTGCTGGCCATGTCCTGATCGGCGTGATGTCGCGGGGTTGCTGTTGAAAAATGGGGCAGGCCGGGTGCCCGCCGGAACAGGGCTTGCCCGGCTTCGGCAAATAACGCCGCCCGGACCGGCTACAACCACCCCGGATGGCCTTTCGCCAACGCTGCGCAACTTGATGGGTTTTCTTGACGCTTTCAAGGCCGTCCAGGGTTGTCCTGGCCAGTTGCGAACCGCTGGAAGGAGAGGTGGCCTGGATTGAATCAGCCTGCCGATGGCCCCGGTTCACCTCTCCCCAGCGAGGAGAGGTCGATTTGCGCAGCAAATCGGGTGAGGGGGCGCTGATGACGAACGAGAGACCGTAACCCCTCACCCCGGCCCTCTCCCATCGAAGTCGGATATATCCGACTTCGACGATTTTGGATGCCCAACTCGGGTAGACCCGAGTTGGGGGGAGAGGGGGCGCACTTCCGATGCCGCAACATGGCGACCGAATCCCCATCGTGCCCCAAGCCGCGCTCATTGACGCGTTGCGAAGATTTCGCCTAATAATCCCTCATTCGTGCGGGCCGCCAGCGCCTCCTCCTCCATCCAGGTCGCATTTTCATGAACAAGGTCTACCCCGACGCCAAATCGGCCCTCGACGGCATCCTGCGCGACGGCATGATGATCATGTCCGGCGGTTTCGGTCTCTGCGGCATCGCCGAGGCGCTGTCCGACGCGATCCGCGATTCCGGCGTGAAGAACCTCACGGTGGTCTCCAACAATGCCGGCGTCGACGGTATCGGCCTCTCCCGGCTCTTGGAGACGCGGCAGATCAAGAAGATGATCTCGTCCTATGTCGGCGAGAACAAGCTGTTCGCCCAGCAGTTTCTGGCCGGCGAGCTGGAACTGGAATTCGCGCCCCAGGGCACCCTGGCCGAGCGCATCCGCGCCGGCGGCGCCGGCATCCCGGCGTTCTACACCAAGACCGGCGTCGGTACCCTGATCGCCGAGGCCAAGGAAGAGAAGGAATTCGACGGCGAGAAATACCTGATGGAGCGCGGCCTGTTCGCCGACCTCGCCATCGTCCACGCCTGGAAGGGCGATACCGCCGGCAACCTGGTCTACCGCAAGACCGCGCGCAACTTTAACCCGATGATGGCCACGGCTGCCAAGTTCACGGTGGCCGAGGTCGAGCATCTGTTGCCCGCCGGGCAGATCGACCCCGACCAGATCCACACCCCCGGCATTTTCGTCAAGCGCATCATCCAGGTCGGAACCGGCAACAAACGCATCGAGCAGCGCACCACCCGCAAACGCGAGGCGGCCGCCGCCGCCGGAGAGGAAGTCTGATGGCCTGGACCCGCGACCAAATGGCTGCCCGCGCCGCGAAGGAATTGCGCGACGGGTTTTACGTCAATCTCGGCATCGGCATCCCGACGCTGGTCTCCAATTACATCCCCGACGGCGTCGACGTGGTGCTGCAGAGCGAGAACGGCATGCTCGGCATGGGACCGTTCCCCTATGAGGGCGAGGAAGACCCGGACCTGATCAACGCCGGAAAGCAGACCGTCACCGAACTGCCCTCGACTAGCTATTTTTCGTCAGCCGATTCCTTCGGCATGGTGCGCGGCGGGCATATCGATCTGTCCATCCTCGGCGCGATGCAGGTGGCGCAGAACGGCGACCTCGCCAACTGGATGATCCCCGGCAAGATGGTCAAGGGCATGGGCGGCGCGATGGACCTCGTCGCCGGCGTCAAGCGCGTCGTGGTGGTGATGGAGCATTCCGCCAAGGACGGCGCCAAGCTGCTGAAGACCTGCAACCTGCCGCTGACCGGCGAGCGGGTGGTCGACATGGTGGTGACCGATCTTGCGGTCTTCACCATCGACAAGCACGGCAAGGACGGCATGGCGCTGATCGAACTCGCCGACGGCGTCACGCTCGACGAGGTCAAGGCCAAGACCGAAGCCGAATTCCGGGTCGCGCTGAAGAACGTGTGAGGGCTGCGTGGGAAGGTCGCTAACGACGATCCGCCCCGCACGCCCCGAAGACGCCGGCTTCATTGCCCGCAACATCCTTTCTGCGCAGCGCGGCCCGCTACCGCGCGGCTGGTTCGATATCGCGCTGGGCTGGCCCGAGCCACAGTGCCTTGCCTTCATGGAGCGCCTCGCCATCGCGCGAAGGCCATCGTGGTGGCACACCTCGCAGTTCATCGTGGCCGAAGTCGCTGGCAGCCCGGCCGCCGCGCTGTGCGCGATGCCTGCCGCCGGGACCCTGGCGGCTGCGCGATCGGCAATCGAGGAAGTGGCGGTCGAGACCGGGCTGGGTGGGTCCGAACTGTCGGCGATCTATCAGCGCGGCGCCTATGCTGCTGACTGTTGGGTGCAGGGCGGCGACGGCGACTGGCTGGTCGAACATGTGGCGACGCTGCCGCCATATCGCGGCCGTGGCCTGGTGCAGGCCCTGATCAATCACGCGCTCGCGGCGGGAACATCCGCAGGCTTTGCGCGGGCGTCGATCTCCTTCCTGATCGGCAACGAGCCGGCGGAGCGCTGCTATGCCAGGGCAGGCTTTGTCTTCGCCGAAGAGAAACGCGATAGTGCGTTCGAAGCGCTGGTCGGCGCGCCGGGCTTTAGGCGCTTTGCACGCGCGATCTAGTTGTAGCGTCGTAGCGTGGGCAAAAGCGCGTTTCGCGCCGTGCCCACCGTTCGTGCCTTGACGCGGTGGGCGCGCTTCGCTTTGCCCACCCTACGCGTGCTGCGCTGACACCGTCATCGCGACCCGTTGGCTCCTCGCAATGACGAGATGCGCCGCCCTCACCCCGCGGCGGTGGCGACTTCTTCCAGCCCGCGGTTGCGCGGCTCGACGCCCCAGGCCCATACCACCACGATCTGCACCAGCACCAGGCCGATCATCAGCCAGAGCACGCCGGGCAATTGATAGGACGCCATCAGGGCGCCGACGATGAACGGCGAGACCACGGTGGCGCCGCGGCCGAGCGTGTTGCAGATACCGTTGGCGCGCAGGCGGATCTCGGTCGGGAACAGTTCTGGCGTATAGACCCCGAACAGGATTGCGGTCTGCACATAGATCGCGACGATCAGCACGAAGCCGACCGAGAGCACGATCGCCGGATCGGACGCCGCGTCGAAGCGAGCATAGACATAGCCGGCGACGATGGTCACGACCGAGGCGCCGATGATGCTCCAGCGCCGCCCGACCGCGTCGGACAAATAGGCGCCGAGCGCGCAGCCGACCAGCGAGGCGATCGACAGCACCAGCGTATAGGCCAGCGAATTGGTGATGGTCAGCCCCTGGCGCAGGAAGAACTGCGGCAGGAACAGCACGAAGCCGAAGATCAGGGTGTTGACCGTGATCAGCACCCAGGAGCCCACGATCATGCGTTGCAGCAGCGGCGGCTTCAGCATGTCGACGGCCTTGACCCGGGCGACCGGCGCCGGCACCACCACCGGCGGCAGCGGCTTGCCGCCGGCGGATTCGGTTTCGATCGCTTGCATCAGCGCTTCAGCTTCGGCGTCGCGGCCCTGCGACTCGAGCCAGCGCGGCGACTCCGGGAGATTCTTGCGCAGATACCAGACGATCAGCGAGCCGACGCCGGCCAGCACGAACATCGGGCGCCAGCCGAAGGCGGGGATGACGAGATAGCCGAGCAGGGCGGTCACCGGGAAGCCGGCCACCACCAGGAACACCATCATCGACAGCCAGCGCCCGCGCGTCTTCGGCGGCACGAATTCGGTCAGGGTCGAATAGCCGACCACGATCTCGGCGCCGAGCCCAAGGCCCTGCACGAAGCGGCAGGCGATCAGCTGGTTGATGTCCTGCGCGAACGCCGCCGCCAGCGACGCCAGCCCGAAGATCAGCAGGTTGATCTGATAGGTGAACCGCCGCCCCATTTTGTCGCCGACGAATCCGGTGACCAGCGCGCCCAGCGTCATGCCGACGAAGGTCAGCGAGATGAATTGCAGGTTCTGCGGAATGGTCGAGAACTTGCTCTGGATCGCCGAGGCGAGCACGCCGCCGGCGACATAGAGGTCGTAGCCGTCGAAGAACATGCCGGCGCCGACCAGCCAGAAGATCCGGTAGTGAAACGACGAGATCGGAAGCCGGTCGAGACGCGCGCCGGCGTTTACTGCGAGTGCCACGGAAGTTCCCCCCTTTGTCATTCGAATGCGGCGCGTCTTCTGTCGGACGCGGTGTGGCCGCTGGTTATTGTTTTAGTTCAGGCGGCGCTGGGTCGCCGTGTCGCGGTACCAATCGAACGGCTGGTCGTGTGTCGCGACCATCACGCTCTTGGTGTTGAAGTGATCGTCAAAGCTCTCGCTGCCGAATTCGCGCCCCACCCCGGAATCGCCGACGCCGCCCCAGGGCGATGCCGGGTCGAGCCGGTGATGGTCGTTGATCCAGACGATGCCGGCCCTGACGCCGGCGGCGACGCGATGGGCGCGGCCGATGTCGCGGGTGCGGATCGCGGCCGCGAGGCCAAACGGCGAATCATTGGCGAGCCGCAGCGCGTCGGCCTCGTCCTTGAACGGTGTCACCGAGGTGAACGGCCCGAACACTTCCTCCTGGAAGATGCGCATGTTGGAGTCGACATCGGCGAACACGGTCGGCTCGACGAAGTAGCCGTTGTCGTGGCCGGGCACCTTGGCGGCGGCGCCGCCGGCCACCAGCCGCGCGCCGTCCTCGCGGCCGTAGCGGCAATAGGCCAGCACGCGGTCGCGCTGCCGCGCCGAGATCACCGGCCCGAGCTGGGTTGCGGGATCGAAGGGGTCGCCGATGCGGATGGCTTTGGTCTTGGCCTTCAGCTTCTCGACGAACTCGTCATAGATCGGGTCCTGCACCAGATGGCGCGAGGCGCAGACGCAGGTCTGGCCGGCGCCGATGAAGGCGCCGAACGCCGCATAGTTCACGGCCTGGTCGACGTCGAAGTCGGCAAACACCATCACCGGCGTCTTGCCGCCGAGTTCCATGGTCTGGTGCGCGAACACCTTCGCCGCCGCCGAGCCGGCGATGCGGCCGGCCTCGGTGCCGCCGGTCAGCACCAGCTTGTTGATGTCGCCATGTTCGGCCAGCATCTTTCCCGTGGTCTGGCCGAGGCCGAGAACGACATTGAAGACGCCGGGCGGCAATCCCGCCTCGGAAAAAATCTGCGCCAGTTTCAGGGTCGTCAGCGGCGTGTATTCCGACGGCTTGACCACGGTGACGCAGCCGCTGGCCAGCACCGCGGCGAGCGACTTGCACATGATCATCAGGGGATGGTTGAACGGCGTGCAGTTGGCGACGATGCCGATCGGGGTGCGCAGGGTATAGTTGAGATAGGAGCCTTCCACCGGGATCACCGCATCGCGCCGCGATAGCGCCAGGCCGGCGAAATAGCGGAAGAAGTCCGGCAGCCGCGACAGCTGCGCGCGGGTCTCGTTGAGCGGCCGGCCGTTGTTCAGCGTCTCCAGCCGGTACAGCTGCTCCAGATTGGCCTCGAACGCATCCGCCAGCCGGTTGACCAGCCGGGCGCGGGCACGGATGTCCATGCCGCCCCAGGCGCGGCCCTCGAACGCCGCGCGCGCGCTCTTCATGGCGCGGTCGACGTCCTCGGCGCCTGAATTCGGAATCCGCGCGATCACCTCGCCGGTGGCGGGATTGCGGACATCAAGCATCTCGCCGCTGCCGGCCTCGATCTCGCGGCCGTCGACGAAATTGCCGTGGATCTCGATCCCGGCGGTGGTGGGCTTGGCGGAAATATTCACAGGTCTCTTCCTTCGACGATGACGGCGTTGCGCTTGAGCGCGGGCAGCACGCGTTTTTCGGTTTGGCCGATATGCGCCTTGATGATGCGCGCGGCGGTGCGCGCCTCGCGGCGCTGCATCGCCTCGATCAGCGCGATGTGTTCGGCCACCAGTTGCGCCGGATCGTGGCCCCTGACATTGGCGACGCTGACGCGCACCAGCCGGTCGGCCTGTCCGATCAGGTCGCACAAGGCTGCCGCCATGCGGCGGTTGCCGGAGGCATGCGCCAGCGCGCAATGGAAGGCGCGGTTGTAGGCGATGAAGTCCTCGTGACCGCCGGCGAACTGCCTGAATTCGTCGAGCGCCTTCAATACGTCGTCGGGGGCATTCTCGATCGCCTCGGTGACGCAAGCCGGCTCCAGCGCGAAGCGGAACCGCAGGAGGTCGCGGGCATCGGCCAGCGAGATAGGATTGACGCGATAACCCTGGCGCGGCTGCACGGTGACCAGATGCTCGCGCTCCAGCCGCAGCAGCGCCTCGCGCACCGGCTGCCGGCTCACCGCATAGCGTTCGGCGAGCTCCTGCTCGCGCATATCATCGCCGGGCGCCAAGCGGCATGTCAGAATATCACTCCGCAGGCTTTCATAGACATTATCGCGCAAAAGCATCGATATTTCCCTAGATGGCGGGCTCTATCTTGCAGTCGTGAAATATCACGTCAAGCCATAAAGGCTTGAAAAACCCGAATTTTGATCTATCAAGGGAGCTCCCGATCAGGGCCGGCTTCCGACGCCGGCGCCTGGCAACCCGCGAGCAAACGAGACCGGCATGGATCGACTTTTCGCCAACGGCACGGTCAACGCGGCGCAATCCGGCCAGGGGGCCGGTCGAGGCCCCGCACTTCTGCTGTTTCATTCGCTGCTGTCGGACCGGGCGAGCTTCGACGCCATCGTTCCGGCACTGGCGCGGACGTTCCGGGTGATCGTGCCGGAACTGCCGGGGTTTGGCGGCTCGAAAGCCGTCAGCGGTGGTCTTGCCGCGATCGCCGACCGGATGGCGGAGGTGGTGAAGGACGCTGCCGGCAGCGACGAGACGATCGTGCTCGGCAACGGTTATGGCGGCTTCGTCGCGTTGCAGATGGCCATTCGCCATCCCGGCATCGCCAGCCGGCTCGTGCTCGCCGATTGCGGGGCGGCATTTTCGGAAGAGGGCCGGCAGGCTTTCCGCAACATGGCGGCCGCCTCGAAAGCCAGGGGACTTTCGGCCATCACCGAGGTGGCGATGCGGCGGCTGTTCGCGCCGGAATTCCAGGCGCAGCATCCGGACCTGATGGGCGATCGCCGCGAGGCGTTCCTGAATACCGATCCGGACGTCTTTCAGGCCGCCTGCGCGGCGCTGGCCGAACTCGACCTGCGGCCGCAGCTGGCCGAGGTCAGGGTGCCCGTGCTGGTGCTGGTCGGCGAACATGACGAGGCGACGCCGCCGCCGATGTCGCGCGAATTGGCTTCACTGCTGCCGGACGCGCGCCTGAAGATCCTTGCCGGCTGCGCGCATGTCCCGCAGCTGCAGGCGCCGCAATCGTTCCTGGAGGCGATCGGCGATTTCATGCCGCAACCATCGGCGGCGAGCTGAGGCTTGCCTGATTGAGCGGTCGCGCCAGGCGCGGCCGGCGGGGCCTACAGCAGCCTGATCGCGAGCCAGACCGCGGCCCACAGGATCAGCGACAGGGCCAGAATCGAGACGGCGACGGCGACCAGCACCCAGATGCCGGGACGGGTTGCTGACGGCGATCCGCTGCGGCCGGCCGGGAAACCGTCATGGTGCGGAACATGTCCGCGGATTCCGAAAATCCAGAGAAGTGCGTCCAGGACGAACAGGCCCATAGCCTCGGCTCCAACTTGCATTTGGCAAGCATGGTCCGGAAACCGCGCCGGCGCTTTGCGCGAGCTCAATCTTTCGCTGCCCTACGTAGTTGTCCGGAGCCGACTTCGGCGCCCACTTTGCGCGAGCGCAAAGTTTTTTTCGTGGTTTGATCTATCTTTTGCAGAGCTCGAGGGAAGCAGAGACCCCGAAGGCGGTTCCATTCGGGGACGTGCGGGATGATGTCAGAGTTTGCGGCCCATGACGGGCAGGAACGGCCGCCGCAGGATGCGAGCTATCCGGCCGTCCCGCATTTTACGGCCGCCATCGGCCCCGGCACCTATGCCGAATGGTTGAAGGCCATTCCGCATCACGCCACGGCTTCGCTCTATCTGCACGTCCCGTACTGCCGGTCGCTGTGCTGGTATTGCGGCTGCCACACCGCCATCGCCAATCGCGACGAGCCGATCGCCGTCTATGAAGCGGCGCTGCGCTGCGAAATCGATCTGGTGTCGAACCAGATCGACCGCCGCCTCAAGGTCGACCACATCCGCTTCGGCGGCGGGACGCCGACGATCATGGCGCCGGAGAGTTTTGCCGATCTGATCGGAGCGATCAGGCAGGCCTTCTTCGTGCTTCCCGCGGCGGAAATTGCCGTCGAGACCGACCCGCGCACGCTTGACGCTGCGATGATCGCGGCGCTGGCCCTCGGCGGGGTGAACCGGGCGAGCCTCGGCGTCCAGAGCCTCGACCCCGTCGTCCAGCGCGCCATCAACCGGGTGCAGAGTTTTGAGCAGACCGCCGCCGCGACCAGGGGCCTGCGGCGCGCCGGCATCGCCGGCATCACCTTCGATCTGATCTACGGACTGCCACACCAGACCATAGCGTCCTGCCTCGACACCGTCAGGCGCAGCGTCGAGCTTCGCCCCGACCGCGTCTCCGTGTTCGGCTATGCGCACGTCCCGGCGTTCAGGAAGCATCAGCGCATGATCAGCGAGGGCTGGCTTCCCGAGCGCCAGCAAAGGCTCGATCAGTCCAATGCGATCGCCAATGCGCTGACGGAAGCCGGTTACGTGCGGATCGGACTGGATCTTTTTGCGCTTCCGGGCGACGCGATGGCCGTGGCGCTGCGGGAAGGAAGCCTGCGGCGGAACTTGAAGGGCTACACGGCGGACGCCGGCAACATCCTGCTCGGCTTTGGCGCCAGCGCCATCGGACAACTGCCGCAAGGCTATGTGCAGAACGCGGTTCACACCGGCGCCTATTCGGAATCCATCGCCAGCGGCGGGCTGGCGACGGTCAAGGGCTGCGCCTTGACCGACGGCATCGTCGAGATCGACGACGCTGCACCGACCCTGGCGGACGATCCGCCCTTTCTCGTTCGCAGCGCCGCGGCGGCATTTTGCGCGCACCCGGACGGGGCGACGCGGCTGCGTAGCCGGGCGGGCTAAAGCGTTTTCAGGCGAGGCATGCCCTCGGGCTTAACCCGGGGCGGAACCGGTTCGCGTTAACAGACGCGCCGGACCGTGCGTGAAGTTTGCGCCCGCACAAACAGGGCCCGCGCCATCGGCGTTACCGTTGCATCATGACGGAGATGCCCAATCTCGTTGGATTTGACGATCCGGTCGACGCCGTGATGAGCCGGTCGCCGCAGACGATCCGCGTGTTTCTCGCATTCAGGATGCGATGCGTCGGCTGCCCGATCGCCTGCTTCCACACCGTCGATGACGCCTGCCGCGAGCATGGTGTCGACCGCGAGGCGTTTCTCCGGGCGCTGTGCGCCCGCGCGGAATGATGCGCAGCCTTAGCGCCGGGCCGGCGATCCGCTTTCGGTTCCCTCGGCCAGCACGAAAAGCTGGTGCGGCTCGCGCAGCACGATGCGTTGCCGGCCGCTCTCGATCAGGCCGCGCTGCTCCCAGCCCGAAAGGGTGCGGCTGACCGTATGCAAGGTGGTGCCGGTCATCTGGGCGATGTCCTGGCGGCTGATCGGAAAATCGATCTCGACGCCGTGTTCGACCTTGCGGCCGGACTGCTTGGCGAGCCGCAGCAAGGCATGCGCGATGCGCTGTTCGACCTGCTGCGTCGACATTTCGATCACGCGGGTGTGGGTTTCCTGCAGCCGGCTTCCGACGGTCTGCAGGGTGTTGGTGGCCAGGTCCGGAAATCTCGCCACCAGGCGCGGCCAGGCCGCCGACGGCCATACCAGCGCGACGCTGTCATCGACGGCGGTCGCGGTGGCCGGATAGCGTTGCAGCCCGATCGCGGTGGCGACGCCGAAGGTCTCGCCCGGCGCGACATAGCGCACCACGATCTGTTCGCCGGCCGGCGTGGTCTTGCTGGCGCGCACGTGACCGTGCAGCAGCACGAAGAAGGAATGCGCGTCCTCGCCCTGTTCGAACACCGCGCTGTGCTGGGGATAGCGCACCGAGCGGGCCTCGCGCAGGATTTCGCCGAGTTCCTCCGGCCCCAGTCCCGCAAACAGCGGCAGATGGGCGACCAGCGAGTTGTCGATTGTGGCCATATCGGCTCCGTGGCGGCGACGTTCGGGGAAGGCTAGTCGCTCGCTTCAATTAAGTTGAAAGGACATGTTTTTTGTGATTCGATTCCGTCGCGACGCGAGGCACGGAGATAATCATGGCTACCAAGGAGATCTCGGTAAAGAGGTATGTTG
>Ga0182014_10004701_pt1 | contig 15488 bp, 13 predicted proteins | sample 612S2DmetaG_FD_120489 | JGI IMG/M metagenome (GOLD analysis project Ga0182014, IMG submission 120489) | Permafrost microbial communities from Stordalen Mire, Sweden - 612S2D metaG | ecosystem: Environmental > Terrestrial > Soil > Wetlands > Permafrost | place: Sweden: Stordalen | collected... | reverse complement strand
CGGCAAACCCCTTGTCGCCGCTGACGACGATCAGCAGCACGCGCTTTTCGGGGCGGGTGACGAAGAGCGGATGCTTGAGGTTGCCAGTCTTCTCGTCGAAGAGATCGACGCGGCGGGTCAGCGACTCGAGCACGCTCAAGATCATCCTGGCGTAGGGCCGGGCCTGGAGCGCCCGCTCCTGCGCGCGGCGCAGCTTGGCCGCCGAAACCATCTTCATGGCCTTGGTGATCTGCCGCGTGTTCTTCACGCTTGCGATGCGGCGCCGTAGATCGAGTACATTCGCCATAGTCAGTTCACAGTTCTTAGTTCACAGTTCGTCGTTCATGAGCGACAGTTCTCAGTTCAAAAGTTCTTAGTTCATAGCTCCCGGTTCTCAGTTTTCGCTTCCCATCGATTTCAGCAATTCGCGGCTTTGCTGCGAACTACGAACTGTGAACTACGAACCGTTCTTACGCCGTTGCCGCGACTGCAGCTTCCAGCTCCGCCTTGAAGTTGGCCGAGTACTCTTTCAATGCCGCATGAAGCCGGCTGCGCAGATCGTCGTCCAGAGCCTTCTTCGCGGTGATGTCGGCGATCAGCGCGGTCTGCGCGCTGTCAAAATACTTGTAGAGGCCGTCCTCGTAGGCGCGAATATCGGTGACCTTCAGGTCGTCGAGATAGCCCTGGGTTCCGGCAAAGAGCACGGTCATCTGCTGCTGCCAGGTGAGCGGATGGAACTGCGGCTGCTTCAGGAGTTCGGTGAGGCGCTGGCCGCGGTTCAACTGCTTCTGGGTGAGCGGATCGAGGTCGGAGCCGAACTGCGCGAAGGCCGCAAGCTCACGGTACTGCGCCAGATCGAGCTTCAATGTCGAGCCGACCTGCTTGACCGCCTTGATGGCCGCCGAAAAGCCGACCCGCGAAACCGACAGGCCCACGTTCACCGCCGGTCGCACGCCGGAGTTGAACAAGTCGGTCTCAAGAAAGATCTGGCCGTCGGTGATCGAAATAACGTTGGTCGGAATGTAGGCCGAGAGATCGCCGGCCTGGGTCTCGATGACCGGCAGCGCGGTGAGCGAGCCGCCGCCCTTCTCCTTGCTCATCTTCGAGGAGCGCTCGAGCAGGCGGGAGTGGAGATAGAAGACGTCGCCCGGATACGCTTCGCGGCCCGGCGGACGCCGCAGCAAGAGCGAGATCTCGCGGTAGGCCATGGCGTGCTTGGAGAGATCGTCGTACATGACCAGGGCGTGCCTGGCGCTGTCGCGGAAGTACTCGGCCATGGCCGTGGCGGCATAGGGAGCGATATACAGCAGCGGCGCGGGCTCCGAGGCCGAGGCGGCCACGATGATGGTGTGCCCCATGGCGCCGGCTTCGGTGAGCGTCTGCACGATAGAGGCGATCGACGAGCGCTTCTGGCCGATGGCGCAGTAGACGCAGATCAGGTCGTTCTTGGCGTTGTTGATGATCGTGTCCAGCAGCACGGCGGTCTTGCCGGTCTGCCGGTCGCCAATGATCAGCTCGCGCTGGCCGCGGCCGATGGGAATCATGGAGTCGATGGCCTTGAGTCCGGTGGCCATGGGCTCGCGCACGCCCTGGCGGTCGATGATGCCGGGGGCCAGGCGCTCAACGGGCAGAAACTCCGTGGTGGCGATGGGGCCCTTGTCGTCGATGGGCATGCCCAGCGCGTTCACCACGCGGCCGATCATGGCCTCGCCCACCGGCACGGAGAGAATCTTGCCGGTGCGCTTCACTTCGTTGCCCTCGCTCAGCTCGGTGTACTCGCCCAGAATCACCGCGCCGACCGAATCCTCTTCCAGGCTCAGGGCCAGTCCGGCGATGCCGTGCGGAAAGGCCAGCAGCTCGCCCGCCATCACCTTGTCCAGGCCATGCAGCCGGGCGATGCCGTCGCCAAGCGATGTGATGGTCCCGACCTCGTCGACCTGAACCTTCGAGTCGTAGTTCGCGATCTGCTCGCGAAGAAGTTGCGTAATCTCGTCTGCTTTGATCTGAGCCATTGTTGTTCCTAACAGTTCTTAGTTCGCAGTTCTTAGTTCACAGTTCTCAGTTCACTCTCTTCTCCGGACTGGATCCGCGTTCTTAGATCTGTGAACTCTGAACTAAGAACTGTGTTTCATCCTGCCATCAACGCTTCCCTCAACCGTTCCAGCCGGTCGCGCACGGAGCCGTCATAGACCGTCGACCCTATACGCACCACCGTGCCGCCCAGGATCGACTCATCCAGCGTAAAGCTGGCTTCGATCTTCGAGCCCGCCAGTTTGGCGATCTCGGCCACCAGTGCTTCGCGTTCCTTCGGGTCGAGCGCGCGCGCGGTGACGATCTCCGCCGGGCGAATCCCCAACTGCTGCTGCAACAGCCTGCGGTAGGCCTGGGCCACCTCGCTCACCTGGCCGATGCGGTCGTTCGAGATGAGCACCGCGATCAGGTTGCGCAGCTCCTTCATGAGCTTCAGCTTCTGGTTCAACTTGTCGAGAATCGCAACCTTCTGAATCGCGGGAATGGCCGGATTCTCAAAAAACTCGCGAAGTTCGGGGCTGCCTTCCCATGTGGCCAGAAAGTCGCTCAACTGCGCGTCGATCGCGGCCGTATCCAACCTGGCGGCGGTAACCACATCGGCAAAGGCGCTGGCGTAGCGGGAAACGAAGGCTGCCATCTAGTTCTGTCCCCCTTTGCCTGAACCGTTCCCGGCCACCTGCCCGTTTCCGGCCACCTGTCCGATGAACTCCGAAATCAGGGCCCGGTCCGTCTCCGGCGTCAGGACCATCTGCTTGGCGGCCTGCTCGATGGCCAGGTCGGCTGCGAAGTGGCGCAATCCGCGCCGGGCCTGCGCCGCGGCCACGCTCAGCTCCTGCTCGGCGGCCTGGACGATGCGGGCGCTCTCCTCCGCGAGAGAAGTCTTGATCCGGGCCTCGTCTCCAAGGCTCTCGGCCTCCACCTCGGCGCGAAACTTCTTGATCTCGTCGTCCAGCCCGGCCAGCTTCGCCTCGACGGCGCTTAGGCGTGCATTGGCGTCGGCGGTGGCCTCGCGCGCCGTCTTGAGGCTGACAACCAGCGTCTCGGAGCGCTTATGGAAGATCTTCGGCATGATGCGCGCCAGGGGCACGGCGACCAGAAGCGCGATGACGATGAAGTTGAAGAACTGGAAGATATTGGAAGCCGTTTCGACGCTTACATTCAAGGTGCGGGCCGTCCACTTGACCATGGGGCCGTTGAGAAGGAAGGCCTCGTTCTGCTCTTCCTGAGACTTGGGAGCTTCAGCGGCGGCAGGCGCGGGTGCCTGCGCCTGGGCGGCGGGCGCAGCTTCCTGAGCGGACAGACGGTGAGGCGCCGCGACACTCAGAACCCCGGCAGCCAGCGCCGCGAACAACAGAAACCCCAAAAAACGAGGGGAGAAACGAAGATGCGAAAAGCTGTTCTTCAACGGGAACCCCCGGCGGCCATCGGCAACACGGCGCGGACGACCTGGCCGGCAAGTTCGCCGGCTGTACCCAGAATGGTCTGTTTTGCGGCGGCGGTCTCGGCATCGAGCTCGACCCTGGCCTGGCTGACCTTCAGCCCGGCAGCCTTGCGGGCCACCTCCAGAGCGGCGTCGCGTTCCGCGCTCCACTGCTTGACCCGTTGCTCGCGCACCTTATAGACCTCGGCGCGCGCCTGGCGCAACTGGGCCGCATACTCCGCTGTCCGGGCTTCGGCCTGGGCAATCGCCTTCTGCGCATCTTCCACGGCCCCTTCGGTCAGGGCGCGGCGCTTCTTCAAGGTAGCCGTCAGCGGACCCTGGACCAGAAACTGATAGGCCAAAACCAGCACAATGAACAGCAGTGTGGTGGGTATGGCGCCTACGAACATGGCTCCGAGTTGTTGGATGATCTGTTGCATTCCGGTAAGAGTTCGGTGCGGCTGCCAGACGCGAATTTATCGTGTGAACCACCACTTTTGTAACAGGGGCAGCTCCTCAAGTCAACGAAATCGGGCTGTTTCAACGGGGTCCTGTGACTCCGGTCACGGATCGGGAATTTTGTTCTAAAATAGGGCTTGCTTTCGGTGGAAACAGGCCTAAACTAAACATACCACCTAGACCCGGACCAGGGTCCAGCGGGCAGCCGGTCTCGGGAAGTCCTTCCACTCCCGACTCCGGATGCCCGCCTCTTAGTTTCTGGGGCCAAAATATCTCCTTTCCAGTGCCTCTCGATTCGCCTTGAGAAAGCCAAACCCCGCCGGGCTAAGAAAGCCTTCAGTGTCCCCTCATCGGTGCTTCGCGATGCGGCGCGCAAGCGCCTGCGTGGAACGGGCAAATCCGATCGCCCGGCGTCCAATCGGCCGGTTGACCAGGGAAATGAGCATGTCCTGCTTGAAGCTAGGGGCGATCCCCGCCGAAGCCAGCAGCGTGCGGAAATACCCCGGCGTGGCCGTGAACGCCATCCCTGGAATCTCCGCCAGTCGATGTTTCAGTTCCTCGCTCGACGTCGCCGCCAGGCTGATCGGCGCAATCGTCAAAAGCCGCCGGGTGACGACGGGGATGTCGAAGCTCTCCCAAACCCAAAGAGGTGCCGCCTGTTTCATCGATTCATATTTTCCCTGATCCCGCGCGCACGTCAGCATGGCTTCTATCGTCTGTTGCGGGTTCTCGACGACGATCCCCTCCTTCCGGTGCCGAACTACCTCAATTTGCGAGTTGTCGCGCAAAGGCGTGTTCAGAGTAATCACCGGCAGGCCCGAAAGCATGGCCTCGCAAAGCACCATCCCGAACGACTCGCCCTTTTCCGAGGCGTGGACAAAGACGTCCATCAGCCCGTAATAGCGGCGCAGTTCGGCGTCGCTGTTGGTTATGGGAAGCTCCACCACGCGCGAACGAGCCTCGGCCGGCAAATGGCTCACCATGCTTCGCAACTGGTCGGGTAGTCCGCAAACAGCCATCCAGGCGTTCGGCAACTCCCGAGCCACCGCTTCAAAAGCCCGAATCGGAATTGGCGACCACTTGCTGATGCTGGGTTGTCCCACCCGCCCAAAGACAATTGCATCTTGCGGTATGCCGAAATCGCGGCGAATCGAAGACCGCTCTCCCGGAGCCACTGCGCTGAACGCCCCGCAGTCCACCGAATTGGGGACCACGATGCCGGGCGAATTTGGCGCAAGACCCTTGATTGACTGGGTCCATTTCCAAAGGCACCAGCGGCTCAGGTGAAGGTGAAGGTCGATCGTCACCCGGTCGGCGGAACGGTCCGCATAGGCAAAGACATTTGTCTCGAAAACTCGCATTCGAGGATGGATCAGTGCCCGAAGGACTCCGGCCGAATGTTCGTCCGCCTCGCCGGGGCGGTTCAGGTGCACCACGTCGGGATTCCATGCCCCGGCCTCTGCCACCGCGCTCCGGGTCCCGTCCCCATCCGGCCCACCCTCAAAGACCGTCACGCCTGCTTCTTCCAGTTGGGCACGCCGCGGTCCGCCGCCGTTATAGGCAAGGATCGCCGAAGGATATCCGGCCCGCCGATAACCCAACGCTTAATTCATCGCTGCCCGCTCGGTCCCCCCGCGCGAAAGCGATGAAACGACCGTCAGGAACCGAATGTCTTCTCTTTTCTGAACCGAAACAAGCTCGCGAGGCCTTACACGCGGCATCTGGTATGCCTCCCGTTGAGAGGATGCTACACGATCTACCTTAGGGCCAGCGGTCGATCTGCGGAGGCGCAGCAGGATAGCCTACGGGTGATGAGAGACGATCGAGAGACTGCGCAGATCGTTGGGCAGCCTTCCGATCGTCACCACCTCGCAGCCGCCGGCGCGAAGGTTGCAGTTCGGGATGAGCAAGGTGAGCACCGCTCCATCCGTCTGCGCACGCGCGGAAGATCCACTCGAATCGTCTGCTAGGGCCTCGCCCCCACCGCATCCTTGTCTACGGTCAGCAGCCCTTGCGCGCGCAGCCATTCCTCCATCAGGCTCGGCCACTTGTCCAGAGCCGCATCGCCTTTGCCCAGGCCGCTGCCGTGGCCCCCGTTGGCGAAGATATGTATCTCCGACGGGACGCGGGCCTTGACCAGCGCGTTGTAGAAGGAGAGTGCTTGCTCCACCGGAACGGTGTCGTCCGTGAAGGTGTGGTACATGAAGGTGGGCGGCGTCTCTTTGGTGACGTAGAGATCAGGCTCGTACGCCTTGCGCAGGTCTTCGCATTTGTCCATGACATTGAAGAGCTTGCAGTAGCTCAGGTGCGAGGTATCGGAGGAGATGGCGCCCAGCCACGCGTAGCCCAGCACCAGGTAGTCCGGGCGGCTGGAGACGCGCTCGATTGGGTCCTCGGCGTCCGGCTTGCCGGGGACAAACTGCGTCCCGGCCAGGGCCGCCAGGTGCCCGCCGGCCGAGAAGCCGATGACGACGATGCGATTGGGATTGATCTGGTAGTCGCGGGCCCGCGCGCGGACCAGTTGCACGGCGCGGCGGGCGTCTATGAGCGGCACGGGGAGCAGGTAGCCGTGCGACGAGAGCCGGTAGCTGAGGACAAAGGCGCGGAAGCCGCGGGCTGTGAACCAGTCGGCAACCTCGCGGCCCTCCAGATCGGCTGCCAGGCCGAGGTACGCTCCGCCGGGCAGCACAATGACCGCCGAGCCGTTCGAGGCGCCATGAAGCGGATTCAGAATGGTGAGGGTGGGAATGTCGTTGCAACTGGAGCCTTTGGCCTCGGGAGCCTCGCCCGGCCAGAGACGGATAGTCTGGATGTTCAGAAAAGCATTGTCGTTGCCGGCCGTGGCGCAGCTTGGCATTTGCGCGTGGGCGGCGGCACAGGCCAGCAGGCCGGCGGAAAAGAATGCAAAAAGCTGCTTCATGACGAGCCTCTTCTTTCGCGAGGATTATACCGGCAGGGAATAGGGAATAGGGAGTAGGGAGTAGAACGGCAGCTAGGGCGAGTTGGATTGCGATCCCGTCAGCGCAGTTCCCTGACCCCTGATCTCTGACCCCTGATCTCTGTGTTATAGCCAAATCGCCGTATGCCCTGCGCAGGAGTTTCCGGCCCGCGTGCACAGCATCTCCGCCAACTCGAGCCCGTAGCGGGCAAAGTAGTAGGCCGCGCCGTGGACCCGTTCCTGCAAAACACCGTCAGGAAAAAGCGCCTGGCAGATGCTCTCGGCATGACGCGCGAGCGAGGCCTCCTTCTGCAACTGGAAGTTGGCCGCCAGCGTGCGCATCCGATTCATCTGGTAGTTGATCTTGCCCGCCGCGGTTTCAGCCGACTGTCCCAGCCCCTTGTCCTGCGATTGCATCCAGTCGACCAGCGCGGTGAGTTCGGCATCCAGTGCGTTTCCCGCGGCCGCGAGTTTCTGCTTGGTCTCGATGGGCATGGACCGCGCCGCCAGGCGCTGGGCCAGCGAAGAAGAGTTCTCCTGCAAGACCTGTTCCAGCGAGAGTTCATGGCGCTCGAGCAACTTGGCGACGGAAGGCTCGATAAGGGTGGCGAACATGCGCGGCTGGAACGGCGTCTGCCGGCCCAGAATGCTCTCATAGAGCACCGCCGACTGCGCGAAGTAGGCAATCTCCGCCGGTCCACCGATGACCAGCGAGTTCGAGAGCAGGAAGTCCTGAAAGACGGGCCGCAACAGCGCCGAGGGCGAGATGCGCTCCGGTTTGGCCTCCAGGATGCCGGCCAGGTCGGAGGTGGAATAGCTCTGCCTGCCCGCCTGCCAAAGCCCCGCCGGTTCGGCCACGGTTGGCGCGGTCCGCTTGAGCGCCAGGCGCGCGCCCGTCTGTTCGTCGATCAAGAACAGCAGGCTCGATTGCGCCGTCACCGCAACCTGCGCGTGGTACCCGGCGGCCTCAAGCTGATTGTTGCGTTCGAGCAGCGCGGCGTGGAGCTCGTCGGCGCGCTCCAGAGCCGCCCGCAACACGGGCGCCCCCATGCGGTGAAAATCGCGCCCGCTTGCATCCAGAACCAGAAGGCCCTGCGCGGCAAAGATCTTCGCGTAGAAATCGGCGAAGGCCTGGGCGAAGGTGCGGCCCGGCTTCCAGGCAGCGGTAAGCGCGTCGGTAGCTTCGGAAGGGCCGAGCAACTCGGCGGCCCGTTCAACCAGCGGCGCGATGCCCTCGTCGATTACGATCCGCCCGACCGAGGGAGGGGCGGGCTCGCCGGTTTCCTTGCCGGCCTGTGCGTATTGCAGCTTTTCGAGCGCCTTCCCGGCGGGAAAGCTGACGTGATCGATCTCCTCGAAGTCGTGGTCTTCTGTTGCTAGCCAAAACACGGCCACATGGGGGCTGCCGGTGGCTGTGGCTCGGCGTGCGCGGGCAATGGCTGTCGCCGCCTTGAAGGGAATCAGCAGCGGTCCGCCGAAAAGGCCCACCTGCTGGCCGGTAACGACGATTCCCGCGCCCCCGGCGAGGGCGGCCGGCGCGATTGCGTTTGCGGGGTTTTGCGCGGCCAGCAGCTTGACCAGTTCCGGCCAGTGGGCGGGAAGGGCGGGGCGCTGTTGCCACTTTGAGGATGATTCGCTCGACGGGAAAAAGGCCTGCGCCGTCTGCGCGCCGGCGCAGAGATCAAGAAACAGCCGGCTCATTCCCGGCATTACGGACATGGGACAACAGTCTTCGATTGGCAACTCGTTCACTTCCGGTGTTTCGGGTCTCCGGCGATTCTAAATTCACTCCCTCGCCACCGGCAGGCCTGACTTTCTGGGAAGCGAGTCGACGGACGGGGTTGTGCAGGCCGGCTGAATTAAGGATGCCACGCCGGACGGGAACGATGCAGAAGTGCGGCCCGAAAGCGCGCCGATGCGGCGCTGTGCGTATACTCGACTTGAATTGCGCCTGATCGCGCACCAACCTGAACGCGTCCTGAACGCATATTGAGAAGAGGTGGAAATGCCCAAAACAGACAAGCTGAAATCCGCTGCAACTACCGGCGCCAAGGCTCAAAAGCCCCCAAAGGTCAAGGCCGTGAAGCCGAAGAAGCCAAAGAAGGCAGGCAAGGCGAAGAAAGGCGCAAGCCAGTTCACGCCCCTGGCGATGACTGAAAGAGCCCAACTGCTTAGTTCCAAAGTGGTCTATCAGGGGCCGCTCTTCCGCATTCTTCACGACAAGCTGATCGAGCCCGGCGGCCATCCCAGCGAGCGCGACGTGATCCGCCACAACGGCAGCGTGGTCATCATGGCCATGGACTCCTCGAAGAGCAAGCGGAATCCATGGATTGTGATCGAGCGCCAGTACCGCCATGCCGCCAACCAGTTCCTGTGGGAGCTGCCGGCCGGCAAACTCGATCCGGGCGAAGACGCTCTGGCCGGCGCCATTCGCGAGCTGGCCGAGGAGACCGGGTACAGCGCCAAAAAATGGAAGCCGCTGGTGGAGTACTATGCCAGCCCCGGCTTCCTGGGCGAGTCGATGAAGGTCTTTATCGCCGAAGGGCTGGTGGCGGGCGACGCCCGGCCGGAGGAGGACGAGAAGATCGAGTTCCGCCTGGTCAAGTTGTCCGACGTCCTGAAAATGATCGACAAAGGCGCCATTCTGGACGGCAAAACGCTGACGAGTGTGCTGCTTTATGAACGGATTACGGCCCGCAAGCACAAGAGATAGTCGGACCTCAAGCCAATCAGATTTCTTCGTCCGGGCCGGCTTCCAGCCGGCCCGTCTCACTTTATGAACAGCTTTGTGAATCTCCAATCAACCTTTTGCCGGTTTTTGCCGTCTTAGCATTTATCGGGGCAGGACTTCCCCTTTGATGGCCTGCGCCGGATCCTCGCAAGAAGTACAGGAAGGCAGGAAGCCTGTGGCTGCTCAGTACAAAGGTAAGGTCAAGTGGTTTAACAACGCCAAGGGCTACGGATTCATCGGACGCGACGACGGGCCGGATGTATTCGTCCATTATTCTGCGATTCAACTGGACGGATACAAAACGCTCAAGGAAGGCGATGAAGTCGAATTCGACATCGTTGAGGGCCAGAAAGGCCCGCAGGCAGATGCCGTGATTCGCTTCAGAGACAGCGCCGCCCACAGCGCAGCCTAGTCACGCGCGTAAGCCGGGCGTTCAAGCAAGACTGCTCGCGGGCGGTATGCCCCGTCTGCGCCCGAAATCAACCCATTCGTCACAACCGAATTTCGGCCTCCCGCGAGCACCAAGCCGAGACCGTCGTCTCGATAGTCGATCGTGTGCTGGCACAGGCGCTTGCTCTTAGCTCGCCGGGCCTCTATCCTCCCCCAGCCGGTATCCGCGGTTCGCTGGTCCCTCCCCCCTGATCCCTTACAACTAACCACTAACCACTAACCACTAGCCACTGTTTTGTCCGATACTGTTCGGGGAGACGCACGCGATGGACAATGCCACGATGGCGCGGCTGCTGGAGGAGACCGCCGATCTCTTGGAGATCGACGGCGGCGACAGCTTTCGGATTCGCAGTTACCGCCGTGCCGCCGAGGCCGCCGCGCAAACCACCGTGGACCTGGCGGCCTCGGCGGCCGACACCGCCCGGCTGCTTGAGATTCCCGGTATCGGCAAGGGCATGGCCGCCAACCTGCAGGCCCTCGCCGCCACCGGCTCGCTGCCGCTCCGCGACGAACTGCTGGCCCGGTACGGAGCGGGCCTTCTCGAACTGCTGAAACTCCCTGGCATGGGGCCCAAGACGGTTGCCCTCTTGTGGGACGCCGCCAAGATCTCCAGCATCGATGCCCTCGCCGAGGCCATCGATGCCGGACGCCTGGCCGGGTTGCCGCGCATGGGCGCCAAGCAGATTGAAAAGCTGAAAAAGGGCATCGACGACTATCGCCGCAGCGCCGGCCGCTTCCGCATCGACGTCGCCGAAGAGCAGGCCCGGCGCATTGCCGCGTATCTGCTGGCCTTTCCCGGTATTGATCGAGTGACGCCGGCCGGTTCCCTCCGCCGGGGCCGCGAAACCGTCGGCGACCTAGACCTGCTGGCTACCGGCCCGGCCTGCGCGCCGGAACATACGGCCGCCGCGGTCGATTACGTGGCCGCCTATCCCGGCATCCACGACATCATCGCCAAAGGCGAAAACAAGGTGAGCTTCAATCTGCAGCAGGGCCTGCAAGTGGACGTGCGCCTGCTGCCGACGGCCAGCTATGGCGCGGCGCTGCAATACTTTACCGGCTCCAAGGCCCACAATGTCTCGCTCCGCCAGCGCGCCCTCAAGATGGGCTACACGCTCAGCGAGTGGGCCCTGGCCCGTCTCGACGACGAATCGGTGGTCGCCGCGGCCACCGAGGAGGAGATCTACGCCGCGCTGGGCATGGACTGGATGCCGCCCGAGATGCGCGAGAACCTGGGCGAGATTGAAGCCGCCGCCCGGCATCAGTTGCCCCGCCTCATCGAGGCCGGCGACATCCGAGGCGACCTGCACATGCACACCACGGCCAGCGACGGCCATAACTCGATTCTTGAGATGGCCGAGGCGGCCCTTGCCGTCGGCTACAGATATATCGCCATCACAGATCACTCCAAGATTCTGGCCATGACCGGCGGCCTGGACGAAACACGCGCTCTCGAACACATCCGGAACATTCAGCAAGTCGACACCCGCATGGCCGGCCGCATCCGCGTCTTCTCGGGCATCGAGGTGGATATTCTGGCCGACGGCGCGCTCGACATGGACGACGAGGTGCTGGCCCAGATGGACGTGGTGATCGCCAGCGTGCACACGCGCTTCGAGCAGAGCCGCGAGGAGATGACGGCGCGCGTGCTTCGGGCCATCGAGAACCCCAACGTGCGCATTCTCGGCCACCCCACCGGCCGTCTGCTGCTGCGCCGCGAACCGTTCGCGATGGACATGGGCGCTGTCCTCCGCCGCGCCGCCGAGTTGGGCGTCGCTGTCGAGCATAATGCCGCTCCCGAGCGACTGGACCTGAACGACCGCGACCTGCGCCTGGCCAAGGAACTGGGCTGCCGCATTGTCATCAACTCGGATTCCCACGACAGCCGCAACCTAGGCAAGATGGAGTACGGCATCCGCCAGTTGCGCCGCGCCTGGCTTGGATCGGGGGACGTGTTGAACACAATGGGAGCGGAAGAATTGCTGACGGCGATGAGGCCGCGGCCGTGCGGTGCATATTGACAAGGGATAGGTATTGTGACAGTATAAATCCAACTCACCTACGGCGTGCCGTAGGCCCAGAGGCCGTTGCATGCGAATGCGGCGGCCTTTTGCATTTAGAATGCAGACCATGAGAAGGGTCGTCTATGTAGACGGATTTAACCTTTACTACCGCGCACTAAAGAACACACGGCGCAAATGGCTCAACTTGCATGCACTCTGCGAAGCGGCGCTTCCAAAGGTCTGCAACGTCGTTGCAATAAATTACTACACAGCCCGCGTTTCGGGCAGTCGCAACCCTGCCTCTCCAATGGACCAGAATACCTACCTCAACGCCCTTGGAACCTTGCCCAACTTGAGAATCCACTTCGGCAACTTCCAAGTCACGAATGCATGGATGCATTTGGCGCAGCCGCTACAGTTCTGGCCTCCCGGTGCATCGCCATTCCCTGTTCCAGAATCCATATGTGTTGTGAAAACTGAAGAAAAGGGGTCGGATGTCAATTTAGGCGCACATCTGGTTAGGGATGCATTTGCAGGCGCATTTGAACACGCCGTCATTGTTACAAATGACACAGACCTGAAGGAACCGTTGTGGTTGGCGGTGCAGGAGGCTAACCTCCCGGTCACGCTCCTCACGCCTTCCAACAACCCCGCGAAGACTCTGCGGGAGCTGGCTACACACGTCCGCCATTTGAGCCCCTACCTGGGAGTGAGCCAGTTTCCCGACCCGGTTATAGAACGAGACGGCAAGCTAATTGCGAAACCTGCGGACTGGTAGAGGCAAGATGCGAACCTCTCCCCTCTTTTGGGGCCCGGTCCACCATCGGTACCGGCACTCTCTGTTCCCCAAAGCCCCTTTTTCGGTGCAAATCCCGGCACAATTCCTCAAACACTTGCAGGAATTAATGGCCGCTCCAGCGCTTCTCGGGCTAAGATAGTTGCGCTATGAGTCTCCTACATCAGGACACACCGGAAGAGATCGACGATGCTGCCCGCGGCGAGGAGCTCACCAAGGGTTCCAGCCATCTGGCATGGACCGCCCTGGCGGCGTTCGTTCTGGTCAGCATCGCCATTGCGGTCTACTTCATCGCCGGTCAAAAGCCGCCTCCACTCACCGGGGATATTGTTGCGGTGTGGGCTCACCCCCAGCACACAGAAACCTCGGGCCTGGACGCCAACGGCGCCCCCATGCCCAAAGACAGTTTCGACCAGGTGCTGGTTTTTACTGAGGTCCGGCTCCACAACCAGAGCAACCTGCCGCTCTACCTGATCACGGTCATGACCAATGCCACCTTGGACGACGGCATCCACACCAGCTATGCGGGCTCTAAGTCCGACTACGACCGGGTGTTTCTGGCTTATCCCGATATGCCGGTTCCGCACGGCCCGGCGCTTCCGCTCAATCTGACCATGAACCCCGGCCAGACGGTGGATGGAACCTTCGTCTCATCCTTCCGCCTGACCAAACAGCAGTGGGACGCGCGCAAGGACCTCAACTTCAGCTTTACCTTCCGCTATCAGCCCAGTCTGGTGCTCACGCCCCACGCTCCGGTTATGGAGCGGTAGGCGGAACCGGCGCGCCCTTGGGAGTGGTAAGATACCCCGAAATCTGGTTCTTCGCGCTGATTGAATTCACCACAATCTCAAACAGAGCCGGATCCTTGCCGCTGTAGAACTGCAGCGGCTCGTTCACATTCCTGTCCTTCTTCTCGTAATTCTTGTCGTCGGAAACGATGTTCAGGGTGAACTTGTTCTTCTTCGGGTCGGTCTTCTTCAACTCCAGGCTCACCGTGCCCACGGGCTTCTTCTGGCCCTTGGTCAGCGTGAACTCATAGTAGTTGCGGTCGCCCTTGTGCTCCAGCAGGACCAACTCGTCGTGGTTGCGGGCGATCACGCTGTTGGTGCTGCTAAGGTCGCCCTTTACCGCCAGCAACTGGCTGATCGTGGTGGCCAGGTCGCTCTGCGTCTTGGCAACGTCGGTCTTCACCCCGCCCACGTCGGTCTTTACGCTGGTCACGTCGCTGGCAACGGCGCTCACCTGCTGCGCGGTCTGCTTCTGCGCGCTCTCCAGCAGCTTGGCGTTGGCCTCGTCGGCCGCCTCGCGGCGGATGATCTCCTGGGCGCGTGCGTCCATCTGCTTCTGCGTGAGTCCCAGCGATTTTCCGAGTTCGTCGGTGGTTACCTGCAGGCGGGCGTCGGTCTCGCGCTGTTCCGCCGCAAGTTTCACGTTTGCCTGCTTGGCGTCGGCCAATTCGGTTGCCTGGGTCGCCAGCTTGGTATTCAGGGTGTAGCACCAGATCAGGCCGCCAAGTGCGGCCACAATGGCTACTCCAACCGCGCCAAGCAATGCGCCGGAGTAAGTTCTGGGGGCTTCTTCAAGTTCGCTCATTCTCTACCTTCCTTGTTTCGGCCGGCTCCTGCTTCGAGTCCCGCCGGGTTTGGTGGCGTCGCACCATTCGATGAGACGCCCGTTCGGAAGAAATTCTCCTCCTTTTCGAGGAGCTTCCCATGGTTTGCGGCGAACGAACTCCGCTGCAGCATTTTGGGGAGGTTCCGTCCAGCGCGCCTCCACGGAATCTACAGAATATCGGAGAATGCCGGAATGTGCAGAAAATCCTTGCCCATCCCAGCCCATTCTCGCCGCGAAACGCCGCTCAGGGGCCTGTTTCGAGGCCCGCAATCGCCCCATTTCCCATCCGCCCGCCGTGACAACCATCGAACCGTTCCGTTATAAACATCTTTACCGCACTTTTTTGAGCTGGGTCCGCGTCCCATACCAGAGCCCCAGGCAAATTGCGGGGCGTTGGCAGGCGGCTTTTCCCGCCGGGTCCGCTATTCGGGGTCTTCAGCGAAGAGTCTTTGTCGCTGCGTGCGCCTGGCGGCAGATTCATCGTACTCTTAGAGAAACCACTGCAAGGGAGAGTCCAAAAGCTATGTCGACAGTTGTCGCTGGGAAGGGTCTGGAAGGAATTGTCGCGGCAAACTCCGGAATTTGCTGGATAGACGGAGACGCGGGAGTACTCTCTTACCGTGGAATCGATATCCATGACCTGGCTGAGCATTCGACATTCGAGGAAACCACCTACCTGCTCTGGAACGGCATACTGCCCAACGACCTGCAGTTGCGCGAATTCACGACCCAGCTGGCGCTGGCCCGCTCGCTCGATCAGCGCATTATCGACATGCTGCGCACCTTTCCCGCCTCCGCCACGCCCATGGAAGTGCTGCGCACCGCAGTTTCCGCGCTCAGCCTCTACGATGCCGACGAGAAAGACAACTCCCACGACGCCAATGTGCGCAAGTCCTACAACCTGACCGCGCAGTTCGCCATGATCGTGGCCATCTACGACCGCATCCGCAAGGGCAAGGAGATTGTCGCGCCCGATCGCTCGCTCACCCACGCCGCCAACTTCCTGTGGATGCTGAACGGCGTGATGCCCTCTGAAACCGCCGTCAAGACCATGGACATGGCGCTGG
>Ga0182014_10004698_pt1 | contig 15492 bp, 16 predicted proteins | sample 612S2DmetaG_FD_120489 | JGI IMG/M metagenome (GOLD analysis project Ga0182014, IMG submission 120489) | Permafrost microbial communities from Stordalen Mire, Sweden - 612S2D metaG | ecosystem: Environmental > Terrestrial > Soil > Wetlands > Permafrost | place: Sweden: Stordalen | collected... | reverse complement strand
TTAGCCTGTGATTCACATTGTCCAACAAGTGGTGGCACAGGCTTTAGCCTGTGATTCACATTGTCCAACAAGTGGTGGCACAGGCTTTAGCCTGTGATTCACAGACGAACGCTCAATGGGCGAAGGCAATGCCGAATCCGGTGGTATAGAGCAGATCGTTGGTCTTGCGGCCCGGTACCGGATCGCTCAGGTAATGGTCGCTGAAGGCCACGGTCCAGGTCAGCCATTTCTTGATTTTGGTATTGAATGCCAGATCGAAGCTGATGCGGCTATGGGAGGCGCTCAAATCGTCGAACATGCGAAAGCTCTGGGTCAAGCTGCTGGCTCCACTCAACTTGTAAGTAAAGTCGTCTCCCCAGAAAGCGTTGGCCAGCGAGCGGGTGCTGGCGGGAGTGATGATCTCTGCAGGGCTGGTGGTGGTGGTTACTTCACCGAAGCTGTCGTGCTCGTAAGCGATTCCGCCCACCAGGTCCAACCGGCCCCGGTCCTTCTTCCACACGCTGTATCCCAAGCCTCCCCCGGCCGAAAAGCGCAGGTCCAGATCCTGGAACTTATCGTTCTGATAATCGTTATTTACAAGCACGAACGCGCGCGGCGTGAAGTTCCGGCTATAAGCCCAACCTCCGCTTACCGCCTGGGCTGTATCCGAGTTAGTGCCATTTACGGTTGCCGACGCCTTTACCGCATTGAAATACACCATGGTCTTGTCGGAATTGGTGGCACGGGTCGCGGTTACCGCGGTGGTGAACGTGGAGGTGTCGGAGTTGCCGCTGGTTCCGGCCAGACCCACGGTGGCCGTTCCAGCCCACAATTGGCCAAAGCCGGGGTGCAGCATCTTTTCGTAAGCGGCTTCCTCGTCGCCGTTGCGGATGGTGACGATATCCGTAAACGCCACGCTCTGGTTCTGTTCCTTCAGGTCCACTTTGCCATCGCTGGTGGCGAGGGTCGACTGCAAGGTTTTGTCTCTTAATACGACGTTGAGCTTGGCATCGGACTGGATGGAGACGATCTGGTCCCATGGAACCGTGATCGGGCCCGTTGCGGCGCCTTTAACGGTGAGGTTGTTCTTGTCTTTTTTTACGATGCTTCCAGTGATGCGGTCGCCGTTCTTGAGCGTAATTTGATCGGCCCAAATGAGGCAAAACGGAACCAGGAGCAAGCTGAGGAATTTCATTCGCCGATAGTCCTTTCACAACGTAGCTTTTTCGCAACATGTCTTTCCGCACGTCCTCGGCGGAAACAGCGCAATTTCTTATTATGCAGCCTGCACGGCCGATCTCCAATAGCGAAAAAACACAATATCGAAGGATGCGACAAACCGGGGCCGGGTATGGTAGAGTGGCGGAAATCATGAGTCGGAGTATTCCGGGCTGGGACCAATATTATCTGGACATCTGCAAAGTGGTGGCCCAACGAAGCAAGGACCCCAATACGCAGATCGGGAGCGTCATCGTGGGGCCCAATCACGAGATCCGCTCCACCGGTTACAATTCGTTTCCGCGCGGCATTCGCGACGACGTGCCGGAGCGCCTGGCGCGGCCCGCGAAATACTTATGGATCGAGCACGCGGAGCGCAACGCGATCTGCAACGCGGCGCGGGCCGGCACGGCGACGGAGGGCTGCACCGTCTACGTGGAGATCATGCCGTGCATGGATTGCGCGCGCGCCGTGGTGCAGGCGGGGATTGTGCAGGTGGTGGTTTCAGCCGAACGGATGTCGCAATACTCGAGCCAGTATTACGACGAACATTTCGGCATGGTGGAAACCCTGTTTGCGGAAGCGAAGGTGGTGGTGCGGCGGGTGTAGCGCGACGGCCTCGCCTTTGTCCCGGTTCAGCCTTCCGGGTTGGTGCGGGAAGGAATCTCGCACCGGTCCGGCGTGTAGCAGTGAAAACGGCGGCCGCAGGCCCGGCAGCGGTACGGTTTCTTTCGGAGGGCTGCCAGGATGCGGTCCAGCATCCCCTTGGTGTGAGACGGCCGTACGTCGCGTCCGCCGCAGTTCGGGCATCGCAGTATGTGGTCGGGTTCCGGTGTCACCGCAGCACTCGTGTTCAGGTTAGCAGGGAATCCTCTCGCGCCGGGAGCCGGTTAGAGTACGTCGAAGTCCGGCGCTTCCCCGCTTTTCGAGACCGCAATGGCTGGCGAGACGGCGCGAACTAATCCGGCCAATACATTGCCGGCTCCAACTTCGAAAGCCCGCGCTACGCCGTGTTCGGTAAGGTAGCGCACGGTTTCCACCCAGCGCACGGGATTGGGCACCTGGTGGTAGAGGCCCTCGCGCGCTTCGGCGCCGCTGCGGATTTCGCGCGCCTGCCAGTTATTCACCAGCGGGAGAGCAAGGTCGGCGAAAGGCGTGGCGTCCAGGTTCACGCCCAGCCGCCGCTGCGCCGGCTGCATGAGGGCGCAGTGAAACGGTGCGCTGACGGGGAGCAGCACGGCGCGGCGCGCACCGGCGGCTTTCGCCAGGGCGATGGCGCGGTTGACGGCGCCGGCGTGGCCGGCAATCACCACCTGCTCCGGCGAATTCAAATTGGCGGCGGACACCACTTCTCCCTGGGCCGCCTGGGCCAGAATATCGTCCAGCTTTCCTTCCGGCAGGCGCAGCAAGGCGGCCATGGCGCCCACGCCGGGCGGGACGGCTTCCTGCATGTAGCGCCCCCGGTCGCGCACCAGGCGCAAGGCCACGGCGAACCCCAAGCTGCCGGCCGCGACCAGGGCGGAGTATTCGCCCAGACTGTGGCCGGCCACGTAGTCCGCCGTCACACCCCGCTCCCGTAACACGGCCAGCGCCGCGACGGAAGTAGCCAACAGGGCGGGCTGGGTATTTTCAGTCAGCTTGAGCTGGTCTTCGGGGCCTTCGAAACAGAGCCGCGAAATCGAAAAGCCGAGCGCCTGGTCGGCCTCTTCAAAAATCCGGCGGGCCACGGCGAACCGCTCGGCGAGCGATTTTCCCATGCCGGTGTACTGGGACCCCTGGCCAGGGAACAGGAACGCTGTTTTAGTGCTCAAGCTGAGGATTATAACCGGATTGAAGCAAACCAAGGATGAGGAGAGCCGGCTGGCGCGGTGGCGTTCAGAGGAGTTCGCGGAATTGCTGCGTCGTAAGGCCGGCGTCCCGGACGATTCCACCCATGGTGACCGCGTCGACTGGGTCGTGCCTTGGGATGGTCACGATTCGCCGACCGTCGGTCATGACGATGTGCTTGCCTTGCCTGGCGACCTGGAAGCCTGCTTTTTCTAGAGCCTTGGCGGCGCGAAGGTGCGGAATTCCAGGAATCTTCGGCATCCATTACGCCGGAACTTCCACTTCCCTCAGATTATCTTCACCAGCCAGCTGTCTGGCAATATCGAGGTATTCGCGGATAGCGTCGCGGATATTCTCAAGAGCCTCCTCTTCGGTGGCGCCTTGCGACCAGCAGCCTGGGAGCCCTGGGCAGGAGACGGAGTATCCTTCTTCAGTGGCCAGAAGGGATACGGGGTACTTCATACCTTCCACTGTACACCCCGCAACCCTGCTGAACCCGATTCCCCCTAATGCACCGTCCGCGTCTTCCGATTCATGTAATCCATCAGCAGATACTGGCCCAGGTTATAAGGCGTGGTGAAGTACGCCTTGCCGCGGCAGATTTCGGTGATCTTCTGCACGAAGTTCACCAGGCCGTAGTCGCTCGCCAGCATGAACGTATTGATCAAAATGCCTTGTTTCTTGCAGCGGTTGACTTCTTCCAGGGTGCGGCTGATGACCAGCGGATCGAGGCCGAAGGAGTTCTTGTACAGCCGCCCGTCGTCGAGCGTGAGGCAACTGGGCTTGCCGTCGGTGATCATCACGATCTGGCGCATGTCCTTGCGCTCCTGGTTCAGCAGGCGCTGCGCCAGGATCAGGCCGTCGCGCGTATTGGTGTAGTACGGGCCTACCTGGACGCGCGCCAGTTGGCTGATGGCCAGCTCCTCCGCCGTATCGTGAAACAGCACGCAGCGCAGACTGTCGCCGGGGTATTGGGTGCGGATGAGATGGGCCAGAGCCAGCGCCACCTTTTTGGCTGGGGTGAAGCGGTCCTCGCCGTACAGGATCATGCTGTGGCTGCAATCGAGCATCAGCACGGTGGCGCAGGAGCTTTGGTACTCGCACTGGCTCACCTGCAGGTCGCTGTATTCCAGATTGAGCGGCACCCGCGCGCCTTCTCGCCGAATGGCCGAAAACAGAGTAGCGCTGACGTCCAGATTCAGCACGTCGCCGAACTCGTAGGGCCGGGCGCAGCCGGAGGTCTCGATGCCGGTAGCCAGATCGCGCGTATCGTGGCGTCCGAAGCTCGACTTGCCCAGCGAGCCCAGCAGGTCCTTCAGGGTTTTGAAGCCGAGAAAGTCCAGCGACTTGTCGGTGAGCTCGAACTTGACGCTGCTCTCTTTCCCCTGGCCCTGGCCGGCGCCGGGCTGGGCCTCATCCGGCTGCTCCGGCATGGTGATCTGGCCTTCGTCGATCATTTTCTGAACCAGGCGGTCGAGCAGTTGCTCTACCTGCTCGGGCGTCATCGATGCCAGCCGCTCCATCATCTGTTCCAGGCGGTCGTCGTCGAACAGGCGGCCTTCTTCCAAGGCCTGGCGCAGCGCTTCCTTCAGCTCTTCGAGGGTGTTTTGATCCCACTCGTTGAATTGCGAGTCCTGAGTGTTGAAGCCGCTTTGCAACAGGAAGTCGGCGAGAGCGCGCAGCAGGTCCTCGGCGGCGATATCGAGATCTTCGCCGGTGTAGCGGGAATAGCGAATCGATTTCACCGGTGCGGCCTCCTCAGTTGTACTGCTTGCGGAAGTTGGGGCGCTCGCCCCTGGGTTCCCCCTTGGACTCGTCGCGCGGCTCGCGGCGGCGCTCCCCGGCGGCGAATCCCCGCTCTTCGTTGCGGCTGATGCGCCGGTGGGCGTGCAGTCCTTCGAGGATAAACTCGGCGGCGGAAACCCGCAGCGCATCCGGCTCATTGGCGCCCAGACCCAGTGCTTTCACCTTTTCCATCAAGCCCTGGATGCCACCCAACTGGCGAACCATGGTGGCGGAATCGGCCGCCTCGTCCACCTTCAGCGTGCCGCCCAGATCGAACCACTGAATAATCTGCGCCACGTTGACGCCTTCCAGGTACTGATCGTAAATCTTGCCCACGGCGGCGCGGATGATCTCCCGGGCTACCGTATCGCCGCCCTTCAGCTCGCCTTCGTATTCCAGCTCCAGCTTGCCCGTGACGGCCGGCAGGGCGGAGTAGAGATCGAGAATGCGCGGCACGGCCAGGGTTTCCTGGGCGCGCAAGGCGCGGCTCTCGGCGTTCGAGATCACGTTTTCGAGCGCCGAGATCGGCAGGCGCTGGGAAACCCCGGAGCGCTTGTCGACGCGCTTATCCTCGCGCGCCAGAAACGCGAGCTGCTCCACTACCTCGCGGATGAACTGGGGCACGCGAATTTCTACCGGAGAGTCGCGCCGCGTCCAGGCTTCCTGAGCGGTGATGGCGATACCCTGCTCCAAAGTTGCCGGATAGTGGGTGCGGATCTCGCTCCCGATGCGGTCCTTGAGCGGGGTAATGATCTTGCCGCGAGCGGTGTAGTCTTCCGGGTTGGCGGTAAAAACCAGCATCACGTCGAGAGGCAGGCGGACCGGGTAGCCTTTAATTTGCACGTCGCCTTCCTGCATGATGTTGAACAGGCCCACCTGGATTTTGCCGGCCAGATCGGGCAACTCGTTGATGGCGAAGATTCCGCGGTTGGCGCGCGGAAGCAGGCCGAAGTGCACTGTCAGTTCATCGGAAATATCCTGCCCCCGGCGGGCGGCCTTGATCGGGTCGATGTCGCCGATCATGTCGGCGATGGTCACGTCGGGCGTGGCCAGTTTTTCCACGTAGCGGTGGTCGCGGGTGAGCCAGGCGACGGGCGTGGCTTCGCCGGCTTCTTCGATCAAGTCGCGGCAGCGGCGGCAAATCGGGCGATACGGATTGTCGTGGATCTCGCAGCCTTCGACGTAGGGCGCGGCCTCGTCGAGCAGTAACGTCAGCAGGCGGATCAGGCGCGTTTTGGCCTGGCCGCGCAGGCCGAGAAGAATGAAATTGTGGCGCGACAACAGCGCGTTGGCGATCTGCGGCGCCACCGTATCGTCATACCCCAGCACGCCCGGAAACAGCGGCTGGCGGCATTTCATCTTGGCAATCAGGTTTTCGCGAAGCTCGTCCTTTACCGTGCGGCGGGCGAGTTTGGCTTCTGAGTATGGGCTCTGGCGAAGCTCCCCGAGGGTGCGGGGCGGTTCCTGTTGGATTCTAGGCAAGCGATCCCCCCTCTAGCCCGCAATTCTCGCACACTTTTCGACGCCGTGCGCGGCGCCGGGTGGCGCCGTCCGGCGCGGTGCGTCTCATCCGGTACACTGGAGGAAAGTGGAGAAGACACAAGAGACCGCCGAGAAGCCCGGCCTGTGGAGCCGGTACCGCGATATTTCGCGAGAAGTGCACCGCGGCTTCATTGCCGAGTGGACCGTCACCGTGATCCTGCTGCTGTTCGCTACCGCCAGCCTGGTGCAGGCCTTCGTCATCCCCAGCGCGTCCATGGAGTCCTCGCTGCTGGTGGGCGATCACGTCCTGGTGGATAAGCTGTGTTTTGCGCCCTCGGGCCCCGTTTCCGAGCACATATTGCCCTATCGGCAGGTGCGCCGCGGCGATATCATCGTGTTCCGCTATCCGGTGGATATCAAGCAGGATTACGTGAAGCGGGCCATCGGCCTGCCGGGCGATCGCATCCGGGTCGTCAACAAACAGTTGATGCTCAACGGCCATCTCCCCCAGGAGCCGTACGTGCAGCACGTGAGCGGCTACATCGATTCCTATCGCGACAACTTTCCTTCCCCGCCCAATACCATCGTGGCCCCGCGGGCGCAGGAAATGCTGGAGAACCACGTGGTCAACGGCGAGGTGGTGGTCCCGCCGGATTGTGTTTTCGCCATGGGCGACAACCGCGACGACTCGCTCGACAGCCGCTACTGGGGCTTCGTGCCGCGCGAGAATATCGAGGGAACCCCGCTGATCATTTACTGGTCGTACGAAGCCTCGACCGCCGATCTTACCAATGGCAATATCGGCATCGACCACATTTTCGACGTCATCACCCACTTCTTCACCAAGACCCGCTGGGGCAGGACCTTCAAGCTGATCCGCGGGTATCCGCTGCAGTAAGGCGGTGGGATGCCCCAAGCGGTAGCTGCCCGAATTGCACCTGTCCGGGCCGCAAGCTGAGCGAATGCATCGCGCTGGCTAAGGCGTATGAATAGAGGCTCGGCTACTCGCCGGTGCCGGACTAGACCCAAACCGTGGCGCAGGCTTGACGGCCTGGCTTGACAGCCTGCGCCACGGCCTCACTCCGGATTAAACTCGAACACGTCGGTATTCGTGCGCACCACCAGCTTCCCTCCGGTTAGCGGTTTGCCCTCATTAGCGAAAAACACCGCGCCATCGGTGGATTCGGTAGGCGCCAGTTTGGTCTGCACCATCGCCAGGGCGCTGGCCGCGGCCGCGGCTTTAAGCCTGCTGCCGCTGAACGCCAGCGCGGCCTGGCGCCGCGATTCGTAACCGTTGGTCGAGCGCAGGTGGGGATTGCCATAGATCGACGTCTCGTACTGGGTCACCAGCCTGACCACGTCGCCGCCATTGCCCTTCTGCATCAGCATCTCGATCACGGCTCGGGCGGGGACGGCGTGCAGGGTGCCGATGTCGTCGCCGCGCTCATAGAAGAAATCTTCCGGGCGGATCACGTACGGGCCGTGCGAGCCGTTCGAAACCGCTACCTGGACGATGGCATACTCATGCAGATGGTTCCCCAGGTGGGCGTACATGACGGTGACGCCGGCCTTGGTCAACGTCTGATACTTCAGGCCATTGGATTGAAACTCGATCACCTGCGCCATGGCGGCGTCGCCGGCCAGGCCGAGACACACTGCCACCAACCCCAGAAACCGCGGCATGAGACCATATTAAACGATAGCGACAGCCGATTTTATGATGAAGTTTGCGTGCAACGTGTGTGGCGCCTCCAACCGGCTCCCTGCCGGTCCGATGGACCGCGAAGCCCCCACCTGCGCCGGCTGCAAGTCCAACGTGCGCGTGCGCGGGCTGCTGCGGGCGCTGTCCCGGGAGCTTTTCGGACTCAACCTGGCGCTGCCCGATTTTCCCCGCGTGCGCAGCCTGCGCGGCCTCGGCTGCAGCGATGCCGCCCCCTACGCCGGCCGGCTGCGCGATAAGTTCGATTACCGCAACACCTTCTACGACCGCGAGCCGCGCCTGGACCTGACCAGAATCCCGCCCACCGAACTTGGACTTTACGATTTCGTGCTGGCCAGCGAGGTCTTCGAGCACGTGCCGCCGCCGGTGGAGGCTGCTTTTGACCAGGTGTGTCGGTTGCTGAAGCCCAACGGCGTGCTGCTGCTGACGGTGCCGTACTCGCTCGATCCGGCCACCGTGGAACATTTCCCACAACTGAACCAATTCGGCCTGGCGCAGGTGGGCGGCCAAACGGTGCTGGTGAACCGCACGGCGGAGGGCAAGTTGGAGGCCACCGGCGACCTGGTATTTCACGTCGGCTGCGCCGGGCCGGCCGCTGAGATGCGCCTGTTTTCCGAAAGCGGCCTGCGCGCGTCGCTGGAGGGCGCCGGCTTCCCCGACGTGCGCTTCTATGGCGACGACTACCCGCCTTTCGGGATTGTGCGCGCGGAAAACTGGTCGCTGCCCGTGGTGGCCCGCCGCGGGCCGTTCGCCCTCAGCTCGGAGGCGGCGCGGGAGGTGGTGGAACAATGGCGCGACGCGCACTACGAGCTCAAGCGCCTGGGCAAAACCACGTGGCATCGGGTGGGCCGCAAGCTGTTTCGGACCGGGCGGAAGCTGGGCGTACTCGGGCAACCACCGCCGCCCCAAAAACTGCCACAATAAGGCATGGCGTCGGCACTTCGAGCACCTCTCCGGTGGTTCGCGGCGGCCCTGGCGGCTGCGGCGGTTTTGACCGCCCAGTCGCAGAAACCGGCGGATTTGGGCATCGGTAAGCTTCTGGTGTCGCCGCGCAAGTCTCCCGATCCTTCCTTCGCCGAATCGGTGATTCTGTTGCTGCACTACAATCGGGAGGCGGCGCTGGGCCTCATCATCAACCGCCGCACCACGGTGCCGATCGCGCGCGTACTGCGCGACTTCAGCGGCTTGGCGCAACGCCCCGACGTGATCTACCTGGGCGGCCCGGTGGAGCGGGCCAGCGCCATGGCGCTGGTGCGAACCGGCGCCAAACCGGACGGCGCCACCGCGGTCACCGGCAGGGTCTATCTGCTGGTCGCACGCCAGGCTTTAGAGAAAGCGCTGGCCACGGGGAAAAGCTCGGGAGATCTCCGGATCTATGCCGGATACTGCGGTTGGGGCCCCGGACAGCTCGACACCGAAACGCGGCTGGGAGGCTGGTTCATTTTCAACCGCGGCGCGGAACTGGCGTTCGATGGCAATCCAGACACTGTCTGGTCGCGGCTCATCGCGGAGACCGAAGCCGGCATTGCGATGCTGCACTGACGCCGACGGCTGCCTACCGCCCAGTGGGGCTCAAACCCATTCGAACGCGCCCTTCTTGTAAGCCCAGACGTAACCCACCGCAAGAATGGCGAGGAAGACCGCGACTTCGGCCACCCCAAACCACTGCAAATTGCCATAGCGGACCGCCCAGGGAAACAGGAAGATGGTTTCCACGTCGAAGATGACGAACAGGATGGCGATGATATAAAAGCGCACGGTGTAGCGGCCGCGCGAATCGGAGGCCGCTTTGATGCCGCACTCGTAAGCTTCCAGTTTGGTCACGAACGGCGTCGCGGGACGAATCAGCTTGGCAGCCAGGATGGCCACGATCGGAAACAGGGTAGCCAGCACCAGGAAAATCAGGATCGGGAGATAACCGCCCGGCATGACCACACTGTAACATGTGTGCCCGATCACCGTGGCGCGGCCTCTCAGGCTGCCGTCTCCGCTCTCCCGCGGAGACGTTTTCAGCGCAGTTGCCGAAAGCGCAATCCCTGTCGCCGCAGTGGGTTACCCCATCTCGGCCCCCGGCTCCATTTCCGCGCCGTGCTAGATCTTGGACCGTCAGGCTGCCACGCCCGACACCTAAAGATGCACAAAAGCGAACCAAACCGCCGTTACCGAAGGAACCCATCCCGGCCAGCTATGGCCAACCACTTGCACGCCTGAGCCGCCCGCATCGTCATAGAATAGAGATGCATACGCGCGAAGGGTTACACCATGCTTGTTCCTAGAAGTCGCCGCGGCTTTTCGCTGATCGAGCTGCTGATCGTCATCGCGATCATTCTGTTGATCATCACCATCGCCGTTCCCAAGTTCAACAGCGTGCAGAAGCACGCCCGCGAGGTGGCTGCGCTGCAGGCCATCAAGACCATTCATACGGGGCAGGTGCAGTTTTACTCGGAGTATGGCCGTTATGCCACCTCGCTCACCGAGCTGGGACCGCCCGCCAGCGGGCATGCCACCGCCTCCGCGGCGGACTTGATCGGCAACGACCTGGCGTCCGGAGAGAAACAGGGGTACCGATTCACCGTCACCGGTAATGCGGGCGGATACGTTGTCAACGCCAATCCCGTGGTCTACGGCACCAGTGGCGACAAGAGTTTCTTCTCCGACCAGACCATGACGATACACGAAAACGACGGTCCCGAGCCGGCCACGGCGCAAAGCAAGGAAATGCGCTAGCGGTGACGACGCCGTAAACTGGCAGGTTGTGGACAAAGGGCCGGGAGGCCCGTCCCACCGCTCCTCAAATGTTCTTTTACTCCAACCAGGATCTTTATTGCGAACAAGTGGCTCTGGCCGACGTGGCGGCCCAGGCGGGCACGCCGGCCTACGTGTACTCCAGCCGGAGCATCATCGATAACTATCGCGCTTACGACCAGGCGTTCGGCGGCCTGCCGCACCAGGTTTGCTACGCGGTGAAGGCCAACTCTTCCCTCGCCGTACTGGGGCTGCTGGCGAAGGCCGGCGCGGGTTTCGATATCGTCTCCGGCGGCGAGCTGTTTCGCGTGCTCGAGGCGGGCGGCGATCCTTCCAAAGTGGTGTTTTCCGGCGTCGGCAAGACGGCCGCCGAGGTGGAATATGCGCTGGAGCATGGCATCCTGAGCTTCCATTGCGAGTCCGAAGCCGAGTTGGCGCTGATCGATGCGATGGCGGCACGCAGGGGCGTGAAGGCGGCTTTTGCGGTTCGCGTCAACCCGGATGTGGACGCCGCCACGCACCCCTACATTTCCACCGGATTGAGCCAGCACAAATTCGGCATTGCCATCGCCGAAGCGCCGGCCGTGTACGACCGCGCGCGCAGCTTCCCGAACCTGGTGGCGAGCGGGGTGAGCTGCCACATCGGCTCGCAGATTCTGGATGCGAGCCCGATCCTGGAAGCGGTCGACAAAGTTCTAGCCCTGGCTAACGCCCTGCGCGCCCAAGGGCACCCGATTCGCCACCTGGACCTGGGCGGAGGCCTGGGCGTGGCCTATCGGCCGGGAGAGAAAACGCCGGCAATCCGCGGCTTCGTCGAAACGCTCGAGGGACGCCTCCGCGAAGCCGGGCTGACGGTGCTGGTGGAACCGGGCCGTTCCATCGTGGGCGCGGCCGGCGTGCTGCTGACGCGGGTGCTGTATCGCAAGAAAAACGGCGACCGGGAGTTCGTAATCGTGGATGCCGCCATGAACGATTTGATCCGGCCGTCGCTCTACCGGGCGCACCACGAGATCATTCCGGTGCGCCGTAATTCCCTGCCTCCCATCGTCGCCGACGTGGTGGGCCCGGTCTGCGAGACGGGCGATTTTCTGGCCCGTGAGCGGCACATGGCCAATGTGATGCCCGGGGATTTTCTGGCGGTTTCGACGGCTGGCGCGTACGGATTCGTTCAGTCCTCCAATTACAACTCCCGCCCGCGCGCGCCCGAGATTCTGGTGGAAGGGGACCGCTTCCGCGTGGTCCGCCAGCGGGAGAGCTACCGGGACATGGTTCGCGGAGAAAGCCTCTAAATTCAGAGACCATGCCATGATCGAGCCCGCCCGCTATACCTGTTACCGCGCCGCCGGTCCAATTGCGGTTGATGGTAAACTGGACGAGCCATCCTGGCAACTGGCGGCGCCATCGACGCCCTTCGTGGACATCGTGACCGGCGAGCCGGCCTGGTTCGACACCCGCGTGGCGCTGTTGTGGGACGACGATTACCTTTACTTCGGTTTCCGGGCGGAAGAGACCGATGTGTGGGGAATGCTCACCCAACGCGACTCGAAAATCTGGGAAGAGAACGACCTGGAGCTGTTCATCGCCGCGCGCGACGCCTATTACGAATTCGAAATCAATGCCCTGAACACGGTCTACGAGGTGTTCTGGATCTGGAAGGACATTCACCTCCCGGGCGGACCTTACTGGGGCCGGCCGGAGTTCGATTCCGCCAGCCGGCGAACCCTGGTGCTCGATGGAGTGGGCGGCCACGTTCACCAGCGTGGCGAACGGTGGGGTTTCCTCGATTGGGATTTCGCCGGCCTGAAGACGGCCGTTCACGTGGACGGGGTGCTGAACAGGCGGACCCATGCCGACCGCGGCTGGACGGCCGAGGTGGCGCTGCCTTGGAAGGGGCTGGAATTGCTCGCTGACGGCCGCTCGCTTCCCCCGAAAGACGGCGACGTCTGGCGCATCGATTGCTCGCGATTCGAGAAGACCGGCCGCCATGGCGAAGTGCTCGACCCCTCCGCCGGCTGGTCCTGGAACCGGCATGGCCACTACGATTCGCATATCCCCGAAGTGTTCCCGTACGTCACGTTTTCGGCCGAGACGGTGAACCGGAACGCTGCCGGCGAGAATCACGACGGCCAGGCGCTTTGACGCCCGGCCCGTTGGTCGTCTATCCTGAATGGAGCACGCCCACAAACCTCGATGTCTGCATTAAAATCCGGAATTCGTCCCACCGCGCGCCTGGCGATTGGTGTCGCCGCGGCGATTTTTTTCAGCCTGTTGCTTTCCGGCTGTGAACAGCGCACTGCCGAAAGTAAGGCGGCGGCGCAAGAGAAAAGCTCGCCGCACGATGCGTTTCCCAACGATACGGCTCTCTTCCTGGCCGGCCTGAAAGGTCCGCCGGACGGGCCCTATCGCGACCTGGAACAGACCGAGGCGTGGAAGAGTTACGCCGCCCGTTTCGACCAGACCTGGCAGAAAGCGTTGCGCGACCAGTTCGCGCCGGTGGACGCGTTTCAGAAGCGCGTGCTGGCCAGTATCCATACGGGCAGTCCCTACCTGTTCTATCCCTTCAGCGGACCGGACGTCCTCTACCAGGCGCACTTTTTTCCGGACGCGACCCGGATGGTGTACGTGGGCCTGGAGCCAGTGGGCAATTTGAAGCGGCCGGAAATGTACAAGACCAAGACCTTGGGCCGGGAACTGGGCGCCTGGAGCGAAGCGCTGAAATCCATTTTCGTGCGCAGCTTTTTCGTGACCAGCGAAATGGATCAGGATTTCCGCGGCCAGGTGTCGGACGGCAACGCGCAGATCATTCTGCTGTTATTGGCGCGCTCGGGCGATACCATCGACGAGGTCCGGTTTGGGCGCCTGGAGGCCGACGGCCAGTTCAGCGTGGACGACGCGGCGCTGAAAAAGCACAAGGTGGTGAAGATCGAGTTTCATCGCGGCGGCGAAAATACCGAGCGCACGCTCTATTACTTCTCGGCCGACCTTTCCGACAGCAACAAGACACATACCGCCGGGTTTGTCGAGGACCCATCCTTCGAGCATTTTCTGGAAAAGCAGGGCACGGCGGATACGCTGGTGAAGTCGGCCTCGTTCCTGCTGCACTGGAAGATGTGCGACGGCATCCGCAGCTTCATCCTGGCGCACTCGAACCTGATCCTGCAGGACGACACCGGCATCCCCTACCGTTTCTTCAAGGCCGGGGAATGGAAGGTGGACCTGTTCGGCGAATATAGCCATCCCGACAAGCCGTTCACCAACGAATGGCAGACCGATCTGGCCAAAGCGTTCGAGGAACCGGGCCGCGCGCAGGAGCTTGGCTTCCAGTTGGGATACGGAGCGCAGCGCCGGCCATCGAGCCTGATGCTGGCGGTCCACACTCCCAATACCCAGGCCGCCGCCGGTACGCCGAAGTAAACGGTTTCCGGTTTTCAGTCAAAACAGACGGCTCAGCCTACGTCCGCGGGAGCAGTTTCCGGAGAGCGACCGTCCCGCGCGGGACTTCCGGGTCTCCCGGCTTGAGATTCCGAGGAGTTTGGGTTGAGGCAGGTTTTTGGGCGGTTTCAGGCTGCCTGACGGAATGTTTTCGAGGGCGCGGAGGACTGTTTTCTGGCTTCGGCGAGGCGGCGGTGGTGGGCTGCCAGGCGGGCAATTTCCGGTTTTGAAAAAACAAATTGGGGAGGCAGGGATTCGACGGGAAAGTCGCGCTCGGCGTCGTAGGTTTCTCCTTTGTTTTCGGCAAGCTGGGTGAGGAGGGCCAAGTCTTCGGCAGCTTGTTTGAGGGCGGCTTTGCGCTCCTGCTGCAGTTCGCGGAGCATTTTCATGTTCTTATCCACGCGGCTCTGGATGCGGTGCTCGTAGAGGCCGAGAAGCTGGAGGTTGGTTCCTTCGTCGAGCCAGGTGCGGGCCTGGGCGAAGGAGGCTTCGACTTCGGGATTGCCGTTGGGGTCTACTTCGTCGCGGCCGAGGCCCATGGCGAAGATGGTGTTTTCGACGGCGACGGCGCGTTTGAGGCGCCAGCGGTTGTCGGCGATGGACTGGGCCAGGTCGGTTTCCATGGCGCCGACGGGTGCGAGGGATTCGAGGTAGCCGCGGCAGTGTTTTTCATAGGCCACCTGTTCGGCTGGGGTCACGAGGTGGATCTGGCCGGTCAATCCATGGCGATAGGCATTGAGGGCGCGCGGGTCACGGGGTTTGGATGCGTTCGATTGGTCGATCATAGGGGTCTTCTCCAACCTGAGGGTTAGCACGCGAGTTGGAGGATGCCGGGCGGGAGGGGGTGTAAGTGGTTGGTGGGGCTGGGCGAATTTTTCTTAAGATGCTGTGACCGGCGAAATCCCGACGTAGGATTTTCGCGAGGGATGGGCGTAAGCGGCGCCGTGTTTATCTCCGGGCTGCGTGTTACGCGAGTGAAGCTTCCCAGATCGGGACTTCCGGGGTCGTGATGGGCTCTTTCCGAGTGGCCGACGATCCACCCGGTGGCGACGGTCCAGAGCATCGATGGTCGTGTTTCCCAAGAAGGACCGCCCGAGCCTCATAGGAAGGGGCCATTCGCTAAAATCGAGCAATGACATCCAGGGATACAACTGGGCACAGCGCGGGTGATCCAGGTTCGTTCGAATCGTGGCTGGTCTCGGCAGGACGGGACCGGCGCCCGGGCTCGCCGCTAAACGTGCCGCCATGCCCGGCGTCGAACTTCGTGCTGGGCGAGCGCCGTGCGTACTCTCGCGACGACGGTA
>Ga0182014_10004696_pt1 | contig 15494 bp, 18 predicted proteins | sample 612S2DmetaG_FD_120489 | JGI IMG/M metagenome (GOLD analysis project Ga0182014, IMG submission 120489) | Permafrost microbial communities from Stordalen Mire, Sweden - 612S2D metaG | ecosystem: Environmental > Terrestrial > Soil > Wetlands > Permafrost | place: Sweden: Stordalen | collected... | reverse complement strand
TGGATTGAAGCTGAAACCAGCCCCATGTTCTGTTTAATATGCCGAGCTATTGTTATACGCAGCTTCACCTGGACTAATTTAAATGGTAACGTAGAACAAAACCATTGTATGGCAGATAACGCCAATTCTTGCGAATTTGAATTCATATTTAACTATAAATAAATATTTTATTTATTTTATTATTTGATATAAAAAAAATATAATTCATATTAAAATAAATTAGACGAAAAATAAAGAATTATATAAAACCCAAAGAAATGATTATAAATTCAGCGTCATAATATGTTAAGGGGTTGAAAAGTTAATGGAAAGAATAAAAACCGGAATTAATGGAATTGATGAATTTACAGGGGGATTTCCAATAGGAAGAACCCTGCTTATAACCGGGGATGCAGGCTCTGGTAAAACCATATTCGGACTACAATTCGCTTATAATTGCTGTTTACAAAACCTTAAAACAGTATACATAACCACAGAAGAAGATAGTGAGGATCTTTACACTCAAAGCAGCGCTTTTGGATGGGATATCCCCCATTATGTAGAGGAAGGATTATTAAAAATTATAGAGCTCGGAGGAGTACGTGCTGAGCTTACAGAAGCGGAAGTTAAAATAGAAATCGAATCTATAAAGGGAAGTTTCACTAAATTGCTCGAAAACTTACCTGAGGGTATTCAAGCCGTTGTAATAGATAATCTGGGTAACTATACGGCTAAATTAACTCCCTATGAATTCCGGGCACGTTTAGACCTTTTAGTCTATGAATTGAAGAAACGAAATATCACCACTTTAACCATACTAGACAGTGCCACTTCGCATGAATTTAATGAAAACGCGTTATACTCGGTTTATGGTGCAATAAAATTAATGAAACGTGAAAATCCTTATACTGGCCGCCGGGAAAGAGTTATGGATGTAGTTAAGATGAGAAGCACTAAAACACCAACCCAATTTTTAACTTATGAGATAAACTCCAATGGAATAGATATAAAATCCATAATTAAACCTTTAAAATAAACGCTTATATTATATTAGTAGTAAAAAGTTTCCTTATCACTTATATTGATCTCTATTTTTTTTTTTAACTCTCTGAAACTTCTAAAAAAAAATATAACAGATTAGTTTTCACAAATTTTTTTGTTAAATAATTCTTCTCGTTTTTAGTAAATATTTCATTATAAAAGGTTTTATGATTCGCTGGCGGCGAATATTAAAGCCAGAAATCTGGTGCCTAAAACTAAGAAGTAAGGACCAATTATTAATGGTACTATAAAGATTCCCACGAGTAAAGTTAAAGTAATCGAGGAGATGAATACTGTTATTATTCCTATTATCCAGATTAGAATATAAAAAACTAGATATCTCCTCCAGTTGATCTTGGATATTCTCTGACGTATTTCACTAAAGTTAAATGCTGCTTGTAATTCTCCATCATATAAAGCCATGTTTGCTATGCCAATGAGTTCCATAAAACCAATGATAAAAAATAAAACTATTTGAAGATTTGAACCCGTTAAAAAACCCCATAAATATAGTGCAGATATCTCTGAAATGGTTGGAAGTTGGCCAATATTCGATATTAATGCAATAATAATAATGGGTATGGCATAGATAATGATGACCAATACTACTTTGAATCCATCTATGAACATTTCCATCCATTCATTAAAAATGGGAAGTTCATTGGAACCTTGAAATGATGTTTTCAATATTCGGAAAAGGTAACCTGCAGGTATAAATCCTATTACTAAAAAAAAAGACACAAATATGTTAGAAATTCCTATTAAAGCTATTAACGATATGAAACCCAAAACAATGATCTTTATCCAGTTCTCCGAGGAGTACTTCACCGAACTTAAGATCATTTTTTCAGAATCCATGATCATTTCTTCAAAATCCATTATTAAATATCCCCACTTATAATAAATTCAAAAAATTTCTGGATAAAAATTATTTATACATTTTAATTATTATATAATATGTTTATATAATATCCAGATGGTTCATTAGAATCCTACTTTTTAAATCTTAATATAAATATCCATTTTTATTTATTCTTTTATTCAAAAAGAGATGGAATGATTAACGAAATCACCAAAATTAACCATTATAAGTGGTATTAAGATTTAAAACCATTTTTTTAATGGGCACTCATAAAATCTTTATTAAATTATGTAAAAATAATAATTAAAAAGTTTATATGAAAATGAAAAAATTAAAGGAAAGTTATCCTCCAGTGAATACGTTAAATTTCATTTAGTGTTTAAACATTTCCTTTGATTTAAATGAATTTTTATTATAAGTTTAAATCCTTTTTAATACGGCTACTATCAATTTCACTGTGTTTTCCACATCATCAAGATTAATTACACTTACTGGAGTGTGTATATACCTTGAAGCAGGTGATATAACTCCTGTGGGTATTCCTTCACGGGTGAGGTGTATGGATGTGGCGTCGGTGGTTCCCCCATCACTAACTTCTAGTTGATAAGGAATTCCTTCCTCTTCCGCGGTAGATATTAGTAGTTCTTTGACTTGTGGATGAGTTATAAGTCCTCTTCCACTGGCATCGGTGAGTATGATGGCAGGTCCTTTACCAGCTTGCGCTGGTGCTTCCTCTTCTTTTATTCCAGGATGATCTCCAGAGATGGTTACATCCAATGCTAATGCCATATCCGGGTTAATTCTGAAAGCACTGGTTTTAGCTCCCTTAAGTCCTACTTCTTCTTGAACGGTACCCACACCATATAAGGTTGCTTCACTTTCCGCTTGTTTCAATACTTCAATAAGAATAGCACAACCTACACGGTTATCTAATGCCTTACCCATGACTAGTTTATTATCTAGTTCTTTGAATTCTTGTTTTATTATGATGGGATCTCCAATGTTAACGCGTTTTAGAGCTTCCTCCTTACTGGAAGCGCCTATATCAATAAACATATCCTCAAATTCAATTATCTTCTTCAACTCCGCTGCTTTCATCTTATGAGGTGGTTTAGAACCTATAACACCAGTTACATTTCCTTTTGCGGTTTGAATGTAAACTGTTTGGTTGAGAAGCATCTGATCATTTATTCCACCAATTTTAGAGAATTTAATGAATCCTTTATCATCGATGAATCTGACCATGAGTCCAATTTCATCCATATGAGCAGCTAACATGACCTTTTTATTTCCAGGATCACCATTTTTTACTGCTATGAGGTTACCCATGTTATCCACACTTATTTCATCTACAAACTCATTTAATTCCCTAGTCATTAAATCTCGCACTTCATTTTCGAAACCAGATACTCCTGGAGTGTTTGAGAGGTTTTTTAATAAATCTTTCATATTTTTTCAGTCCTATAAAACTAATTTATATCTAATAGTTACTATTTTTCTCTAAAATTATGTTTATTATAGTGATCTTATCAATATTAGTAAGCCTATTAAGATTATTACGATGGGTCCTGCCTCTTTTTGTATTAAAGTGAAAGGTATAAGACCTATATTTACTCCGTACCATATTATGCCCATTATTACAAATATGATGCCAATATAAACTCCCCATTTATTAATATGTCTCTTACTCTTTTTTGAGGTGTTTTCAGGTCGACTTATATCCATATCATCATTCATATTAAATATTTCTCCTATGAAACTTAAATGATCTTTATCCTGATATATCCGAAGAATTTATAACAAAAGTATAATTATTTCTAGCGTTGGTTACTGTATTACCGGATACAGTGTATCCCTGGGCTTGCATGGAGTTCATTACACCATTAATTAAAGTCGTATTCTGTGTGGAGGTTACTGTACCTGAGAGAGTAATAGTGATACCATACGTAGTACTATTCATATATATCTTGGTTACTCTAACCGGGCTCATAGTGGGGTTTAGAATAGATAATTGGGTGGTGGCATTATCCGCTCCTATTCTAGCAGCAGTTGCAACCATGTTCAATTCATTTTCATTTGCTATTACTGTTGCAAAAACCAGCACAATCACCAGCATTAAACCCGCGAATAAAATTAATTCCGCTGAAATTTGTGCATTTTGATCCATTTATATCATATCACTTCTTTATGTGAAGTAATCTATAATCTTTTTGTATTAATTTATAAATACTAATTTTTTTATTGTGAACATTACATATTTATTATTAATTATATTTTAATTAATAAATATATCTATCAATCCAGACCCATTAAAACTTCTATTTAGTCATATTTAAATATAAAGAATTCCTAAATAAAATCACTTATATTATATAGGATTATTAATGGTGGGGTGTAATCTTGGGATTTATGAGAGATGATCCAAGAGGATTTTTAATTTCTCTGGATTTATTATTCGCAATCATTCCTCTTACTATCGTACTGGGCATGGTAGCAGCCGATATGGGTAATATCCTATATGAAATAGAGGACACAATATACCAGAGCTCAACCGATAGAATAGCTCAAGACACCATGAACACACTAGCGGAAACCTCTGGAGACCCATACAATTGGGAGCAAACAGGTGTAACCCCTAATATAACGGGTCTTGCACAATATAATACAAACACAAATAAATCCATCCCCGACTCATTAGACCCTAATAAACTCGCCGTCCTCAATAACACTGACATACAGAATTTAATTGGAAATAACACTTATGGATTTTATTTAATCATCACCTCATTAAATGGTACCCCTGCAACCATTAACCAAACATTTGGAAATAATAGTGTAGTGGGGAATAGTAGTAGTGGTATAAATGATATTGTAAGGGTTGATAAGGTTGTCCTCTGCTCTAAACTTGAATCTGTAACATCACTGGTTGGTCAAATTTTTTATAGTGGACAGACCAGAATTTACACTGTTCCCAGCTTTACAACCAACAACTTATCCATTCGATACTATGATTATTATATATTATTTGTAAATACTGGTGGTAATTCTAATTCTTCAGCCACTGTTAATATTAATAATTACCCAATAAATTTAACTAGCACCAATATATTCCAGGGTTACGGTCCAATAAACTCTACTTTCCTAAACACTAATTCATCTAATCCCAACACAGTAACTTTGAACATTACTACCAATAGTATCGGCAGTTCCATGAATTTCTATATAGTAGAAGCCCCGAAAAACACCGCTCCCTCTTATATTACTTATAGTAATGTAGTTCCCCAAAACTGTAATTTAACGTTATATCTGTGGACGTGATAAATTGATGGATGATAAAGGATTTATATTCACAGCAGATGCCGCATTAGCTTTAATAGTAGTTTTCGTGTTCACAGGCTCCATTGTAACCTATACTATGCTCCCCATCTATCAAGGAGAGGATCATCAACATTTGGAATCATTAGCCAGTAGTGCATTAAATGTGATGGATCAAAGCGGCACCTTACGTGAAGCTGCTGTTGATTACTCCAGTAACAATTCCGCACAGGCACAAAGTGAATTACAAACTCAGCTTAATTCATTAATACCAGCCGGTATTGGTTATAGTTTGCAGGTAGGTTCAAATCCGCCAGTCACCAATAATGCATTAGGAGGTTTATCCGCATCTAATGACACAGTAACTAAAGTTAAAGTGATATCAGGACCACAAGAAGGATGGATGGGAAGATCATACTATAAAATTGAAGCAGTTAACTTCACCACCGTGAATCAGACAACTGTAACCACTGTGTGGAATTTCCATAATTATTTAACGAACTTCCAACCATGGAGTGGTACTGGATATTTGAGTAAGTATAACTTTTGGGGTGGAAGCGGTGCCAGTCCTCAAACTGATATTCCCATAAATTTTACTATTCCCACTAGTGGTACTATTAATAGTGCTCAAATATTGATTGGATCAGCTTATGAAACTGGTGAGGGGACTCCTTACGCTTATAACACCGATTTTTATTTGAACGGTCGACTTGCCTTAAGCGTGAAAAATTCAAGCTTTAATTTAAGCTCTAGTCCACATTATTTATATCAAGGTACTAACTGGTATATATTCAATTATTTAAACAGCTTAAACACTACATTATTCACTAGTGGTACCCCGTCTAATAACAATTTTTATCTTCGATTTAATGCTTCACAATATAATTCTATGCCCTGGTTTTCAATTTTAGCTAATTACACAACTACCATAAGTGTTCCACAGGGAACAAACTTTACATCTGCCAATTTTTATAATATTGCAGGAGTAGGTAATCCTACCCAGAGTATATTGTATAACATAAGTTCCGGACAGGCTACAAATGTAACCACCCAAACTTTATCATGGACTAATCTACAAGGTAATGATAATTACAGTTTAACCACTCCTTTCGTTTTAACCAATATACCTAATACAAATAATGGTAACACAGGATCTGGTTCTGCTGTAATGAGCACTACGGATCTGATTTTACCTAATAGTAGAAGTGTATTGGATGCTTATGTTGTATTAAACGCGTATGGTGGTGAAGATGGTGCTATTGTTCAGGTGAAAGATCCAGTCTCAGGAAACTGGACAACTATGTTTACTTCATTTAATACACCTGGCGTTAGTACTACCCAGAGAAGTGATGGTGGTTACGGTAACGTTCCCGGTATTATAAGTTTACATGATTCAATTACTGACCCCAATTATAGCATGAATAAGGATCCTCTTAAAATGGGAGATAATAAAGTTAGAATTATTATTTGGGATGATGCTAATAGTGGTGATTATGATTTAGTGGGATTGCAGAATTGTTATGCAACCATTGCTTACAGTCAATTTTTCATTAGATGGGATACCACTGTTTTTAACAACTATCAAAATGATAGTAGTAGTTCTACAAAAACTTTGACTGAAACCGAAAACTTTAATATTCAAACTGGTGCGCAGAATGTTTTACTCTTTATGGGTTTAGGAACAAATACCCGAAACGTAGCAGTTAAAGTTAGTAATGGTACTTCTAGTAACACTATTTACAATGGTAATGTACAATTCGATTTAAATTTAACGAGCTATGATTCTACGAATATATTCACCACAGTCGTTAATGGAGTTAACGTGCCTAAACCCGGCAATTACACCGTAAATGTAACCGTAACTCCATCAACAGCTTATGAATCCGGTGATTTAGCGACTAGCACGGGCAGTTATGGTAATCAAGGAGATCCGGAGATATATTCAGGTACTAGAATATCTGTATTATACCCTCAATTCTTGCAGAATGCCTGGGCAACTGGCTTTGCATCAACCCCTAGTGGTGCTTTAAATGCTTCATATTCAAATTTATTTACTAATTATCTAAATACACTTATAAATCAAGGCTATTATGTTAATGCTAGCCTTATAAAAAATGAAACAGTGTATTCTGGAAATGTACCAAATGCTATTCCAATAAGACTGGAATTATGGAAGCAATAATAAATTATTTTAGAAGAAGATGATAAAGATGGATGATAAGGGTTTTGCTTTTACACCGTTGACTTTTTTACTTTTGGTACCGGTTATGATACTTGCTATTTCGTATAATGGTATAATCAATGAAGTCAACACTATTTCAGCTATAGCTATTGGGGGTGATGTGACTATTACTATTGCTAATAATATTATAACTGTGATTGATGAGGATACAGGAGATGCTGGAAGAAATTCAGCTCTAAATGCAGTGGAAACTGTTATTAACAATACTAACTTATTAGCTGGAAATCAGCCATTCTTCGGTCAGACCGCTGGAAATAATAGTACAACCTATATAATTAATAGTGTAGTGAGTATGCTTAATAATAATATCACTAATACTTGTATAGTATTAGAAAATCAGACGGGTAGAACCATATACGTGAATAATGTTCTTATCACTAATACCACAACTAACCTTACCATACTTAATTCATCGAATTTAAATATCTCACAAAATGATCCTTATGGTTTCACCATTACAGTTAGTAGTGTGCCTATAACTGTTGTACAAAATGGTCAAAATGTCACAATTAACACGCCAAAAGAAAGTGCTTATGTTTCTATTATAGGATTGGAAGATCCTTATATATGGGTGAATACTAAAGAGAGGAATAGTTCAGTAATCTATAATTATCCTTATTATACTAATACTTATAACACTGGAATTGCTGATTATCACTTCGCTGACATTCAATCTCCGGGTAATTTAACTAATTTATGGACATGCCTTTACGGTTCGAACGCATCTAATATTTACGGATCGAATTCATCTAATATTATTAATCCTTATTACTTCCCCGATCCTCATGGACTCTCCTTCTTTGATAGATTAGAAAATAGAACAAATAATACTAGTGGAAGTCCTGCTTCAGCACGGATGAGTACATTTATAATTTATGATGTTTTAAGCACTGAACATGGAAACAATCCTACTTCTATGTTGGATCATGAATATTTCTCTGGTGTATCCGGTTCTACAATAACCTCTAAAGGATCAGTCGTTCATTGCCCAGGTTCAGGTAATTCTTTCCTTATTTCATCGACTTATGCAACTAATCTTGGTCTTAATTTTAATTATCCTTAAGGAGATATCATATAAATGTTTTTAGATGAGAATGGACAAGCCAGTGTAGAGTTCTTATTCATTACACTTGTTGTTCTTATTATTATAGGTGGTTTTGTTAGCTTAATATCTAATGAACAAAGCCAAACGTCGACTGGTAATATTGCTCAGGCGAGGATTACGGGGGAGATGGCAGCTGAAACTATTAACACGGTTTATACTAATGGAGTGGGTTATTCTGTTAATTTAACTGTTCCAAGTAATATGATATTTTATATTAACGGTTCTTCAGGGTATGTTACAGTTGATTCATTGTCGAATGGACAAAATGTGAGTGTTAAATTTATACCATTGAATGTAAACAATGCTACTTTGACTAGTGGTACTCATATTGTTACTAATACTAATACTAGTAGTGGTAGTTATCTTATAATATTTAATTAAAAAATTGGTGATTTAATTTATCGATTTAAGTGATTTACCGGAAGGTTGGGAGAGGAAAGCTTTAATAATAGTGGGAGTGGTATTCATTATTTCAGTTATTTATGCATTTAACCCATTCCAGTGGGGTACGCCTCCCAATGATACTCAAAATGTTACACCTACTCAAACAGTAACATATACCCATAGTCAACCTCAAGTTGTAAATAATTCATCTAACTCCTCAGCTACAAATTTAACCTCTAATTTAACTGCAGTACAGGCTACAAATATAGCAATACAAAATAACCCTGGTTATAATGTAGGGCAGCCCATTCAGGGTAGTGTGGAGGTTAACAACACTAATCATAATGTTTGGATCATACCTTTATCATTGAATGGCATGTCCAAAACCATATATATAGATACCAACACAGGGTTAATAGTACTTGAAACATAGACTACAATTTATATTTTTCAGAGGAAGGATACAATGGATACACTCACTGTAATAGTAATGCTTGTATTATTTATATTTCTAATGTTTTTCGTATTCTCAATCGCACTTTTAACACCCATTATTGGTAAAAAAAATCTAATATTTGTTTTATCTATAGGATTCGTAGTGGGATTAGTGGGTGGAGGATTTTTAATAGCACCTTTATATGGTGATATTCCAGATATCGCTCGGACAATTTATACTTGGAATAATGGCGGTGGAACTGAAACTATTAATGTTAATATTTCAACGCAGAATAATGTTGAGTCTTTCATAGATGATACTAAACAATTAAAGGGAGTTAATAGTGTTCAAAGTAGTGATATACTTATAACGACAACTCCTATTAGTAGTGACTGGGTTGATTCACTGCAAACACGTATACCTGAATCTGATCCTGGTATAGTTTCAGCTACGGTAATACCTAATGATACTATTATTTTAACTGTCCAGAATAACAGTGATCCCACAGCTATTACTAATAATTTAGGTGATTGGATAAACTTAGTTGACAATGTAACTGTATTGACTAGTAACGTGATGATTTCCATTAACGTCAATTCCAGTCAGGTGGAATCAGTTTCAACTAACCTACCAGGGAATGAATCGGTTGTAACTAATATAACAGGCCCCGTCGAGGATAAAATCGCTAATTTACAGAAGACACTTCCTGATAGTAATACTATCATTCTAATCTGCGGATTAATAGGATTATTCATTGGTTTAATTGGCTTATCCATTGACGGTATATATCAAGCCTGGGAAAGAATAAGTAAATGGTTAAGAAACCGGAAAGATTAAAAAAATTTGTTTACCGAATTCCATTTAAAATATATTATATTATTTTTTTTCTTAAAGTATGAGAAGAGAATACTGAAAATAAAATTTTATTATAGAATTTTTTTTTGAGGTGCAAAAAAATTTGATAGCAGCAGTTCTTTACTCTGGAGGGAAAGACAGTACCATATCCATCTACAAAGCCCTGGAACAAGGCTGGAGAATCAAATATTTGGTATCTATGATATCTGAGAATTCAGAATCCTACATGTATCACTCCAGTAACATTCACATCACAGAACTATCAGCTCAAGCTATGAATATACCCTTAATTAAAGCCAATACTAAGGGTGAAAAGGAGAAGGAATTAGAAGATTTAAGATTGGTTTTAAGTGATTTGAAGGATGATGGGGTGGAAGCCATATTCACTGGTGCTTTAGCTTCCCAATATCAGAAATCCCGTATAGATAAACTTTGTAATAGTCTCTCACTAAAATCCTGCGCACCTCTCTGGCACCGTGACCCCCAGGAGTACATGGAGGAACTTATAAAATATAATTTTGAAGTAATAATAGTCAGTGTCTCAGCAGAGGGATTAGATGAATCATGGCTGGGAAGACGAATAAATAAAGAATTATTAGATGATCTCCTAAAGTTAAATGATAAATACGGTGTGCATCTAGCATTTGAAGGAGGGGAAGCTGAAACATTAGTATTAGACTGCCCCTTATTCCAGAAAAGAATAAATATAATTGAAGCCGAAAATATTTGGCAAAGAGACAGTGGACATTACAATATTAAAAAAGCAGTGTTAGCTGATAAATAAAAAAAAACTTCATTTTATTTGTGGTGCAATCCAATCCAAGAAAGCATCCACATCATCTGTTTCTATTATAACATTTATCTCACCTAATGCGGATAAATCCTCTCCTATCATATTAACTAATCCGGCATAGGCGGCTTGTTTACTTAATTTGAAGAATATAACATGATCCTGTAGTCCTTTCAACATTATTTTACGGGCAGTATTCCGGATCCTTCTTTTCTCCAGGGATTCCCTTAATCTTAAAAGAGACTCTTCTTCGCCTGTGACTATAATGTAATCATCATCAATTTCTAATTCATCATAATCTAAAATATTGGATAATGATTGTAATACTTTATCTAAGTCTTCAGTAGGATTTATAAGGACTTTAGCTTTCATTTTGTATTTCATTCTGTAGTATACTCCTTACAATACTCTTAAATTTTTTTATTGCCCCTTCATTGACTATTATATAATCACTGGTGGCTATCACATCGCCTATTCCAAAATTTAATTCACGTTTATCTCTTTTAAGGAATTCAGATTTTTCTGCAGAATCATCTAATCGCATTCTTTTTCTTAATCTGTTAAAACGAGTATGAGGTGTGGAGTGTACTGTTATAACCTTGAAGTTAGGAAAATTCTCTTTAAATATCTCCACTTCATATGGGCTTCTAATACCCTCAATCATGTATAAATCACTATTATTTCGAGAATTTTTTATTTTCTCGACGCATCGCTCGGCCACTACAAATTCTCCATACTCTTGTCGTAATTTAACCGCGGTCTCCCCTATATCAGCATTTCTAATCTCTGATTCCTCCCGGATAACGTCACCCATCCTAATCAGTTTAAAACCCAAACTCCGAGCTACTCCTGAAGCTACTCCTTTACCAGAGCCTGGCATCCCTGTTACTCCAATAACCTTCATATTAATCAGTTTATAGTTTTTTTTTAATCCTCTTTAGTTATTAAGTTTTGAACTATTAATTCCATAGAATCCTGCAAATTCAACTGGTTATCAAAACTATTAACTATACTCCTAAGTTCAATTTTACTCATTTTTTTAAGTTTATCCACTTCTATTATTAAATGTGGAATGGCTCTCACTAGATTATCTATTATGGTTATAGATGCTTTTTGAGAGGTTCGAGATAATGGATTTAAATCTATAGTTATAACAAATTTTCCATTTGATATTAATGCTTCTGCTCTGTCACCATCCTCTAATGGAACTAAAACTACATCTGATTGATGCACTCCTATTTTACTACTCTCGGATCTGGGACCTTTTAATCCTGTTATACTTACTGTTTCTTCTTCTAATCCTAAAACTTCCAATGCACCAGCCTCTTCTAGAACCTTTCTTATATTTTTTATTCTTTCTGGTGTACTATAGAATAGATTTATTTCTAATTTAGCATTCAATCTCTTGTTTAATTCCACTATTTCATGTGCTGCAAGAGCTGCTGTATTACCATTAACGGATATTACAGGATATTCCGCGAGTATTAAAGCTGCTGCTGCTGCTTGAGTAGCTTTACCTGCGTTAAGTGATGTTTTTTCTCCTATAAGATAATCGAAGGCTTCTCCTCTACCATGAGCTATTAATCCAGAGTCTGATAGGATTCCATTTTTATATGCTTCCACCATCTTAGCTCGTAGCATGAGCGATTCATACCGGGGATGACTAGGTAATACCATTATTAAATCAATCCTTTAAATCAAAATTTATTTTTTACTTATTTAATAATTAAAAAAAAAATTAATCTTTATTATTTATACTAAAAATTAAAAAAAAATATTTATAAGTTCAAATTTATTATTTTTTTATTTTAAAACTTCAATGATTTCTATTGGCTTATTACCCTGAGTATTTAAAAGTTTTTCCTCTACTTTAACTTTTACCATGTCACCATCTACTGCTCCCTGATTATTCTCGACAAGATAGAGGTCTGGTTTAACGTTGGATCTAATATCATATTCTATTTTAACATGAGCTATGTTTTTACCAGTCTCCATAACAATCCCATAGGTGAATTTACGGGAGTATCTAATCCTGAATATTAGGAAAACAGCCACTACAGCTATTGCCGCGTAGATAAGCACTGATAGAGATGGGAAGAATTGATATGTGAAAGCCATTGTTAAACTAGGATTACCACTAACTATGATTAAGATTATACCCACCGCCAGGTACATTAAGAAGAAATCCCGGTAAGCATTGAAATCCTCTTGGTACATGAGTTTAACCTTAGTGAATAGTACATATATGATGAAAGCTGTGGTTAAACCACCTAATATAATGAATAAAGTTAATGATAGGAAATTGAATATTTCAAGAATAGAAAATACTAGGAAACCTGCGCCTGCTATTTGAAGATGAAGTACTGTACTCTCTTTTTCCTCGGAAGTGAAGTTTCCAGATATATAAACTGGATTTGAATCTTCTCTTTTATTGGTGGATTGAACTGCCTGTTTTTGATTATTGTAAGCTTCTTTAAATCCCGAGATATTTATGTTATTAGTTATCTTGGATACATTCTCTTTAATCTCTTCTGAATCCATTTTATCCTTGATTTCATCAGTGTTGATATTCATTATTAACTGTGGAATCTTAGGGATTGCTAGGATAAGCATGCCTATAATATCGATTAATTTGAGGATTAATTCACCGAATTTAGCAAATATATTCATTATTAGGTATTCTCCCTGAACGATTATAATTATTAATTTTGATGAATGTAAATTTTGAATATTTTATAAATGTTTAATTTATATTAATGGTAATAGTACTTCCCACGGGCCAGGTAATCGTGAAAGTATGCCATTTAGTATTCGCATTGCTTATAGCACCATTACCATTGATTGTGATTGGAATATTAGTTGGTACCGATGCATTTACTGTGGCTTTTTGGGTACCATTAGTATAACTAACACCAGTAAGATTCAAGTCCAGTTGATTATTAATATTATCATAAGTCAAAGTAGTGCTTTGAGGAATATAAACGTTAACTGTTCTCTCTGAGCTGGGCCCATTCGCGTATACTAAATTAACTGCATTAGCTATGGTGGATACGGCTGTTTCTGAATCACTAGTTACTGAAACTTGTTGACTAGCGGTTATAGAATTAGCGGCCATTGGTACAGTTACTGTGGAAAGGATTATTAGGAATATTAATATTAAGAATAAGTATTCCGCTGAAACTTGTCCTTTACTATCCAATTTCACCCACCTCTACTATTATATTTTGATATTAATTGTTGATATATAAATATTTTTAGTATAAGAACGTGTTTAGAATTTTCAATAGTATGAAGGCTAAATCCCCGATGAAGAGTGATATTAAAAGTCCAATAAATATGGAAGGTGCGAAAGGCACTCCTTTTTTAACTCGGTAACTGTCTTTTATCCTGCCTTCACTGTGTAATTTTTTCAGAAGAGTTATATCTTCTTGGTTTAAACCGGCGGCGCGGTTATATATTAATATTTTACCATTTGTGTTATTCATATGGGTGAGATCTCCAGTTTTTACACTATTTTTGAATTTCTCTGTGAATCTTTTATCATCCACATAAACTTCTCCATTTTTCTCGTAGAGATTATAGGCGGGTATCATGCCTTCTTTAAGTTCATTTATAGTGTATTCATCTTGGAGAGCTTCCCTACTTACGCTTGTTAATAATACTCTAATTACTCCAAAGGCTGTGAGACTAATAAATAATACAGTTATGCCTAGGATGGTTACCTTGAAGTTTTGGATTAAAGCAAAGACGGTGACTAAGGATATTAATACTGCTTTCACCTGATTGGGAAGTTTTGAAATTAAGAGTGAGAGTAGATAAATCAGTATTAATGATACTAATATTATCTGTAATGGTAAATGGGGTGTTATAAAGATGGTTAAAGTAACTGATGAAGTTATAATTAATGTTAAAACAAAATTATTCCGGTAATCCTTTATTGGTGATAATAATTTACTTATTAAGTGAGGTTTATTTTTAATTACTATAAATGATACGTAGATTAGAAGGAATGGTAGCATGGCGAGTATACTGTTGATTATTAGGGTTAAGGGGAATGGATAACTGGCGGTGATGGGGAAGTTGATGTTGAAAAGATGGTAATTCAGTAATGCTGGGTAGAATGGTATGAGCGCGGCAAGTGCTGTGAATAGTTTAACATCCCCTCCAGCCCAGGCACCCATTTTCCAAAGTATGTAACCAAAAATAAAGACCACAAATGTGATGATGAGTGTTCCCAGTAGAAGTAAGAGGTTGCCTAGCGTTATGTAGTAAATTCCATTTAATAATATTCCTACACCAATTAATGGAAAAGTGAGTTTATTAGGGATTACACCCCATCGGAGATCGGAGTAACTTGCATAGATACATGCAACTACAGCTATAATTATAGCTATCAATGGTATACTAATAATCATTTGAAATGAAACCTCCATTCATTCTTTAAACCATTATATAATATAATGGTTGAATTTATGGATAATATAT
>Ga0182014_10004693_pt1 | contig 15505 bp, 14 predicted proteins | sample 612S2DmetaG_FD_120489 | JGI IMG/M metagenome (GOLD analysis project Ga0182014, IMG submission 120489) | Permafrost microbial communities from Stordalen Mire, Sweden - 612S2D metaG | ecosystem: Environmental > Terrestrial > Soil > Wetlands > Permafrost | place: Sweden: Stordalen | collected... | reverse complement strand
CTCGCGATGCATCGGCACTTCTCTGTCCGAGTACTGGTGCTTTATTGCATGAACAATCGATACCTGGGCGCCGCGTGGGGGCACGCGGCCTACAAGCCTACTGTTGGCCGCACGGCCTCACGCGGCGCCTGGCGCGAATCTCTGCAATTAGGCGCTGGTGGATCACTAGCGAATACCTGGAGTATAGCTATCGAACCCCTAGCCACCCCCTATCGAGTACCTATCCAACACCTATCCAACACCTATCTGACACCTATCTGACACCTATCTGACACCTATCTGACATCTATCCGACAGATTGTAAGTGGCTGAAAATCACACCGTTGAGATGGTGGAGATATGTCGGCAGCAAGGTTGTTGGCGAGCGTCATTGTGAAGAGTAGTAGTGTCTAGAATTTGGACACAGAGGGATTTGTGCTCGTTTAGGTTGGGCAAGAACCAAGACGCTAATGAGAGCGGCGATGGCAGAGACGGAGGCATCTCTGCAGGCTCTCGGTTAGGCTTTTGGCAGCTTCGCGGTCGCCGGCGCTTTCCCGGGCGCTGCTGCGGTTGCTGCCGGAGAAGTCTCGCACTTCGTTTCCGCCGTCCCATCAAGCGGATGCTCTTCTTCCTGCCAATGCTTGGAAACCTCGCCGCTCCAGCAAGCCCAGTTGAGCGGATAAACGTCCGGGTCGAAGATCACGTGGTAGAAGTGCCACACGATAATCGCCAGGCACGCAAGGATGGCTTCGTAGTAGTGGATCGTCACCGCGACATCCACCGCCCAGCGCGGCAGGAACCTGGTGACATCCATCTTGAACCAGATTACCAGCCCGGTCACCCCCATGATAATCGTGCCCCAAATGACCGCCCAATACTCCATCTTCTCCGCGTAGCCGAAGCGGCCGATTTTCGGCTTGATCGAGCTCAGTCCTGTCAAATACCGCGCGCTATCCGTGACGTCCTTGATGTCCTTCTTGCCGGGCAGGAAGTCTCTCAGGAGCTGCCGCCCCTCGCGCGTGGTGAGCAGATAAATGATATGGTAGGCTCCAGCCACCAGCAGCAGCACCCCTGCGATGCGATGGCTCCAGCGCCGGAACATTTCATTGGACCCCATGGCCTTGCCGATCCACGAATCCGGGAACTTCAGAGCGAAGCCCGTCACAGCCAGGGCAATGAAACTCACGGCCAAGACCACATGCTGCATCCGTTGGGCGAGGTTCATGCGCACGACCGAAAGATTGGCCGCGCGGTAGCGGGCACGGACCTTCTTCCCAAACAGCAGGAGATTATGCACCAGCATGAAGCCAATCGTGCCGACGATCAGCACCAGGTAAATCCGTCTCACCCACCGGTTGATTTGCTCCCCCACGCCGGCCCCGCCGCTGGTGGCCGCGGCATCCACATGCACCTTGCTTTGCGCGAAGTTCTCCGTCGCGCCCGGATGGCATTTCCCGCACGTCTCCACCAGGTTGGTCTTGTAGATGCTCGAGAGCGGGTCCGCGGAAGGCAGAATCTTGTGGACGCCGTGGCAGCTCGCGCAATTGGCCGCGAGCGTCGAGCCGTACTGCGCCGCCAGACCGTGGTAGCTCTCGAAGAATGTCTTCACCCGGTCCGGGGGCAGGTTGTACTTCGTATTCATCCGTTCCGAGGCGTGGCAGCGACTGCAGACCTCGACCGAGATCTTCAGCGCCGAGCTGGTCTTGAGCTCCTCGATCTTATGCTCCGAATGGCAATCGGTGCAGGTGGGCGCGTCGCGGTGGCCGGCGGCTACGGCTTTGCCATGCACGCTTTCTTCCACTTCCTTGGCCACCTGGTCGTGGCAACGCCCGCAGGTCTGCGCCAGCCGGGAAAAATACAGCGGCGACTCCGGCGACGTGGGCGGCACGATGTTATGCCCATCGTGACAGTCGCTGCAAGTCGCCGAGTCCTTTCGCCCCTTCGCCAGCGCCAGGCCGTGGACGCTGGCGCCATAGCTTTCGGATTGCTTCTCGTGGCAACTCTTGCAGTTGGGCGGCTGCGCCGGAACGTTATCGTCGGGGTGCTTCGCCGTGATGTCAGCGTGGCAGCTTGCGCAAGTATTGGTCTTGTGGACGGAGGCCGCGAGCTTGGCCAGATCGACGAACAGGGAGACTTCTTTGCCGGCGGCGTTGGTCTTGGTGAGCGTCTTATCCGCGTGACACTCCAGGCAGGCGCTGTTCTTGATCGGTTCGGCGGCGGACGCCGCCGCCAGCAGACCATTAAAGGCAAAAAATATCGCGGCTAACAGGGCAGCCGCATATCGCTCAACACCCATACAGTGTCAGGATTGCGGCTAATGGTGGGAATTACTCTACATTGCTTGGCGTTCACTTCGCATTTCTTGGCCTACCCGCCATGCGTCAGGCGGGTGATCATCGCGTAAATGATCAGCAGCAGCAGGAGCACGCCCAGGCCGAAGAAGAAATACCCGAACGCCCGGGCGATGTTTTTCCAGCGCAGCCACTCGTCGCGCACGCGATGTTCGTCTAGCCGGCCCTCGGCCATCAGGCGGTCGTACCAGCGGCGGCGTTCGTGCAGCAGCTCGTTCTTCGAGACGCGCCCGGAGAAGATCACGGTGTCCATGGGGAACTTCTCGATGCGGAAGTGCGTATTGAAGAAGTGAATCGAGAAGATGAAGCCGGCGGCCAGCAGGGCCTCATCCGAGTGAATGATCAGGGCAATATTGATGATCCAGCCGGGCATGAAGCGGGTGAAAAACGTGGGGAACCACATGATCAGTCCGGAAGCCCCGATGATGGCGACACCCCAGAACACAGCGAAGTAATCGAACTTCTCCCAATAAGTCCACCGGTCGAACTGCGGCTTCGGCCCCTTGCCGAAGAACCACTTATTGTGAGCCACGAAATCGCGCCAGTCCTGCAAGGTGGGAAGCATCGAGTCAGCGCTGAAGAGCACCTGCCAGAGCCGCTTAAGGCGCAGTTTGCCCGTTTGCGGATCGCGAATGTTCGCCCGGCCGCGCCAGGACCTGCCCACCAGCGACGTCACGTGCAGGCCAAAATAGAAGAACGTCACAATCGCGCCGAGGCGGTGCAAGGCACGGGCGGTGTCCGCGCCGCCGATGACGTGAAAGAGCACCTTGGCCCAGTCGGTATAGTAAAACTTGAGCGGCATGCCGGTAATGACGAGGAGCAGGAAGCTGGTGACTACCAGGAAGTGGAGGAAACGCTCAAACGGCAGGAAGCGGGTGAACCATTCGTCATCCGTCTGGGTCCTAACCTTGGCTTCACGGAACTTCTTCGAGTCGTGCAGGTAAAGGTAGAACGCGCGCACCAGCCAGATCACGGTGTGTAATCCGAAGAAGGTGAAGACGCCGATCAGCAGGCCGGTCATGCCGAGAAACACGGCATGGAGCAGCGGATAATTCTTGCCGTCGAGCGGGTTGGCGTGGGGTCTGTATTCGGTGAAGCCGATCGTCGCGGTGGGGTGACATTGCTGGCACGTGGCCAGGATGTTGGCCCTGGACAGCCGCGAGGCTGGGTTGGAGGGCGGCAGCACGTCGTGATGGCCGTGGCAGTCGTAGCAGGCGGCGACGTCGGAGGCGACGTTTGGCTTGCCGAGGGCCATGGCTTTGCCGTGGTAGGTGTCGCGATAATGCTCCAGCCGATCCTGGTGGCATTTCCCGCACCGCTGGTCGCTCAGCATCTTAAAGTGGCCGTTCTTCGGGGTCTCGACTTCGTGCGCAGTGTGGCAATCGCTGCAGACCGGGCCACGCTTGTCGCCTTTGGCGAGGAGTTGGCCGTGGACGCTCTTCAGGTAGGTCTCTTCGATGCCAACGTGGCATTTGCCGCAGGTCTTGGCGACATTGACGTGGTTGATCGGCGATTCGCGGTCCACCGCCCGTTTGATGTCGTGGACGCCGTGGCAGTCATTGCAGGAGGGAGCGACGATGAGGCCCATCTTGAGCAAGGCACGCCCGTGAATGCTGTCCATGTATTGTGCTGCCGCCTGGGGATACTTCATCTCGTATTCCTGCGTCAGTCCAGGATTGCTGTGGCACTTGGCGCAGGTCCCGGGCAGGTTCAGCTTGAAGACCGGCGACTTGGGGTCTTTGTGGGAGAGCATGTCGTGCGAGCCGTGACAATCCCAGCAACTGGCGGCTCCGGAGGCGCCAATCTGGTGGCTCACGCCATGCATGCTCATCGCGTATTCTTTGACGGGCCCCTCGTGGCATTTGATGCAACTGGGCGGCTGCATCGGCACATTGTCGTCCGGATGCTTGGCAGTGATGTCCGCGTGGCAATCCGCGCAGGTATTGGTCTGGTGGACGGTGGCCTTAAGTCTGGCCTCATCGACGAACAGGGAAACTTCCTTGCCGGCGGCGTTGGTCTTGGTAAGCGTCTTGTCCGAATGACATTCCAGGCAGGCGCTGTTAGGGCTCTTGTCCGCGGCCCAAGCCGGCAGCGATCCGAACATGCACCACACCAGGAGACTCAGGGCGATGCGCATAAGTGTCGGTCGGTTTACTTGAGTACTACTCGCCGATGAGTCCGCCTTTATGGCAATCATTGCAGCCTCCTTCCACTTCGTCGCCTGGGTGTTTGAATTTCTGCCCTTTGGGCGTGAGTTGGTCCAGCTCGGCGCCGCTGCCCTGCGCCAGGATGGTGTGGCAGGAGTTGCAGTCATTAGCCTTGATCGAACCTTTGCCGTCAGCAGTTTTGTGCAGGCCATCGTGGCATCGGAAACAGCCCGGCCAGTCCTTATGGCCAATGTTGTCCGGATACACCTTCCAACTGGCCTTCATGTCGGGGAAGAAGTTGTCCTTGTAGATAAGTTGCACGGCGTCAATCGCCGGCCGGATGCGCGGGTCGTTCGGATACCGCTGGGACAAGGTGGTCGCGATGTTCTGCAGCGCCTGCGCCTCATTGGTATAAGACTGCGTCAGGACATAGACCGCGTTGGATTTAACGGAGGGCAGTCCGCGGTCGATCTTGCCGAGCGCCATCGCCAGGCTGACCGCGTTGTTGGGGGTTTGGTAGCGGTGCGCCGGGCGGTTGTGGCAATCCATGCAGTCCATGCGGCGCAGGGATGCCTCATCCACGGCATTGGTGAATCTGGGCGAGCGGAATTCGGTGACCACGCCCTGCGACAGCTCGGTCACGCGGACATAAGGAATCTTCTGCCGGGCTCCATCGCTGGCAAGGTATTCAATCTTGTTGCCGACGTTCATGTGCCAGTGGATGCCGCCCACCGGCCCGTGAGTGGGGTCGCCGCCGCCCACGTTAAGGAGCATGCGGACGGTGAAGGGCGTGTTGGTTTCGTCACTGAGAAACGAGTAATAGGTATGCTCGAGGTTGCCGACGAACTTCTGCGGCCAGTGGCATTCCTCGCAGGTTTCCTGGGCGGGCCGAAGGTTCTTGACCGGCGTGGGGATGGGCCGGGGGTATTTGTCCGCCAGGGTGGCATAGACCTGGTAAGTGCCGGAGAGTTTGGAGCGGACATACCAGTTGGCGCCCTTGCCGATATGACATTCGGCGCAGGCGACCCGCGCATGAGGTGAGTGGAGGTAGGTGACGTACTCGGGCTTCATGACGCCGTGACAGGCCTGGCCGCAAAACTGCACCGACTCGGTGAAATGGTAAGTCTGGTAGGAGCCAAGCGCCGAAACGAGCAGGAACAACACACTGCCTAAGAGGAAGAACCCAAGAATCCGTCGATCGCGCGAACGAGTGAAATCAATTCGCAGCGGGGGCAGCGGGCCGGAGGTCTTGAGGATTCTACGATGGCGCAGGAAGGCGCCGAGGCCCGCCAGGAGCACGCCCAGGACCAGGAACCCTGGCGCGACCAGGTAAGTCAGAATTCCGACATAGGGGTTGCCAAAATGGGCTAGTGCATCCAGCAGCAGCAGGAGCAAAAAGGAAAACAAACTCCCCACGACCACCACCAGGCCTGTAAGGCTGAGCCAGTTTCGGAACACCGAGGAGCGTCGCTCCGGTGCAGGTGTAGCGGTGGGTTCAGAGCTCATGGCAGGCAACGGTGGGTTATTGTTAGCCGCTCAGTGCGAACGCATACTACCCGCGCCCCAATGCTCTCCCCGCCGGGCGGGGATAGATCAGGGCGCGGGATAAATGCACAAAAGAGGTTGCATCCCGGCGGCGCTCGCGCACCGGAGGGACTCGATCCTACTTCTTAAACTTCCGCATGTAGGCGACCAGGGCCTTGATCTCGTCATCCGACAAGCCGTCGGACGCTTTCATCACCTCGTTGCCTTCTTTATCCTTGTAGCCCTCTTTGATTGCCTTAAAGGCCGCGTCGTCCTTGAGTTCGTCCTGCACCTTGGCCGTGGTGTAGTCCTTGGCGCCCTTCTTCTTGCCCATCTTGGTTTCCCCTTTGCCATCGGCCCCGTGGCACTTGGCGCAGTCCTTTTCATAGGTGGCCTTGGCGTCGGCTGCCCTCGCGGAAAGAGCCGAAACCGCCATGATTGCAATACTTAGCGTCAGTATTTTCTTCATAATATCCGTCAGTCTGATCTCACTGTTTACGCCGCGCTGCCGATTATCCAGAGCCGGCCCGCATTGGCAATCCGAATTCTTCCCATTAAATTTACAAAAGCCCTTCCATTCTTGTCAAAAGCCAAACATCTATTGCCCGCCCGCCGGAGAGACCGGCGGCTCCAGCTCGTCGGTCAGCCGGCACAGGGTGTGGTAATATTCGTCCTTGGGCAGGCCTAATGCCGCCGCGCCGAAGGTCTCCGCGTCGTCGGGCGAAGCGAATGCGCCATAGTTGACCAGGACCAGTTGATAGAGCACCAGCAGGGGCACCTGTTCGAGCTGCATCATGAAGAGCGGATGCACATACATAGTGAATCCATCCCGGGGCTGGTCCCCCTTGGCCACGGGGTGCGCAAACTCCTCCGCCTGCAATGGTGCGGCATCAAACACGATCTCGCACGGGTAACGCGTGCAGCTTCGATCACCCAGAATCTGCATGAGCTGCGTCCACCCTATCCGCGGGCCATATTTCGCGTAAATCTCCGCCCCGATTGCCGCGGCAGACGCGTTGAGCGACTGGCGGGCGTCTTCTGCGCTGGGCGGGACAGCCATGCTGCAGTCGCATTTCATGATGGCCGGGCTGGCCGCTCTCCGGCTCCGCTGAGAGCGAACTCGGATGCCCCTTCATTGGCCTTCGAGAGCCGGCCCTGGAGGATAGGGACCGACATGCGCAGGAACACCGTGTAGCAGAGCAGACCAAAAGCCCAAATGCCGAAGCACACCAGCGTCTCGTTGAGCGACGGACTGTATTCTACCATCTCACCCAAGGGTGTGGGGATGAATCCAGGGATAACCAGCCCCATCCCTTTCTCAATCCAGATGCCGACAATGCAAAGCACGCAGGTCAGGTTAAGCCATTTGAGGCTGCGGCTGACAGGCAGCACCAGCAACACCATGGCGGTCAGGTTGAAAGCAATGGCCGTCCAGATCCACGGCACCAACGCGTGATGGCCGTGCAGGCCAACAAACAGGTACTTGGCGGAAGCGACGTGCAGGTTGCCGGAATAGAATTCTTTGAACACCTCGTTAACTAAGAGGAAGACGTTAATCAGCATGGAAACCTGCACGATGCTGCGGAGGGTCATCAAGGCGCGGTCCGTGATCAGGAGCCGCTCAGACATCCGCGACCTGATGATCTTGTTCATCTTGGGGGCGGTCATCAGCTTGCGCAGGGAGTCAACCGGGAGGCTCAGGATCAGGGCGGACTCTTCGGCGATGGCCGTGCCCGTGCGCGGCGTTCCGGCAAGGGCAGAAATCTCGCCGAACTGCTCTCCCGGCCCAAGGCTGCGCGTAATCCGGAACCGTCCTCCCTCCTCCCGCCTGACCACGACCCGTCCCTTCAGGACAAAGAAGCTCTCATTCTCCGTCTCCCCTTGGCGCAGCAAAACATCGCCCGCCTTCGCTTCGAGCACCATCGCGCCGGCGAGGATGGTCTGGCGAAACTCCTTGGGAACCGACGCCATTTCCGCCAGGTGCCGGGCAAGCAGGTCCAGGTCATCGAGAGCGGCGGCGCGGCCCTTCGGTCGTGGCCCTCCTCCCATCTCCCCCCGCAAGCGTGAGGCGTCGCCCGCGGGAGCGAAGGCCGTCACACGGCGGACCACCTGCATCGCCAGGATGATCAAGGCTGGTCCAGCCGTGAACGCCGATGCGAGGAACCGCGGCCCCACGATTGCTGAATTCCAGAATGGCCGCCCACCCAGGCCGACATAAAGGAAGGCCGTGACCGTATGGATCGAGACAGCCCAGACGATGGCGATGAAGACAAATGGGATGTAGAACCACTTGGCCGGCGCCCGGCCGCGATAACGGCAATAGAGCAAATAGCCGCAAATATGGACGTTGAGCAGGAGATAGCCGTTCAGCACAAGCACATCCCAACTCAGCATGGACGCCGGGAAATTGAATTGGCCGATGCCCGGAATCAGGTGCCAGAACCGGTCTGGCCGCCCGAGGTCCACCGTGACGAATGCCAGGCACATGAGGATGGCCGCCACGGCGAGCAATTCGCCAAAGATCACCAGGTCATGCAACTCCTCGTTGTTGTAGATATAGACGGGGATCACCATCATCACCGCCGCCGCCGCGACGCCGACCAGGAAGGTGAAGTTGGCGATATAGACGCCCCATGACACCTCATCGCTCATTCCGGTGACGATCAACCCATTGGCAAACTGCTTGGCATAGGCGTTGAGGCCCAGCAGGCAGAAAACAGAGAGCGCTCCCATCCAGGTGTAATAGCGCCAGTCCCCCGAAAACGCCAGACGGCCGCAGCGCCACAAGAACACCAGATAATTTCGCACGGCTTGCCTCATACGTCGAAGTAGTAAAAGAACCGGGGCGAGGTTCCCAACTCCTCTTTCAATTGGATGAACACGCGCTTGGTGCGGAGGATGTAGGACACTTCGCTTTCCGGGTCCAGGATATTGCCGAATTTGCGCGCGCCCACCGGGCAAACCTCGACGCAGGCCGGATACCGGCCCACCCGAGTGCGCTGGACGCAGAAATGACACTTCTCCATCACCCCCTGGCGTCTGGGACGGTTGCCCAGGTACGCCATGTCCAGGTTCAGCCGCTCTTTCGGAATTGATGGCTTGGTGAAATTGAAATGCCGGGCCCAATAGGGACACGCAGCTTCACAATACCGACAGCCGATACACCAATTATAGTCAATCACCGTGATGCCGTCCGCCTCTTGCCAGGTCGCGTGCACAGGGCAAACCTTCACGCATGGCGGGTTCTTGCACTGTTGGCATTGCACCGGCATGTAAAAATACCCCTTTTCCGGGACCATCTCCGGGTTGTAATTGTGCTCCGCCTTCTCCATGTCCAGCGACCCGTGCGGCAGCCGCAACACCCGGATGTATTGGATCTCCGGATTCCGTGACTGGTTGTTCTCCGCCACGCACGCATGCACGCACTTGCGACAGCCGATGCACCGCGTCAGGTTTAGCGCATAGACGAACTCTACCCCGTTCATCGGCTTCAGGTCGCGCACGTGCGGGCGCAAGCCATATTGCCGCTCCACTTCGTTTTCAATGCGCGTCAGCACCTTCTTCATCTCCTCCGGGGTCAACTCCTTGTAATACTTCTGGAGGAACTGTTCCACGGTTGGAAAGTCGTTCAGATGGCGCAATGGGGCCAAGCTCGCAGCCAACGCCGCCAGGCCGGAAGCCAATACCGCCGAGCTGCGCAGAAAACTCCGGCGGCTCAGCCCGTCGGGCGATGATTGGTCCCTCTCGTTCGTATTGGAGGTCGGGGTCGGCATATCAGTGCGAAGCCTCCGCGGCGACCGCTGCCGCCGGATGGAGGAGATGCGGGCCAGGAGCCGGTTTGCGGGGCGGGATTTTGGGACTGTGCGGGTTGTGGCAGTCCACGCAGATCTGGCGCTTCATTGGGCCGGCCGTCCGGTCCCAATAACCGCCGGTCCGGCCGTGGGCTCCGGCTTCCCAATCGCGATAGGTCGGCCCGTGGCAACTCCCGCAAAGGAGTGGGCTCTCAACCAGTTTGATCTGCCGTCCGTCGCGAGCTTGCAACAGCTCCAGGTTTTGCTCGTCGTGGCAGTTGAAACAGTTGTTGTTCCGGTTGTGCGTCCCGTGCTTCATCACAACGTCCTCGTGTTCCTTCGGGACGATGAGAATCTGCTGCGCGTCGAACTTCAACACCGGCGGCTTGCCCTTTTCATGGCAGGCATAGCAATCGAAGTCCGACAGATCGGCTTTCTCCCGGATGAGTTGGGCATAGGACTTCCGGAAGGTGGCGGTATCGAGGAACTGGGTATCAACCAGGGAAATGATCCGGGTCGCCGGAAGCCGCGTGCCAAAGCCAGACACGAACTTCAAGCCCAAGGCGAAGAATACCAGCGCCAGGACCAGCAACACCATGCCTGTTCTGTTATTTTTGGTCATGCTCAGAGAGGAACAACTTCACCATCACGGTCAATACGACAAACGGCAGGCACAGCAGCACCGCTCCCATGAACCAGCCTTCCAGTCCGGCGAACCCCATCTTGTAGCCCATCACCCCCCGCAGGCTCTTGGAGAAGAGCTGGCCGCCGATCACCACGTTCCAGCGCATTGCCAGCACGCCCATCAGGATCAAGGACGCGCCGACGAAATACATTCGTCGCCGTGCCAGTTCGGGCACGCGCCGTCGGGCCAACTGCAAGAGGCCGAGCAGGATCAGCGGCACCAGCGTGCCGCACGCCACCTGACCCAGGCTCAGCGTGTAAAACAGCTTCTCCCTCGCCATGTACTGGATCACCCGGAAGCCTTCCTCGGCCGAGTAGATTCGGTGAATCCAATCCAGCCCCTCGATGGCCGTATCGACCACGAGCGCGTAAAAGAGATACATGCCCATCACATCCAGGCATTTCATATCCACAGTCTTGCGGCGAATCCAAGTCAGCACCATGTAGTTGAACACGCACAGCGCGATGCCCGACACCATCGCCGACATGATGAAGATGATCGGCATCAGCACGTTGCCCCACCACGGATTGGCCTTGACCGACCCGAAGATGAACCCAACGTATCCGTGCAGCAGGAACGCCGAGGGGATGCCCACGACCGACAGGATGTGACCAATCTTGTGATCCAGTTGGACCGCGGGGGCGGACACGTCGGTCACCCCGACCGTGAAGAGACGATATAACAGGCCCTTGAAGCCCGGAGTGCTCTCGGACCACGCCACGAAGTCGCGCCGGTAGTCGAACCACAGTTCCAGCAGCAGCACCGCCATCAGATACCAGGCATAGACAAAACCGAAGATCGCCATCGGCGAAGTCAAGTGCGGCGTCATCATTACCTCAAAACAGCGTTCCGGATGCCCGAGGTGAAAAAGCAGCGGCAACGGCGCGCAGAGCAGGAACGCAAACGCCGTGAGCAGCGACAGCCGGTACACCGGCTCCAGCGCCTTCACATTGAAGACGCGCACCAGGGACGCCATAATGAATGCCCCCGCCACCAGGCCCGTGATGTAAGGATATAGGACGATCAGGATGCTCCACAGCGGCTGCTGCGTCGCCTCGTTCGGATACACGTAACCCTCGAAACGAGGCATTACCTCAACCACGAGGTTGGTCAGTTCGTTGGTCATCACCTGACCTCCTTGTCAATCCCCGCATAGAACAGGCGCGGTTCCGTGCCCAAGTGAGGTTTGAGGGCAGTCACGAGGTTGTTCTGGTAAAACTGCAGGATCGGATCCTCCGGCTTGGCGTTCGTCAGGTCCCCGAAGATCCGCGCCTGGGTCGGGCAGACCTCCACACAAGCGGGCTTGAGGCCCCGCGTGATGCGATGGTAGCAAAGAGTGCACTTCTCCGCCGTCTTCGTCACGGGGCTCAGGAATCGGCAGCCGTAAGGGCAAGCCTGGATGCAAAAGCCGCAGCCAATGCAGTACTTGGGATCGATCAGCACCGCACCATCCGGCGCGTCAAACGTCGCCCCCACAGGGCACACTTGGACACAGGGCGAGTGCTGGCAGAGATTGCAGAGCTTAGGCACGAAGAACGAATGCTGAATCTCCTCCTTCGGTACCGGCGCTTCCGGATAACCGTTTATGCCGCCGTTCGGACAATCCACTAGTGTCTCTCCGCGCGCTGCGCCCGACCCTGGCTTGGGCTTGGTGATGATATAGCGCTCAACCCACGTGCGGAAGTAAGGGCCCTCGGGCACATGGTTCTCTTTCTTGCAGGCCTCGGCGCAGAAGCCGCAGCCGATGCACCGATTGGCATCGATGGCCATGACCCATTTATGTTTGGTGGGGTCGTAATCCTTCGGCGCGTCGGTGGTGACCAGGACCTTTTGGGCGACAGCCTTGGCGGCCTTGGCCACCGGGGCGGCCAGCACGCCGGCCACCGCCGCGCTGAGCCGGCCAATCACGCTGCGCCGGGAAAGGTGGTTCTTCATGGGACCTCCGAGGGGCTGTGCGGCACGTGGCATTCCGTGCACTTGGATCCGGTGTAGTGGTTCTTGATCACGATCTGTTTGTGCCATTTCGGGCGCGACGGATTGGCCTCGTGGCATCGGAGGCAGACCGCGAAATTGCTCTTCTCTATATTATCCTTCCGAGGATCCTTTCCGTGCGCTTCGCCCGGGCCATGGCAGCTTTCACAGGCAAGACTCTTGTGCTCGTGCTTCAGCAGTTTCTGATATTCGTCAGAATGGCATTCCTCACATGCCTTTTTGCCGGCGTAAACCCGGTCCCGGGTCGCCAGTTCCGCGAGCGCCGCACCCCGATACCATCCATACTCCCCGAATGACGGCGGCGTGAGGAAGTAGCGCGCTACCGAATATGCCCCGACGATCCCGACCGCGAGCAGGAAGATCCGGAACAGTTGAGGCGGCATGTTGAATAGGCGACGCATAGGCCGGGCTACATTCTCTTGGTGGCTGCGGTTATCATTTTTCGTGCAACGTTAGGCCAGAGAATCTAATCCCGCCCCCCGGATCCGCTTCCCTTCCCTTGGCGATTTATCACCCTTATTTGTCCTTCTGAGCAATAAAAAGGGGGAGCTGGCTACAGCTCCCCCGGATTCTACAGTGCGCGACACGCTACTTCTTGAAGTCGCGGACGTACTTGACGAGGGCTTTGATCTCGTCATCGCTCAACACGTCGCCGAACCCCTTCATCTTGGTTTTGTCCCCGTCCTTCACCCCATCCTTAATGGCTTTGGTTATGGCGTCGTCCTTCAAGGCTTCCTGGACTTTCGCATCCGTATAGTCCTTGATCCCGATCTTCTCGCCCATCTTGGTCTTGCCCTTGCCATCCGGCCCGTGACACTTCGTGCAGTTCTTCTCCCAGTTCTCTTTGACGTCCGCCGCGCGGACGGACACCGCGCCCACAATCAGGAGCGCTACACCGATTACAATTAGCTTTTTCATGCCTGTGCTTTTGTTCTTGTTTAGCTCTATTTGCTTCGACGGTTTCTGCCGCCCCGTTATTGAAGGCAGCGGCATAATAATACCCCGGCTGCCCACTGGAATCTACTTCTTGAACGCCCGCACGAAGGTGACCAGGGCTTTCATTTCCTCGTCGCTCAGGCCTTCCACCGCCTTCATCCGAATCTTCTCGCCGTCTTTGACGCCTTCCTTGATCGCCTTGAGCATCGCGTCGTCCTTGAGCGAAGCCTGGTATTTGGCATCGGTGAAGTCCTTGATGTCGAGCTTCTTGCCCATCTTCGTGTCGCCTTTGCCATCAGGACCGTGGCATTTGGCACATTCCTTTGCCCAGGTTTCTTTCACATCCGCCGCGGAGGCGGACACCAGCATCGCCGCGCACGCGGCAATCGTCATCAACATTGCTTTCTTCATAATTAATCTTTAGACGACTTATTCGTCCGACCTATTCTGCCGGAAAGATAAGTTCGTTGGCAATTAAATTCTTCTTCGGCTTGCAAGAAGCATTCCTCATCCCAGGCGGGCCCTTGAAACGCCGGCCTTGTCTCTATGCTGGTTTGAGAATCGTGCCCGAACGAGTATAGTCTGGCGTTGCTGTGCGGGCATTATGCGAAAGAACCTATGCGCCATCCCGGGCGATGTGAATTGACCGGCAAGCGTCCGCGCCTTTGCGGTTATGCCGGGTCGAAGCGCGGCTTCACTCTCATTGACCTGCTGGTCGTTATCGCCATCATTGGCATTCTCGCGGCGCTGCTCTTGCCGGCGCTTACCCGCGCCAAGGACCGGGCCTGGACCCTCGCCTGCCTCAACAATCTGAAACAGCTCGAAATCTGCTGGCATTCGTATGCTCAGGACAATAATGACCTGGTGGTACCGAACAACTCCGTTGAGGGCGGCAGCACGAACGGTGACGCTGGCGCCATCTCCGCAGGCGCCTCCTGGTGCCTGGCCGCCCCTACCGCGGCTAACGTCCAGAGCGGGATGTTGTTCCCTTACAACAGCTCGCTTGGCATCTACCATTGCCCGGCCGACCGTTCGACACTTACCGACCCCAGCGGAAGCACGCCCGGTCCGTTGCGCGCCCGCAGCTACAACCTGAGCGAGTCAGTCAATGCCTATCCGGAGTACGATTCCTTCATTTTCAACTACATCCCTTTCTTCAAGAAGCTGACTCAAATCAAGGGTCCCAACGTGGCCAACTGCCTGGTGTTCATTGATGAGAACGAGTACACCCTCCTGGACGCGCAATTTGGCATGCCCACCGACTATTACGACGGCACTCAGACCTGGTGGGACATGCCCGCCAACCGCCACAACCGGGGGGCCAATCTTTGCTTTGCGGATGGGCACGCCGAGCGTTGGAGGTGGGTGGTGCCGAAAGTCTTTACTGACTGGCAAGACTGGCCACAAGCCGTGCCTCCGGCGGAAATGCCCGATTGGCTGCGGGTCAAAGCCTGCATCAAGCAAACGATGGACTGATCCCCACGCGGCTGACCGCAACACGGGGAAACAGCCTTCCAGCCGCCGAGCTTAAGCCTGGCTCATATTGCGAGGTGCGGCGGAGGCCCGAGAAGCGCTCCCAGGAGGCTCCCAAAAGGCTCCCATGACTCTCTCCGGCTCCAATAATGGGGTTGGCTTATGCAACGGAGGTCCCAGCGGTGTGTCCAAATAGTGGACAGCTCTCTCCCGGACAGCCCGGAACACTGTCATCCACGCCCCCTCTTGGTTCCCAGCCGAGGACTACCCCAGGCTAACCGCGTGCAGGCGACTGCTCGCCCTGGTGCCGAGCCCGATGCAGCCCTGCCGGTGATAAAACAGGCATTCTTAGGTGTTTACAAGCCTCAGGTAATTTGATAACACAGCAGCATCACTGCGCACACGAGACGCTGACACAAATCAGCCAACGCCCCGCCCGCAGTTAAGGCTCTTAAGTGAACTAACCTGTGTTTGGTTTTCCTTCTTGGGGAGGGAAAGCCGGGCTGAGATTTTGTCCGGTCCATTAAAGGCCAGGACGCAGGGGCATTCAGAAGAGCGACAGCAGGATTGTATCGGGAGATTGGCTTCGGCCTCAAAGCATGAGCCGTCAACAGGAATGCCGCCACT
>Ga0182014_10004691_pt1 | contig 15510 bp, 13 predicted proteins | sample 612S2DmetaG_FD_120489 | JGI IMG/M metagenome (GOLD analysis project Ga0182014, IMG submission 120489) | Permafrost microbial communities from Stordalen Mire, Sweden - 612S2D metaG | ecosystem: Environmental > Terrestrial > Soil > Wetlands > Permafrost | place: Sweden: Stordalen | collected... | reverse complement strand
TACCTGTGGCTTGTTGAATAATCGCAGAACGCCGCTAAATTCAGAGTTTGAGGTGCAGGCGTAATGAATACTATGAAGATGTGCCGCGCCGGTGCGCGGCGTGCGGGAATTGCAGTTTGCCTCGGCGCGGGTTTTGTGATTTGCGCCCTTACAGCGCGTGCGCAAGCATCGAGTCCAGCCGCCTTGCGCGTGGACGAAATGACCACGCCGCTGGGAATCGACGACGCGCAGCCGCGCTTCTCCTGGCAGTTGCGCGACAGCCGCCAGGGTGCGTGCCAATCGGCTTACCGGCTGCTCGTAGCCTCCCAGCCGGAGCTGCTCGCAGTGGGCAAGGCGGACGTGTGGGACAGCGGACGCGTGGCCAGAGAACAGTCGGTCGGCGTTCCCTATGCCGGAGTCGCGCTTGCTCCTTCGACACGCTATTACTGGAAGGTTCTGGTGTGGGATCAGGAGGGCAAGCCAGCGCCGGAAAGTCCCGTCAGTTGGTGGGAGTCGGGACTGCTGAAGCAGCCGTGGCGCGCGCAGTGGATTGGCTACGAAACGGCTGAAGAGGCTGCGGTGCGCCACGCTCCGGCGGCCTGGATTACTTATCCAGATCAATTTCCTATGCCGGCCGTTCAGGCTTTGCCCAAAGGAAAACCCGCTGAGCAGCATGTTGCCTTCCGGCAATCGGTAACCCTGAATAAACCCGTGCATTCTGCCACGCTCTACGCGACTGGGCAGGACACCGTCTCGGCGTGGATCAATGGCGCTCAGATATTGACGGCCAGTCCTTATCCTCCCTGGAGACAGTTTCCGTGGAAGAAGTTTGTGAGCGCCGATGCGACTAGCGCTCTGACGACTGGCCCGAACACCATCGCCATTGAGCAGGTGCATTACCTTCAGTCCAACGAAAAAGCCGCTTCCCTGCCCATGATTGCGACACTGTTTGTGGAATACACGGACGGGACCACTGAAGTTTTTGCAAGCGGAACGAGTTGGAAAACTTCGCTTGAGTTTGGACCCGGCTGGCAACAGAAGAACTTTGACGATGCAGGTTGGAAGAGTTCCATCGCGTGCAAGCAGGGGACGGGAGACGATTCTTTCGGCCATCCCTGGATTCCCGATTCCGTGAAGGCTCTGCGCCACAGCTTCGACGTGACGAAGGACGTGAAATCAGCGAGGCTCTATACCACGGCGCTAGGCGCTTATGAAATGTTTCTCAATGGACGGCGCGTGGGCGACGACGTTCTTGCGCCGGGCTGGACCGACTATCGGGAGCAGGTCGTCTATCAGAGCTATGACGTAACCGACATGATTGCACAAGGGGAGAACGCAATCGGGGCGCTGCTGGCGCCGGGCTGGTATTCGACTTCGCTGAAGTGGGATCAGGAACCGAACAACTTCGGCGACACGCCGCCCGCGCTGCTGGCACAATTGCGCATTGAGCACACTGACGGCAGCGTCGAGTGGGTGGCGACAGATGCGAACTGGACTGCGCGTGATTCTGTAATCCGCCACTCCGAATTGTATGACGGAGAGACGCAGAATTTGCAATGGAGTAGGGATGCACTGAATGCTCCGCATTCTGCATGGCTCGATGCTTCGCCATGGCTCGACGATTGGACATCAGTATCGATCATTAGCCCAAAGCCCGCAGATATCGTGTCACAGGACTTTCCGCCCATCCGCGTGGAACGCACGCTTGAAGCAAAGGCCGTCACCGAACCCAAACCTAGCGTCTTCGTCTACGACTTCGGGCAAAACTTCTCCGGGGTGGCACGTGTGATATTGCACAATCCGGATGCAACGAAGGTACAGATCCGGTTTGCCGAGGTTCTGAATCCGGACGGCACAATCTACACGGACAATTTGCGCACAGCAAAAGCGACCGATGCCTTTACGCTACGTAGATCCAGTGACGCCCCGAATGGCCAATATGATCTTATGCCGCAATTCACCTTCCACGGCTTCCGCTACGTGGAGCTGACCGGCCTGCCAACGGCTCCGGGCAAAGACGCGGTGATGGGGTTGGTCCTGCACACTGATGCGCCATTCACGATTGAGCTCAAAACCGGCAGCGCGCTGATCAACCAACTGTGGAGCAACATTCTCTGGGGGCAGCGGTCGAACTTTGTCGGCGTGCCCACGGATTGCCCGCAGCGCGACGAGCGGCTGGGATGGATGGCCGATGCGCAGGTCTTTTGGCGCGCGGCCAGCTACAACATGGATCTCGCTGCCTTCTCGCGCAAATTTGCCACGGATATGCGCGGTACGCAGGTCGGAACTCCGTTCTACGGCGTCTATGCGCCGGTCCCGTCCAAGGGAACACGGGAGAAGGGCCCAGGCTGGAGCGATGCGGGGGTGATTATTCCCTGGACCTCGTGGCTGCAGACAGGCGACAAGAGCATCATCGAAGAAAACTGGGCGGCGATGGAAAAGTATCTGGACGCCATTGCAGCCGCCAATCCCGATGGATTGTGGCGCAACGAATCCGGAACTCCTTACGGTGACTGGCTCTCTCCGGAAGGCAAGACCGACATCGTGCTCATTGCAACCGCATACTGGGCCTATGACGCTACGCTGATGCGCGAGATGGCGCACGCCACGGGGCGTACGCAGGATGAGGAGAAGTACAAACAGCTCTTCGATAAGATTCGCGCCGCGTTTGAAAAGCAGTTTGTGCATGAGGACGGCTTTGTGGCCGGAGCCGAAAACAGTTCGTCACCCTTTGGCGCGATCAACAATCCAAATGCGAAAAGCAAGGACGGAGACACGCAGACCGGCTACGTGCTCGCGCTGCACATGAATCTGCTCCCAGAAGAACTGCGCGCCGCGGCTGCCAAGAAGCTGGCAGCGAAAATCGAGGCCAATCATTCGTTGCTGGCAACAGGCTTTCTCGGCACACCGTATCTGCTGGAAGAATTGACCAAGGCCGGCTATCCCGATCTTGCCTACACGCTGCTGCTCAACACCGAGTATCCATCGTGGGGCTACATGGTGACGCACGGCGCCACAACCATGTGGGAGCGTTGGAACGGCGACCAGATGATGGCCGACCCCGGCATGAACTCCTTCAACCACTATGCCTATGGCGCGGTTGCAGACTGGATCTACCGCTATGCCGCGGGCATCGATGCGACGCCGCTCGATGCCGGCTTCCACACAATCGTTCTGCATCCTGTCTTTGATCGCAGACTCGGCAGTCTGGATCTGCGCTATCAATCGGCCTACGGCGAAATTCATTCGAGTTGGAGCGTGGACGGTAACCGGGCGCATTGGACCGTGACCATTCCACCCAACGCGAACGGCTGGCTGCGCCTCACTGAATCCGAGGCCGCAACCTACACGCTGAACGGAAAGCCGCTGGAAAAGCCAGCCGAGAAGGATGGCAAGACTGGCTACGAATTTGTGGCGGGCACATACAGCTTTATAGTGACGGGCGTCAAGTAAACGGCAGTTTGAATTTGATGCAGGTAAGATCCTCACTGCGATCCCAGATAGTTTCCGTATCCGACAATCACCGTGGAGCCGACCAGCGTCACCAGCGTCAGTGTCACCAGCACCTTGGTCCGGAGGCTGACTCCGTGCCACTCCTTGAGCGCAATGCCCCACAGCGTGCTGAAGATGATGATGCTGGCCATCAGCAGCGTCCAACTGGAGAACTTGTAGTCGCCCATCTGCGATTCGCCCATGGTGTAAAAGAAAAACTGCATGTACCAGATGGCGCCGGCCAAAAAGGAGAAGAAGTAGTTGCCGCCGAGCGAGCCGGGCTTGCTTCCAGCCTTCGCGCCATCAGCGGTCGCCTTCAGGTACTCGCCATAGCTGCGGTTGCGCGCATTGAGAATGGCGCACCAGATGAAGTTGGTGGTAAAGCCGCCAGCCAGCGCTACTACCAGCACCGGCAATCCCTGCCATAGTGCGTTGCTTCCGTGCGCCACGACCAGGTCCTTGATGGGCTTGCCCGCATCCAGCCCAAAGGCAAGGCAGGCACTCATGACGCCCGCGAATATGCCCAGGGAAAGGCCCAGCTTGAGGTTGAACTCCTTCACGCTGGCCTGTTTGGCCTCGGTCGAGAGTTCGTTTTCCTTGGAGATGCCCGCCATTCCGGCAAAGACAATGCCCACCACGCAGACGGCGATGCCCGCCAGCGTCACGATGCCCGAGCGCTGCGTGAGCAGGTGGCTGAATTGGTGGTGAAAGATGGGCGGAATCAGCGTGCCAAAGACCGCACAGTTGCCCATGCACAAGGCCATGCCCAGCGACATGCCCAGGTAACGCACGGCCAGCCCGAAGGTCAGGCCGCCGATTCCCCACAAGACGCCGAAGAAATAGGTCCAGAAAAGGACCGACGGCGAGACGCCACGCAATACGCCCAGCAGATCATGCGTCAGCAGGAGCGCCCCGACCCAGGGCGCGATGATCCAGCTCATCACGCCGCCAACCAGCCAGTAGGTCTCCCAAGACCAGCCGCGCACCTTGCGAAATGGAACGTAAAAGCTAGCCGAGGCCACGCCGCCCAGCCAGCAAAGAAAGACCCCCAACAACGGATTAGCGTTCATCATTTTGCCTCTGCATTCCCCATGAATACGCACGGCCTTGCGCCAAGTGTTTCATTCAAGAATTGATTTCATATCTCAGGTAAAATAAACAGGCGCGCGTGATTTTGTCAAAAACGAATATCCAGCTTTCCAGCGAATGGCGGCCATGCGCACCGACGCCAGCCTGATCGGATTGGGCATAGCTACGCGAAGATATACGAGCTGCCCTAATGCTGGTCTTCCCTCTCAATCGAGATGGAAGACCTCCTCCAGCGGAAACATATTCTCATCCGCCGCGGCCGGCATCGGCTCGAAAAACTGAGACATCTCCGACTGCCAGCGGGCATTGACCGGGTATTTCTGCATACCGGCGCAGGCATTTTCGAAGTTATCCGTCTCCAGATAGCCGACCACAAGCCCGTCCGGTTTCAAAAACAGCGAGTAGTTGCGCCAGCCGGTCTCGCGTAGCGCTTCCTTCATCTCCGGCCACACCTGTGCATGGCGCTGTTTGTACTCCTGCAATTTTTCCGGGCGGACATGGAGCAAAAAGCAAATACGCATAGAAGTCCTTCTTCAATGTGCAATTCTTCGCCGGTCCGATCGGCGCCCCTGCCTATGAGGCTGGCTAGCCGCTTCTTCGGGCTTATCCCGAAGCGCAGAGCAAGGTTCACTCAAGCAATCTGCGGTCCGGATTCCTCGGGTGAGAGTACAGGTCAGCCGCAAGCCCGAAAATCCGGATGCGGATATAATACAGCCTAAACCATATTTCTGTATAGAATTGCTTTTCCTATAGAATTTATTTTCTGGAAATAATGGTGGGAAACCCGCAAAAGGCGGACCAGCCGGGCTTCGACGACTCCCAGTGGAAGCGGATCACGACGCCCTACGCCTTAAAATGAAGACTCTGCCTTTCGCGTCAGCATTCACGATTGGCGGGAAGCGAAATCCGCAAGATGGAATAACCGTTAAACCGGTGTTTTGTTACAATAAACAATTCATCTCTCTATCGAATATGATGGGGATGTTATTTTTGTTGCAGTTCTGCTGGCTTTGAGGCATCCATGCGCGCTTCGCTTTTTATCACTTGCTATAACGACACGCTCTTCCCGGAGATCGGCCGCGCCGTGGTGCGTCTGCTGGAACGGCTGGGCGTGACACTCGATTTTCATCCCAGGCAAACCTGTTGCGGCCAGATGCACGCCAACACCGGCTTTCGCGGTGAAGCCTTCTCCCAGGCCAAGCGCTTTGTCCGCCTCTACCAGGATTCCGAGAACGTCGTCATTCCCTCCTCCTCCTGTGTGGCCATGATCCGCGATCAGTATCCCGGCATCTTCGCCGAGCTGGGAAACGAATCCCTCCACAAGGACTTCGCGGCTCTCGTACCCCGCGTCTACGAGCTGAGCGAGTTCCTCATCGACAAGCTGGGTGTCGAGGATGTGGGCGCAACCTTTACCCATCGCGTTGTTTATCACGCCAGTTGCCACGGAGTCCGCGCTCTGCAACTGGGCGAGCGGCCTTACAAGCTGATGGCCAAGGTGCGCGGCCTCGATCTGGCCACAATGGCCAATGTCGACCGCTGCTGCGGCTTCGGCGGAACGTTCTCGGTGAAAAACGCCGAGGTCTCCTCAGCCATGCTGACCGCCAAGCTTCAGGATGTGCTCGCCACCAAAGCCGAGTACTGCACAGCCCTCGACAACAGTTGCCTCATGCATCTGGGCGGGGCCATGCACCGCGAGTACGCCGGCATGAAGACAATTCATCTGGCGCAGATTCTGGCCAGCACGGAAGCGGACAGCGAAGATAACCGCACGGAGGCTGCGCAATGACCCACGCCGGCTCCGAACGCGTCAGCCTTGACCCTCGCTTCGCTCCGCCCTTTCCTGAGGCCGCCTTGATCATGCTGCGCAATCCGCAACTGCGCAAGAACGTGGGCCATGCCATCGACGTTATCCAGACCAAGCGCGGAAAGCTGGTCGTCGAAAAAACCGATTGGCAGGAGCTGCGCTCGGCAGCCTCGGCCATCCGCGTCCATGCGCTCGAAAACCTCGGCGTTTACCTCGAAGAGTTCGAAGCTCGCTGCACCGCTGCCGGAGGCCACGTCCACTGGGCCGCCGACGCCGCTGAAGCTCGCCAGATTATCCTCGATCTGCTCCGAGAGGAAAACGCCTCCGAGGTCATCAAGATCAAGACCATGACCTCGGCGGAGATTCAGTTGAATCCCTTTCTTCAGGCTGCGGGCGTCAACGTCTACGAGACCGATCTGGCGGAGATCATCCTGCAACTGGGCGAAGGAGAACCCTCCCACATCGTCGTTCCCGCGCTGCACATCAATCGCAGCCAGGTGCGCGAGATTTTCGCCCGCACCATGGGACTCAAGAACCTCTCCGACGATCCCAAGGAGCTGACCAACGCCGCCCGCACCTATCTCCGCCAGAAGTTTTTGACCGTCCCAACGGCCATCAGCGGCGCCAATTTTCTCATCGCGGAATCCGGCACAGTCTCAGTAGTCGAGTCCGAGGGCAACGGCCGCATGTGCCTCACACTGCCGCGCACTCTGATCAGCCTGGTGGGTATAGAGAAGGTGCTGCCCCGCTTCCAGGATCTTGAAGTCATGCTCCAACTTCTGGCTCGCTCCGCCACCGGCGAGCGCATGAACCCTTACACATCGCTCTGGACCGGTGTCTCGCCCGGCGATGGCCCGCAGAAATTTCATGTCGTCCTGCTCGACAACGGCCGCTCCCGCATCCTCGCCAAAACCAAGGAACGGCAGACGCTCAAGTGCATCCGCTGCGCGGCATGCATGAACACCTGCCCCGTCTATCGCCAGACCGGCGGCCACGCCTACGGCTCGGTCTATCCCGGCCCCATCGGCGCCATCCTCACGCCGCAACTAATGCAGATGAAGTACGCGCAGACGCTGCCTTACGCCTCTTCGCTGTGCGGCGCCTGCTACGAGGTCTGCCCGGTCAAGATCAACATTCCCGAGGTGCTGCTCGAACTGCGCTCTCAAGTCGTCAACCAGGAGCGCAAGCAGGCCGGCCGTTTCTTCGATCTCATGTATCTCGGCCTGCGCATCGCCAATCTCATCTTCGCCACCGCCTGGGGCTTCCACGCGGCGCAGCGCATGGGACGCATCGGCCTGCGCTTCTTCACCAGCAAGGACGGATGGATTCACTCGCTGCCCAGCCTAGGCGCAAAGTGGACCCAGACCCGCGATCTGCGCGGCCTGCCGAAACAAACTTTCCACCAGTGGTGGGCCACGCATGCAAAGGAGGAAAAATGAATCAGCCCGTCGAATCCCGGCAATTGACTCTCGACCGCATCCGCGCGGCCACTCCCTCTGCCGCACAAGACGCCTCCCTGCTTGCCGACGCCTATGCGGCTCTGCCCCGCGCGTATATCCGTCGTGGCGATCTTTCTGCCCAGGCCCGCATCGAGCTGATGATTCATCGCCTGCGCGAGTACGACGCCGAAGTGGTTGAGTGCACACCGGAAGAACTCGCCGACGCGCTTGCGACACAGCTTGCAGCCAGCGGCCGGCATCGATTTGTTGCGCCCTCCGGAGCCCCGCCTGAGTGGTTGGTTACGTCTGCGTATAAGATCAAGGGATTGGAATGGACTATCGACCACGGCCTCGACATCGATGAGATCGAGAAGGCGGAAGGCGTCGTCACCGCCGCCACATGCGGCATCGCGGATTCGGGCACCATCGTTCTGCACCACTCCGCCACCGAAGGCCGTCGCGTGTTGACCCTCCTGCCCGACTGGTATCTCTGCATCCTGCGCGCCAGCCAGATTGTTGAAACCCTGCCCGAGTACTTCAGTCGCTGCCAGCAGCCGCCAGTTCTAGCCACTTACATCTCCGGTCCCAGCGCCACGGCGGACATTGAAATGACGCGCATCAAAGGCGTGCATGGGCCGCGCATTCTGGTTGTGATTCTGGTGCGAGACGATCCGGAATACATAAATTTAATTCATCGGCCGGATGTGAATGTTGCCAATATCTCTAAATACCTGGACCTTGATTTGGACCTGCGCTTCACAGCGTCGGTCAAACCCAAACTCTGATGGCCGCTATTGTTGGGTTGGCACTCTTCAATAGATCCGCTGGCACAGCCGCAGCAGAATTGCCGCCGGGTGTTTCCGACCGGCAGGGATTGCTGCGGGACAGTCACCTCGTGCCGCTCTTGACAAAGGTCGATCCCGACACCGCTGGTGCCAATTCCGCTCTCGTCTTGGCACAGAGATGGAGCGGAGATTCCACTTGGGGAACTCTGTTTGGTTGTGTTTCTGACTGTTTGGCTTACTTGACTGTAAGCAGAACGGCTTTGCCTTTGGCCTTTGAGGAGCGGATGAAGTAAATGGCTCCGTAGATGCCCCAGACGGCGGATATGCCCAATGCCAGCAGCGGTTCCTTGAAAGTGCCCAGGCCAAAGACCGGACTGATCAAGTAGAAAGCCATGCAGACAACGTTGGCCAGGAGCCCGAAGCCAGGGATGAGCAGATGGCGAACGACGCTGTAGTCATGGCGCCTGTGGTAAGCAACGATGCACAGTAAGCAACTAAGTGCGTAGAGGATGAAAGTGCCGAAGTTGGAGGTGAGCGTGATGGTCAGCAGCGAGTTGGGCAGCGCGGCTAACTGGTCGTGCGAGAGATAGCCGAAGTTTGAAAAGATGCCATGCGGCAGCGCGGCAATGGCCGCGTCAGAGGGTGCGCTTGCGTCGCCGAAGACCAGGACAACAGCGATGACGCCAATAATTGCGCTAATGACGGCCAGCGTCCAGATGGCTTTGCGGGGCGAGAGCGACTTGGCGTGAAGGATGCCGAAGTGCTCGGGAGCCTCGTCGTCCTTTCCCATGGCGTAAGTAACGCGAGCGCCGGTGTTCATGCAGCTAAGCGTGGTACCGATCAGCGCAAGAAAGACAGTGAAGGCCTCTGCCAGCATGAAGTACTTGCCGTGGCCATGGCCCAGCAACCCGTCACCGACCATGATCATCATATCGCCAATGGGCGCTGCCGAAGTGACTGCGCTCTGCATGGTATAGCCGGAGTTGAGAAAGTAGTTGGCTGCGAAATACTCGATCAGGTAGCACACCAGGCCCTGAATCAACAGCGACGAAATGACTGCGATGGGAATATGCTTGGTGGGGTTCTTTGCCTCGCCTCCCATCGAGGTCACCGATTCGAATCCAACCAGAATCAGAATGGCGACTGTGGCCTGGATGAAGACAAAGCTGAATTTATGCGGCGCCACAACCGACGCAGCAGAAGTATGGGACAGGAAGTTGCCGCTGGCGTCCTTCTCGGGATAGTCGATGGTGAATGGGACCGGCTTGCCGGCGGCGTCCAGCAGAGGTGCTGGAGCGCCACTGGCGTCGCGGACCACGGAGCCATCCTTGGCTGTGGCGAACTGGTAGTTGTAAGTTGCCAGCGTCTGCCCGTCATACTGGAAGGCCGGCGACCCTGTAGGATGGCTTGTACGATAGCCGATTGCGAGTACACTGAAGACCAGCAGCGCGGAAATTTGGACGATGTTGATCGCTAGGTTGACGGCCGTTGAAGCCCTTGCGCCCTTCGATGCGGTCCAGCCAACAAAGAATGAGAAGGCAATCGCCACCAACGCCATGAAGATAAGTCCTGGGTTCGAGCCACTCATGAAGTTTGGATAGAGGAAGCCGACGATGTAGCCCACAAAGACGCCGGTAACGGCCACCATCACGCCCGGATAGACCCAGTAGTAAAGATGCGAGCCCCAACCGACAATGAACTTGGCGACGCGGGCGTACTTAAAGAACCTGTCCTTGGATAGAAGAGCCTGTTCAGCGTAGTAGTAGCTTGAGCCCGTGCCGGGATATAGTTTGGAAATCTCTGCATAGGCGACCGCGGTGGCCAGGCATAGCAGTAATGCGGCAAAGATGCCTAGCCACATGGTCGGCGCAGTGGTGCCGGTGCCGGCCTGGATGACGAAGGTGAGCCAAAGAAATGCGCCTGGAGCAATGAGTGCCATTGCATTGCTGGTCAGTCCGGTAAGGCCGAGAGTCGCCTGCATTTGAGGTGCTTTTTGATCTGCCATGAACATTCTCCTGAATGTGATGTCTGTTCAGCTACTCCCGGCGTCTAGACCCCGGTCGTCCTTGCGGCTCACTCGTCTGCGATTCGCTGGCCGAGGCGATAGAACAAATCAGAATGATTTATCTGAAGGCTAAAGCTCAAGTGATAAGGATGATATGAAGAAACGGAAATGAAAGGCGAACAAAACCGCAATCACCCAGACTCTAAAGCGCCTCTGGTCCATTTCCGGAAATTGATAGACGCACCAGTGGCGTGCCCGTGGGGCGGATCGCGTCTTTGTGAACCTTGAAAACGCGCTCCTTGATAGGGCTGGACTTCACAAAATCCTGGTACGCTCGCTCAAGATGCGCGCGGAAGTAGGCGCGGGCTTTCTCTTCGTACGGCTCCATTCCAGCCTTGCGAAGATTGTCTCCCATACGCCGCAGTATGTGCAGCCGTGCCACATTCAGCACCGCAGGGTCATAAGGGACGCCAAGAAAACTAAAGTAGTCCTCCGCGGACGAAAGCTTCGCCAGTTGTTCAAGCACAGTCATATTTCATCTCCAGAGGGGTGTGGGTGGATATTGAGGCATTGCTGGCGCGACGGTAGAAGTCCAGCAACTCTTCTGAGCTGACTACGCGCTTTGCCTGCATGGATCGCTGCCGAACTTGAGCCAGTACTGATTGTGTCCGAATTTTGTCCGTAGAGAGTCCGAGGGAGTGCAGTGCTCCTGCAACGGATGCCATACCGGAGTGTTTACCCAGAACAATCTCACGCACACGGCCGAAGGTCTGCGGAGACAGTTCCTCATATGTAGATGGGTCCTTCTGCAGTCCATCGACGTGAATGCCTGATTCATGCGTGAAGGCATTGGAGCCAACGATCGCTTTTCCAACTGGAATAGGACGGCACGCCGCTCTGGCCACAATTTCAGCGAGTCGCGGCAACTGCGTAAGATTCACGTTGCTGCCAGCCCCATGGAAACGATTCAGGCACGCAGCAACTTCTTCAAGAGCTGCATTGCCGGCGCGCTCTCCTAAGCCGAGTACACAAACGCTGGCATGAGTTGCTCCCCCTCGAATTGCCGCTAGCGTATTCGCCGTGGCCAGACCGAGATCATCGTGGCCATGGAACTCCAACTCGACGCCAGTCGCACGGCCAAGCTGTGAGAATGCGTCGCAAACCGCAAATGGCTCCATGTTGCCGAGTGTGTCCGCAAAACGGAAGCGATGAGCGCCTGCGCTAGTGGCTGTTTCCACTGCGATAAGAAGATAGTCCATGTCAGCGCGACTGGAGTCTTCACCTCCCATGGCCACGCGCAATCCGCAATCGACAGCGTAGGCAATAACATCATGGATGCGGTTCAGCACGCCTGTCCGATCCAGATTCAGCTTAGCCCGCATTTGAATATCTGAAACCGGAATGGAGAGATTCACCCGCTTCAACCCGGTCTTCCGTGCGGCATTGACATCCGCACGTGTCATGCGACACCAAGCGATCGGCTCGGACCTGCTCAACGCACCACCGATGGCAGCAATCTCTTGGATCTCTCGGTCCCCAATCGCAGGAGTACCCGCCTCTATCTCATCCACACCAGCGTCTTCCAGCGCAAGGGCAATAGCCAGCTTCTCTTCTAGTGTGAAGGCAACCCCGGGAGCCTGTTCTCCATCTCTGAGCGTCGAGTCGTTCATTACAACGCGAGACACATTAGGCATACGCAGCCTCCATGGGAACAGAATCGGTTTGTAGATCGCTTACTACATGCTGAAGGACTTCGATAACTCGATCCACGTCGTAATCTGAGTTCTCGCGCGAAAGCGAGAAGCGCACCGATCCGCGCAGGTGACTGAATGGAATCTTCATCGCGGTCAACACATGGGATGGATTGAGCGAACCCGACGTGCAGGCCGATCCGGAGGATGCAGCAATTGATTCACGATTCAGCATGAGTAGAATCGAGTCTGCCTCGATATTCTCAAATGCAATGTTGAGTGTGTTGGGCAGGCAGTTACAACGGTCTCCAACACGAATCGCGGTTGGAACAAGGCGCAGAATTTCCCGTTCCAGGTAATCGCGCAACAAAGAGATCCTATTCATATCATGCTGTAATTCCTGAGCTGCAAGTTTGGCAGCCACTCCGAAGCCAACGATTGCCGGCGTGTTCTCCGTACCTGCACGCCTTCCGCGTTCCTGATGACCGCCATGAATGAGCGGCGCCAACTTCATTCCGTTGCGTACGTAGAGAGCGCCAATTCCTTTCGGACCGTGCATTTTGTGCGCCGAAATCGAGAGCATATCGATCTCAGTTTCCTTTACGTTTATTGCGACTCTTCCCGCAGCCTGAACAGCGTCGCAGTGAAACAAGGCTTCAGACGTGTGCGCCATAGACGCAAGCATCTCAACGGGAAACAGAACACCAGTTTCATTGTTGGCCCATTGAACGGAGACGAGAGCTGTACGCTCACTTAGAGCCTTCCGATATGCATTGAGAATAAGGTCCCCTTGGCCGTCGACCGGGATGCGATGAATCTTAGCTCTCCCTGTATTCTCCAACTGTGCGCACAACGCAAGCACAGCAGGGTGTTCAACGGCTGATGTAACAATCTCACTCCGCTCTCCCTGCGTTTCGAGAGCCGAAAGGATCGCCGTGTTATTCGATTCGCTTCCGCCGGAAGTAAAGACAATATCGCTATCGCGTTCTGCTCCGATTAACGCGCTAACTTGGCCTCGCGCCGCTCGTACGGCTCCTTTCGCAGTAACACCTAGATCATGCAGCGAAGATGGATTTGCATACTCATCGCGAAGAAATGGCAGCATTGCTTCAACAACACGAGGATCGGTGCGCGTTGTCGCGTTGTTGTCCAGGTAAACCCACGGTTTTTGTTTACACATATCTGTCATTGCGAGTTTCCTCAGGCAACATCTATCAACAGCAAGATTTGCCGCAGCCACCCTTTGATTGGGCATGGGGATTGTCGAAGGAAAAGCCTGTCCCCTCCCGACTGTCAATAAAATCAATCGTGGTGCCGGATATCAACGCGATGGAAGATGGATCAATCAGTATCTTCACTCCGTGGCTCTCGCAGGAGATGTCCTCCGGCCCTGAGTTTTCCACCAGGCCCATCTCGTATTGGAGCCCTGCACAACCGCCTGACCGCACCATTAATCGCAGTCCCGCAATCGATTGGGGCACCGTAGCGATTACCGAGTGCACAGCTCCTGCAGCAGCTTCTGTTAGTTGAATCATCGTGCCCTCCTTCGCTGGCGTTGCATGATATAGTGCACGTTGTGTGCCAATCGGATTTGCTGAAAATAGATATACTTAGACCCGCTCACGTCGAGCAGGCGAGGGGTTTGTCGCATTCACGACATGTCGATTCCCGGTCATTGTGCGAAAGAGGATTCGATACGAATCAGCCGCGAAGACTCGCCATGAAAGCGCATCCGCGTTAGCAGGCTCTCGCCCGATTCGCTGCCAAAACATGCATTGAAATCGCCACACTCGGAACAGCACGGAGCAACGCACATACTGAATCCATCTTCGCGGCAAATTATTCGATAGAAGAATTTCTTCCATTTCATGTCCTGATCGTTGCGGCGCGCCAGTGCGGCAAAGTGACGGAGCATGAGCTTGGATAACTCACCTCGATTTGCCAGTCCAAGATCCTGCCATAAATGGTTTGCCCGCGTAGCTCTGCGAGCTACAAAAATGGTCAACAGTGAATTGATTGGAGATGACGCGGTGCGGAAGCGCCACAATAGCTCCCGCAAGCACCGCTCATCTTCATTCACTGTTGGTTCGACATCAAGCCCAAACGTCTCCAGGTGCCCCAATGCTCCGGGAAAGTATCTTTCGATATTGCGGCGGAGCGCTAAACCACAGATGCCGAGAGCATCCGTAAATGAGCCGCCGGCATGGCACTCATCTAGAGCGGCGGCAAAGACACACGCCAGCACATGCCCATCGAAAGGGTCGCACGCGGTGGTCGCGTTCGCGTCAATTAGCTGCTTGTACATAGCGTCCGGCGTCATCTCTGCCCCCTAGGATGGACCGTGTCTTTGGCAGTTCTTCCCGCACACTCGACCACATGCGCCACACCCAACACATGCTCCCGGATCAGTGACGGTCATTACTTTGCGCAATATCTCCTCATCCTCATCAAGCCCGACAAGATCGCCGTCTTCCGTGATTCCCTGTAAGGTCATCACGGAACGACCGCAGACTTTAAAGCAGCGGCCACAGCCGATACAAATCTTCTGATCAATGTCCAGTAGATACGAGGGATGCCACGCTCTTCCATCACGCGTAACTGCTTGTGCTTCAATTTGTTCCGCTTTCATTTATGCCTCCGTATCATTCAAAGCAGACCGTATTAATAGCGTGCAACCTCTGGGTATTTTTCAATCCACTCAATTCCGTCCGCTACAATTCTTTCGCCTTCCGACTCCAGCTTTTCCAGGCTGTCAAATCCAAACCGATGCACGTCGCGCAAGTGCTTGTTGAAGACGATCAACCGGCCCGCAGTAAGTACGAGGCGGCCAAATCCTTCGTGATGCAGCTTCATCAGCGGCGACACCATCACGCCGGTAAAGCGTTCAATGGTCAGTCCGATAGCGTTGTAAAACAGTTCCATGCGCCAAAGCGTCTCCGGATCAGGATCACTCATGAGCGGGATCTCAAGACGCTTATCCCTGGTCATGATGTATGGTTCCAGCAGATCATGATCGCTCTTTGCATCCCATGATCCATGCAGATCCTGAGCCCTCCATTGCTTGACCAATTCATTGAGGAAACCGCGCGTTGCAGATGCAACTGCTTCCACCGTGCTCTCAGCCATAGATCACCTCATCTTCGAAATCATGAGTGCGCTCTCTCCCCTTATTCAGCGCCTTGCGTATCCACGGCGGCGGATTGCCGCTCAGCACCTTCTGCAACTG
>Ga0182014_10004690_pt1 | contig 15512 bp, 13 predicted proteins | sample 612S2DmetaG_FD_120489 | JGI IMG/M metagenome (GOLD analysis project Ga0182014, IMG submission 120489) | Permafrost microbial communities from Stordalen Mire, Sweden - 612S2D metaG | ecosystem: Environmental > Terrestrial > Soil > Wetlands > Permafrost | place: Sweden: Stordalen | collected... | reverse complement strand
TGCTGGCCTATTCGACCTATATGGGCGGCTCGGGGGCCGACACCATCACCGCCATTCAGACCGATAACCAGGGCAATCTTTACGTCGCGGGCTCTACCGGCACGTCCGATCTGGTGGCCAGCACCGAGGCTTATGACACCGCCAACGAGGCTGAGCTGGATATCTTTCTGGCGATCGTCAACGACGCTCCCGGCGCGGCCTATGGCGTCACTTACCTGACTTACATCGGCGGCGGCGGCAACGATGTTCCGCTGGCCCTGGCTGTCGATCCTTCACAGAATATGTACGTGGTCGGCACCACCAGCTCCCCCGATTTTCCGATGACCGCCAATGCGTTCGATACGGTTGGGGCGTCCACCTATACGGATGCTTTTGTGCTGCTGTTGAATCCCGAGATCAGCGGCAGTACGGGGCTGATCTTCTCGTCGTTTCTGGGCGGCACCACCGGTGCGGAGAGCGCCAATGGGGTGGCGTACGATTCCAGCGGCAACATGTACGTGGTGGGCAGCACCGCCTCTACCGACTGGCCGGTCACCGCCAACGCCTACGCCAGCGTGATCTACGGGCCACAGGATGCCTATATCGCCCAGATCAATCCCAATAGTGGAGTCCTGACGTATGCCACCTACATGGGCGGCGAGTTAGTGGACGACGGCCGCGGCATCGCGCTCGACAAGAACGGCCTGGTGTATTTCGCCTGCAGCAGCGATTCCACCCTGTTCCCCGCGGCGGGCTATCAATATCAACCCAACCTGGCGGGCGCTTTCGACGTGGTGGTGGGAGTGATGGATTTGACCCAGGTAGGCGTCAATTCGCTGCTCTATACCACCTATCTCGGAGGCGCCCAGAACGATATGGTGCGCGGCCTGACGCTCGATTCCGCGGGAAACATCGTGGTCACCGGCTATACCCTGTCGTCCGACTTTCCGGTTACCGCCGACGCGGTACAGCCCGCTTATGCGGGCAATGGCGATGTTTTTGTGTCGGTGCTGAACTACACCAACTCTCAGTTCGTTTTGTATTCCACTTACTTGGGCGGCGCGGACGGGGAAGTGGCCTATGCCGTGACGACCGATAGTTCCGGTTATATTTACGTAACGGGCTATACCCTTTCCACCGATTTCCCGGTCACCGCCGACACGGTTCAAGGCGCCTGGGGCAATGGCATTGATGTCTTCGTCACCAAGATCAAGCCGCACGTCGCGGGCAGCGCCGGAATCGTCTGGTCCACCTTCCTCGGAGGAGCGACCATCAATAACGGCTACGGTGTCGTGGTTGGGTCCGATGGGCGCGTCTACGTGGGCGGCTATACCGGCGGCGAATTTCCAACCAGCGGTGCAGCCTATCAGGCGGCCTACCAAGGCGGATACTCGGACGGCTTTTTGGCGGTGATCTCCCAGTAGACCCCGCCCACATCCATGGCGCGGTCACACCGGCGATGCCCGGATCTGAGCTAAACTCAAAGCAGCCGCAGGGAACAGGCCAGAGACCATGACCGCGAAAGACCACCTCGTCCGCCACGACGACAGCCAGATTGCCCGCCTCGAACAGGTCATGACCGCACTCGCCGAGGCCCAGGTCAAAACCGAAGAAGCCCAGGCAAGGACCGGCCGCGAGATGGCAAAACTCGCCCACGCTATGACCGCGCTTGCCGAATCGCAGGCCAAGACCGAGGCTACCGCCCGCGCCCTCAGCCGTCAGTGGCAGGCGTACCTCAACACGCTGCCCAAGAATTAAAGGCTCAAAGACTCTCCAGCCCGCTGCCGAACGCTCGAACGGGCGCGGCTGACTGCTTACGCCAGGTTTAGTATCTGCTTCACCGAGCCGCTCTGGGCTTCGATCTTTTTCTGCAGCATCATGATGGCGTAGATTAACTGCTCCGGCCGCGGCGGACATCCGGGTACGTAGACATCCACCGGGATGACCTGGTTGACCGGGACCAATGCGTAGTTGTTGAATACGCCCGTGGAAGTGGCGCAGGCGCCCATGGAAATCACCCACTTCGGTTCGGGCATCTGCTGGTAGAGATGGCGAATGACCGGCGCCATTTTATTGGAGACGCGCCCGGCGATGATCATCAGATCCGACTGCCGCGGCGAACCGCGAAACACCTCGGCCCCGAAGCGGGCGATATCGAAACGCGACGCCGACATGGACATCATCTCGATGGCGCAGCAGGCCAGGCCGAAGCTCATCGGCCAGATGGAATTCTTTCGCCCCCAGTTCAGGGCTTTATCGAGAGTGGTGAAAACGATCCCTTCGGAAGCGGCCGCGGCGGCATTATTGACGGAATAGTCGTCCAGCCGCGCAAAAATTTCCGGCGGTCCGCTGGCAAGAGGTTTTTCCATATATCGATATTCTCGCATGGACCCGCCGGGTCCTGTAAAAGTCCCGCCGCGTCCTGTAGAATCGGTATTTCGACCCTTTTCTAATGTCAGCCGCTAACTTCGACGAACTTCTCCACCGAACCGCTTCTCTGCACGGAATCGATTCGGGCTTCTGGGATATCTGGGGCCACTACCACGCGACGCCTGCCGCGGTCAAGCAGGCCCTCCTCGGCGCCATGGGCGTGCCCGCGGGAAACGCGGAGGAACTGGAACTCGCCTTGGCGGCCCAGACCCGCCGGGAATGGGAGCGCCTGGCGCCCCCCACCGTCGTCGCCGGTGTATCCGCCCAAACCGAACTCCCGCTGAATGTTTCGGCCGAACTGCTGGGAGAAACCGCGGCCATTACGGTGCGGCACGAGGACGGCGCGGTGAGCGAATTTCAAATCGGCCTGCTCGGCCTCGAACAGGTTGGCTCGATCGAGATGAATGGCGCAACCTGGGTGCGAAAACTGGCGCGCCTGGAGCTGGCGCTGCCGCTCGGCTACCACGATATCGCGGTGAAGCTGGCCGGCGCCGGCGCCACCACCCGCTACATCGTCACCCCCGAACGGGCCTGGACGGACCCGCACCTGGGCCGCGGCGGCAAACTGGCGGGGCTCACCATCAGCCTCTTCGGCGTGCGCTCCGGCCGCAACTGGGGCTGCGGCGATTTCGAAGACCTGGAACGGATCGTCGATTGGACCGCGCGCGACCTGCAGGCCAGCTTCGTGGGGCTCAACCCGCTCCATGCCATCCATAACCGCCGCCCGTTCAATACCAGCCCTTATCTGCCCAACTCCATCCTCTACCGGAACTTTCTTTACCTGGATGTGGAGAGCGTGGAAGATTGGGCCGGCTGCCGGCGGGCGCGCCAGTTGCGCTCGAGCCCGCCGGTCGCCGCCGAGATCGAAGCGCTGCGCGGCTCTCAGTTTGTGGAATACGAGCGCGTGGCCGCCCTGAAGCTGCGCTTCCTGAAGCTGCTGTTCGCATCGTTTTTGCGTGAACGGCGGCGCGGCTCGCCGCGGGTCCGCGATTTCGAGGCCTACCGCCAGCGGGAAGGCGCTCCGTTGGAGCGCTTCGCCGCCTTTTGCGCGCTGGATGAGCGCCTCCACCAGCGCCAGCCGGACCTGTGGCTCTGGACCGAATGGCCCGCCGGCTACCAGGACCCCGATTCGGCCGAGACGGCCGCTTTCCGGCGCAAACATTGGCGCCTCGTCTTGTTTTACCAGTATCTGCAATGGCAGATCGACCTGCAGCTCGCCCGCGTCGAGCGGCGCGCCCGCGACCGGCATCTCGCCCTAGGCCTCTACCATGATCTAGCCTTGGCTACCGACCGCTTCGGCTCCGACCTCTGGGCCCACCGCAAGTTCTTCGTGGCCGGATGCCGCGTCGGCTCGCCGCCCGACGATTTCGCGCCCAAAGGGCAGGACTGGAGTTTTCCGCCGCCTCACGCCCGCTGGCATTGGGAAAACGGCTATCGGCTGTTCGCCGAAACCATCCGCAAGAATGCGCGCCACGGCGGCGCCCTGCGCATGGATCACGTCATGCGCCTGTTCCGCCTCTACTGGATCCCGGATGGCGCCGACGCTACCGAAGGCGCCTACGTGCGCGAAACCAGCGAAGATTTCGTGCGTATTCTGGCTCTCGAAAGCGTCCGCAACCGCGTGGTGTTGGTGGGCGAGGATCTGGGCACGGTGGAACCGGCGACCCGCGAAGCCCTGGCCCGCTATGGCGTGTTGAGCTACCGCTTGCTCTATTTCGAGCGCCATCCCTCCGGCGCCATGCGCCGTCCCGACGAATACCCTCGCCAGGCCCTGGTCTCTTCCACCACTCACGATCTCCCCACCCTGGCCGGCTTCTGGCTGGGCGCCGACATTGGGGCGCGCCGCGCCGCCGGCGTGCTGGACGATGCCGGTTTCGCCGGCGCCATGTCCACCCGCCAGGTGGACAAGCAGCGCTTGCTCGACGTCCTGCTGGGGCAGGGCCTGTTGCCGGAAGGCTCGCCCCGAGAGGCTTCCGCGTACGGCGAAATGACCGGCGAGATCCACAATGCCGTGGTCGGCTTCCTGGCTCTGACGCCCTCCCAACTGCTGGCCATTAACCAGGAAGACCTGACCAAGGAGACCGCCCAACAGAACCTTCCCGGCACCACCTGGCAGTATCCCAACTGGAGCCGTAAGATGCGCTTCACCGTGGAACAATTGCTGAACGACCCCGAAGCCCGCGGCTTCACCGCCATGTTCCGCCACTGGATCGCCCGCTCCGGCCGGACCAATCAGGCGGACTAAGCCACTCCACTGCCGCGACCTCGCACGGCCGGAGACGCTCCCGTCGGGGATCGTCCATTGCTGATGACTATTTCCCAAACCACTGCGACACCCGGCGCCGAATTCGCTGCGCCAGGCTCGGTGCCGAGGGCGTAACCGGTGCCATCGGCGCGAGCCGATTGATGGTAGGTTGCGGCGGCGTCCAGGAAAAGACCGGCGGCGGCGCCTGGCAGGGCTCTACTCCCGCCCGGCGCACCACGTTGCCGAGCAGCGCATAGTCGTGACGTTCCAGTTTTCCCTCCGTCCAGGCGGCGCAAACCGAAAATCCTGGATACCTGCCCGCATTGCCCGAGTTCCTGACACCCGGAATGTAGTCGACTTCTTGCGGCAAAACCGGCGCATGGCCCTCCAGATCGTGCTCCACATGCGCGGTTTCGTAGCGGTGGTGGCGGCCGCTCCAGACAAACACCCGAAAGCTGTCGAAGTCGATGCTCCTTGGCGCGGAGTCGGAAATGGTGGTCCACACCCAGATCTCCTTGGAGAGATCCCCGTCACGCACCTTGCCGAGGGAGAAAAACGACACGATGCGGTGCCCTTCGGCGTACTGCGCGACCTCGTCGGGAATGGCCATTTGCAAGGGGCGCGTGAGGACCCAGCCCACCTCGCCGTCAGCCGCCCGGACCAGGCTCCAATCCTCGCTCGGCGCCGGTTTGGACGGTTCGGCCGGCTGAGCCGGCTGCGGAGCCGGATCGCCGTCTTCGGAATCGACGCCCGACAACTCCAGCCAATCCTCCGGCGGCCCCGGCGGCTTGGGCATCGGCGGAGGGGGGTACTTGGACGCCTTATGAGCAACCGGCGGCCGCGGCTTCTTCGGAATCGGCGTCAACAGAGGACGCCGCGGCGGTACGAACGTGTGCGGAGTCGCGGTGTGCGCCAGCACATCCACTTTTTGGCCCGGCTTGATCATGGCACAGCCGGGCGAGAGACGCGCGGGTTGAATATGCACGCGGAGGTCGCCCAGGACGCTGGCCTTGCCTTGGGACGGCAGTTTGGCGGAGCGGCTCGCCAGATCGCGGAGCATCTCCATGTCGCCTTCGCTCAGCAACTGGGTTTCGTCGGTCCAGCCTTCCGCTCCGGAAGAGGCGCGGACCTTCAGCAATCGCCGCCTTTGCTGCAACAGTTCCAGTCTTTCGCCGTGCCGGACTGTCGCCACCATCGGCGATTGTGTCGAAATCTCCTTTCGGATCTTCAACATCTCCGGCCCGACATAGGCGTATCCGATGGCGGGGGCGTGCTCCGCGCCGGGTTGGCAGGCCGCCAGCAAGAGCAGAAGCCAAAGCGCTGAAATAACTTTAGGTATGCAACCTGAGAGCACGACGCTCACCCGATTTTAGCAGTCTGGCTGTGGCCCCATCCATCGGAATGAGGGCGCGTGCGGCATTTGCCGGTCGGGGGATGTGAAGTGATTCTCGCGCGCGCACGTCTTCCGCGGCTCAGTTGGCGGCCGCGAAGTTTCGGGGCGGGGCTTCCTGGCGCGAGCACGCATTGTGCAAAATCCGACGCACTTCGGGCTCGTAAAAGGGCTGACTGAGCACGTCGTAGGCGCCCCGGTTCAGAGCTTCCGCCCACAATCGGGCATCCGCATCCTGGTCGGTGACAATTACTTCCACCCGCTCATACTCTCTTGCCAAGTCCAGCACATCCAACCACTTTCCGTCGGGCAGAGATGCTTCGCTCAAGATCACCGAGTAAGGGCGGCGTCGCAACTCATGGCGCGCCAGCTTGAGGTTCGACACATGCACTAATCCTACTGGAAGCGCTTGCAGCATTTGAGAGAGGCGGTTCGCATCGTCCGGGTAGCCGGAGATGAATAGAACGGAGGGCTCCAAGTTACGCCTCACTTTCCGTGTACAGTTTCATTCTAGTCCTGATAGTGGGAAGCGCGGCGCTTATTTCTCAAGAAGTTTTGGCAAATTTGTCTTTTTAACTCTTTTCGTGTTTCCAGACGGCGACAAAGCCAAGGTTGCGGTGTAACTGGTTGTAATCCAAACCAAAACCCACCACGAACCGGTCCGGAATTTCGAAACAGCGGTAATCGACAGGCACCTGCACGATGCGCCGCGAGTTACGGTCGAGGAACGTGCAGACGGCCAGCGAGTTCGGCGCCCGTCCTGCAAGCGTTTGCAGCAGGTAGCGCAAGGTGAAACCGGTGTCGACGATATCTTCCACCAGCAGCACGTCCTCGCCCTCGATGCTTTCGTCGAGGTCCTTGGCGATGCGCACCAGCCCGGGAGCACCGCTTTTATTGGAAAAACTCGAGATGCCCAGGAAATCGATCTTGACGGGCGGCTCCAGGTAGCGCGCCAGGGCGGTGAGAAAGAAAACGGACCCTTTCAGCACACCGACCAGTTTGATCGTCTTGCCGCGATAGTCGCTCGAAATTTCAGCCGCCAGCGCGCGGATACGCGCGTCGATCTCCTCTTCGGTGAATAGCACGCGCTCCACGCCCGCCAGCGGCTCGCCGCTCATACCTTGACCGGCTGCCCGGCCAATCCGTACTTGAACACCAGGTTCTCGAAGTCCTTTTGATAGAAGACCTGAATGTTGAGCTGCGGGTACAGTTCGCGCAGCAAGCGTACCTTGCGATTCTTGCGAGTTACCAGGGATTGTTTCATGGTAGTAAGTTCGACATACAAATCGAATTCCGGCAGATAGAAGTCCGGCGTAAACGCTTCCGTAACATTGCCGTTCGGATCGCGTTGCACGGGAAAGCTGCGCGGCTCGTATTCCCACGCGATGCGATAGAAGTCCAGCAGGTTGGCGAAGATTTCTTCGCTCTGGTTGGCGAACATCTTTTTCCGCAGGGTAATTTTATCGGGAGGAACGATACCGTGGCGGGCCAGCTTGAGGCGTATTTGAAACTGGAGTTGTGCCTCGGCGGCGGCGGAAAGGTAACCGCGCTCGGCCAGGCCGGTTTCCTCCACCGCGCGTACGATCAGTGCGGCCATCTGCTCGCTCGACAGAGCCTCGGCATTCAGCACCACGTCGAAGATCTCGGCGGTGGCCCTGGTCGTGCCGTACCTGGCCTTGCGGTCAGCGCGCGAGGCCGACTCCAGATCGAGAAGCAATCGGCGCGCCGCCGGCCGGTCCAGGCGATGATCCAGCATGAGGTTGCCGACGCGGACGTTTTCCGGCGCCACCACGTGGACGCGCAGCATGCCCGGAAAATACCGCGCCTGCACCTCGCCGCCGTCGGCGCAGAACACCAGGTGATGTTCGGTGGCCAGCCGCGCCAGGATCGACGTCGCCAGGCTGGCATAGGCTTTGTCCGGAACCGGCGCGTCCTTGCCGAATTCCTCGCCGGCCAGTTCCCGCACGCGGCCCTGAGTCAGCAGCTCGAATTGCAGACGGCGCGCCGCGATGCGGGCCACTTCCTCGAACCGGCAGCCCGGATGTCCCGAAACCGCAATCAGCGCCATGGAACCATGCCCGTCGCCGCGTCCATACTCATTCCACGTTCTCTCCCGCACCGGCCTGTCCCGAAGCCGCCTGTCCGGAAGCCGAGTGGTCGGGCTCCCATAGCGTCTCCGCAACGCCGCTCGCGTCGCTCACCCAGCGGCACCACACAAACAGTGCGTCGCTCAAACGGTTCAGGTACCGCACCGCTTCCGGCGGTATGGACTCCTGGCGCGCCAAGGCCACCAGCAGCCGTTCCGCCCGGCGGCACACGGTGCGGCACACGTGCAGCTCCGCGTTCAGCCGGCTATCGCCGGGCAGCACGAAAGAACGCAAGCGCGGCAGCGGCTCGTTCATGCGGTCGATTTCCCGCTCCAGCCGCTCGATCTCGACGTCGGTCACGCGCGCCTGCCGCGGATGCTGATCCTCGGGCAGCGTCGCCAGAATCGAGCCCAGGTTAAACAGCTCATGCTGCACCCGCAACAAAATCGCCGCCAGCCCGGCAACCGGGGCGTGCCGCGCCGCCACTTCGTGAACCGTGGCGCGCGCCAGCCCCACCCACGCATTCAGCTCGTCCACCGTGCCGTAAGCCTCGATCCGGAGGGCGTCTTTGGATACTCGCTGGCCGCCCGCCAGGCTGGTTTGGCCCCCGTCTCCCCCTCGGGTATATACCCGATTGATGGCCAGCCGCGGCGCATGGAACGTGGAGTCGCTCATACCCTTATTGTCCGGGTTTTTGGGCGGGGAAGTGTACACTAATTTCATGGCCCAAAGCGCAAGCGTTCGATGGCGTGGTTGGCTGGCCATGGCGGTCGCAACGGCGATTGCCGCGAGCCTGACCGGCGCGCTATTCGCAGCCGACGCCAAAGTCGATAAGAAGAAGTCGCAAGCCGCCTACGAGCGTGGTCTCGCGGACGACAAGCAGGGCCAGCGCGCGGACGCCATCGCCGCCTATTCCGAGGCCCTGCAACTGGATCCCTCGAGCGCGGCCGCGTATCGCGCGCGCGCCGGGGATTACTCGGCCCAGGGAGAACGCGACAAAGCCTCCGCCGATTTCGACCGTGCCGTCGAAGTGGCGCCGGGCGATCCCGCCGGCTACCTGGCCCGCGCCGGCTTCTTTGCCGCCATCGGCGCGCCGGCCCGCGCCATTCCCGATTACAGCACCGCCATCGGCCTTCACCTGGAACGCACCGAGGTGTACACCGGGCGCGGTAACGCGTACCTGGCGACTGGCCAGTACCCCAAAGCGATCGACGATTTCACCCAGGCCGTCAAGCTCCGCCCCGACAACCCGGAACCCTACAAAGGCCGCGGCGTGGCGCTCGAAAACCAGGCCAAATACCGCGATGCCATCGAGGATTTCACCATCTGCCTGAGCCATCGTCCCGATTACCAGGAGGTCTACGTCGAACGCGCGCTCTCCTACGCCGGGCTGGCCGATTTCGAACGCTCACGGGCGGATCTGGACGTCGCCGTCCGGCTGCGCCCCGAGGACTCGCGCGCCCTGCGAACTCGCGGCGCGGTTCGGGAACGGCTGGGCGACGATGACGGCGCCATCGCCGATTACACCGCGGCCATGCGCGGCGATCCCACCGACGTTCGCCTGTTCCTGGCGCGCGGCGCCATCTACGCCCGCCACGGCAAACAACCAGAAGCCTTCGCCGACCGCAGTCAGGCAGTGCTCATGAACCCCCGCAACCCCGATGCCTACGTAGCCCGGGCGGCCACCTACCACGCCATGGGTGACCACGAGAAGGCTTTCGCCGATAACACCATGGCCATCAGTCTCGACCCCAATTCGGCGGTGGGCTGGCTGGCCCGCGGCAACGCCTACTACCTGCTGGGCCGCTTCGACGAAGCCCTCGCCGATTTGAAACGCTCGGTCGCCATCGACGCCACCGACCAGCAGGCCCAGCAACTGCTCGATCTGGCGCAGGCCAAGGTCAAGGAAACCGTCGACCGGCAGCGCGTCACCGAGACCACTCCCGATACCGTGGCGATCACCTTGCCGGCGCCCAAGCCGGATCCCGCCGAGCCCAAACCGGATTTTCCGGCGCAGGCTCCGGAGCCGGTTGCCCAGGTGGAAACGCCGGCGCCCAAACCGGAACCACCCCCGCCTCCGCCGCCTAAACCTGCCGAAACCGCCGCGCCGGCCCCTCAAGACGCCGAGGACGCCGCCATCGTTCACCACATGCGCGCACGCAAGCTGATCGACGCGGAACAGTTCCGCGAGGCCATCGGCGAGCTCAACGAAGCTATCCGCCTCGATTCGGGTTTGTCGCTCGCCTACAATGCCCGCGGCTATGCTTACCTGAGGCTGCTCCAGTATAAAGAGGCGGTCGCCGATTTCGATCGGGCCATCCGCCTCAACTCCGCCTACGCCAACGCCTACCAGAACCGCAGCACCGCCCGCCGCCGGCTGGGAGACAAAGCTGGCGCCGACGCCGATTGGGCGAAGTGGCAGGAGTTGACCAAGAAGTGAGGCAGCCCGGACTTTAGTCCGTGTCTGGAGTTTTCTCCGCCTCCTGGCGCGCGCCTATCGTCAGATGAAACTCGGAGCGCCATCGGGCGCGAATGCGAAAGCCCGGTGCCAGGGCTTCGGGGGCATGCGCTGGAAGGCTTCTTCATCCATTTCATAGCCCCAACCCGGTTTGTCCGGGATGGCCAGATAGCCGCTTTCTACCACGATGGTGTCGCCTTTGACCAGGTCTTTGCGGGGAGATTCGTCGTCCGGGTGGTATTCCAATATGACGAAGTTCGGGGTGCAGGCGGCGAAGTGAATGTTAACCAGCGTGGCCAGCGGGCCGAGAGGGTTGTGAGGCGCCACTTCGACATAGTGCGATTCGGCAATGGCCGCGATTTTCTTCTGCTCGAGGAATCCGCCGGCCAGACAAATGTCGGGCTGAACGATGTCGGCTCCGCCGGCCGCCAGCAACTGCTGAAACTGGAACTTGGTGTAAAGCTCCTCGCCGGTGGCAATCGGAATCTGGACTTTCCGGCGCAGCTCGGCCATGGAGTCCATGTTCTCCGGGCGGATGGCTTCTTCCAGAAACAGCGGGTGGACGGGCTTCAGAACTTCCGCCAGCCCGTAGGCTACATAAGGGGCGAAGATCCTGGCGTGAGCGTCGAAGCACAGGTCGACATCCGGTCCGACGGCCTGGCGCATGGCTTCGGCTTTTTCTCCGAAGGCGCGAACCGTGGCGCTCATGGGGACGGCATCGGTGAAGCCCAGCGTGGCCTTGAGCGCCGTGTACCCGTATTTCGAGATGAGGCTTTTCGCCTGCTCGGGGCTATTGGCGGCCTGATAGCAGCGCACTTTGTTGCGGCATTTTCCGCCCATCAACATGTACACCGGCAGGCCAGCGGCCTTGCCCGCAACGTCCCATAAAGCCTGCTCGATGCCGCTGATGGCGGCGTTGACCACCAGGCCGCCGGGGAAGCGCGTGAAGTTGTACATGGTGGCCCAGAGGTACTCGACGTTGCGCGGATCCTTGCCCACCAGCCAGTCCTTGAAATCGCGGACGGTGGCGGCGGTGGCCTCGTCGGGCCCGGCGGAATAGGCTTCGCCCCAGCCGTGAATGCCCTGGTCGGTGGACACCTTCACATAGACGTAGTTTCGGCCGGCGTTTACCACGAACGCCTCGACGCCGGTGATCTTCAACTCCGGCTTGCCGGTGTAGCGGGGCGCCGCCTGCGGCATCGCGGCGGCCTGGAAGGGCAGGCCCACGAGCGAGCCGGCCGTCAGAAAATCTCTTCTGTTCATCGCTGAACCTCCATGGAAAGTGCGGCCGCTGGGCCCGACACCACGGGATCAGGCGTCCACGTGGTGGCGGAAGAACTCCACCAGCCCAGCCTTGTTGCGGGTGGAAAGGGCCCGCGCCAGTTGTTCCATCTCCGTCTTAGGGAGAGGCTGGAAGGCCTTCGCCAGACGGACGTTCTGCCCCAGGTGCTCGGCCGTGGGGTGCCCGATGACGGCCGTGGCGACGGGGAGGGAAAGCGCATAGTAGATCAGGTTGCGGGGGGTGGCTTCCGCCTGGCCGGCCAGCGCATCGCGGGCGAACACCTTCATGGCAATCACACCAATATTCTTAGCCTGGGCCACCGGCAGCGCCAGGGACTCGAAGCTGCGTTCGCCGGCGGTCACCGGTTTGGTGGTGCCGATCATGTCGGCCATGGCGGCGTTGAGAGCCATCTGGCAGCAGTCGAAGTCGTGGCGTTCCAGAGCCAGTTTCATGGCGGCGGGACTGTCATGACTGGTGATGCCGATGAAACGCGTGAGCTTCTGTTCGCGCGCCTTGAGAAGGTTTTCCAGCACGCCGCCCTTGGCCTCGATGCGGGCCAGGTCGTCTTCGTTTTCGAGCGAGTGGATGTGGACCAGGTCCACCAAATCCATTTTCAGATTCTTCAGGCTTTGCTCGACGATGCCCTGGACCGCGGCGCCGTCGCGGGTGCTGATCTTGGTGGCGACGAACAGGCCCTGTTTTCCCCCGCGGGCCTCGAAAGCCTTGCCGTACAACTGCTCGCTGCGTCCGCGGGCGTAGCTGTCGGCGGTATCGAAGTAAGTAACGCCCGCCTCCGCGGCCTGGACAATGAAGCGCACCGCCTCCTCGTCGTTGCGGGTCTGATAAAAGCGCTGGCCGCCGCCGCACGCCAGGATGGAGACGCGCTCGCCGGTCTTCCCCAGCAGGCGCATCGGCAGCCGGGGCTCGGCGGCGGAAAGTGGCCCGGTAAGGCCGGCCACCGCGGCCGTGCGTTGCAGAAACTCGCGTCGTGAAGTGCCCATATACCCTCCTTGCCTGGACTGAGAATATCACTCCGCGATCCTCGAAGGGGAGGGGCCGGCTCGCGGTATGCCGTCAGTGTGAGTACACTGAATCGGATAGCATCGTGAATAAACGCCTGCCATTGTCGATCCGCCGCGCCATGTATAACCTGCGCGGCGGTTTTCTGGTTCGCCCGCTGGCGATTGCGCTGGCCCTCGGCTGCGCCGGCGCCGTGCTCTCCTGGTTGGAGGAAACCTTCCCGGTTTTCAGCGACTGGATGCCCACTGTCCTGTTCCCGTCGCACGCCGATCCCCAGGTCGCTCAAGTGATTCTCGCCGGCATTGCCGCCTCCATCATGACCGTGGTTTCGATTGTCTTCGCCATCCTGCTGATGACGCTGACCCTGGCATCCATGCAGTTCTCGCCGCGCATCATCGTCAGCTTTGCCAGAGACCGTGTCACGCAGTGGACCTTGGGCGTGTTTCTGGGCACGTTCTGCTATTGCATGGCGGCGCTTCCTACGGCCCGCTCTCAGCCGAAGCCCTTCGCTCCCGTCGCCACCGTGGTGGGTGCGATGCTGCTGGCCCTGGTTTGTGTCGGCTGGTTGCTTTTCTTCATTCAACACATCTCACATGCCATCAGCGTCAGCCACATTGTGGACCGGATCGCGGCCGAAACCGAAGCGGTCATCGACCAGACGATGCCCTGGCCCCGCCGGGACAGCGTTCGAGCCGCTCCAGGACCCGCGCCGCAGTACGCGTGGGACGCGCCAGTGCTGAGCGGCGCCTCCGGCTATATCCGCTTCATCGACACTGGCCTGCTGGTGTCCCTGGCAAAGGCCTATCGTGTGAAACTCCTGGTCGTCCGGCGGGTCGGGCTCTTCGTTCCGGAAGGAACGCCGCTGCTGCTCGCTCACAAGGGAGACCGGCTTACTCCCGATGCAATCCACGAACTTCGCCGGGCCTTTGACCTCGGGCCATCGAGAACCTTGCAACAGGATGTCGAGTTCGGCATTCTGCAGATTGTCGACATCGCCCTGAAAGCCATCTCACCGGCTGTCAACGATCCCACCACGGCCATCGGTTGTGTGGATCAACTCAGCCGTATTATGATCCGCTTCGCCTCCAGGGAGCCGCCGGAAGGCTTGCTCTACGATCCGCCGGGGGTCTTTCGAGTCGGCATTCCCTGGAGCGATTTCGATCGGCTTTTGACCTCGGCTTTTGAGCAGATCCGGTTGTATGCGAGGGCCGATGCCGCGGTGAGCCTGCGGCTGCTGCGGGCGCTTGGGGATATCGCGGCCACCACCCCGTTCCCGTCGCTCCGCCGAACCCTTGGCGCGCTGGGGGAACGGGTTGTCGAGGGCTGCGGCCAGAAACTGGGCGAGGAAGAAATGAACCCCCTGCGACGCCGGTGGGCCGCATTGGAGAATTTGACCGGCTCGCTCAGCAATGGGACCCAAGCGTGAAGACGTGGGTGCGCCATGTTATATACGGTATTGGCGCAGCGCGGCTATCCGCCGGGCAACCTTCAAAACGAAAGCGAGTGCATTAGAAATGCCGAAATTTGCAGCCAATCTCTCCATGATGTTCAATGAGGTGCCATTCCTCGACCGTTTTGCGGCCGCCCGCGACGCCGGGTTCCAGGCAGTGGAGTACCTGTTCCCTTACGAATACGAGCCGGAGGTGGTGGCGCGGAAACTGCGCGACAACCATTTGGAAAACGTTGTTTTCAACATGCCTCCTGGCAACTTTTCCGCCGGCGAACGCGGCATCGCCAGCATTCCCGGCCGGGAAGACGAGTTCCGCGCGGGGGTTGGCAAAGCTCTTGCCTACGCGATTGAACTGGGCGTAAAGCGGCTGCATGCCATGGCCGGTATTCCTCCCACCGGCGCCGATCCGGCAGCCTGCCGCGCAACCTTGATCGAAAATCTGAAATACGCCGCCGGACAACTGGCCCCGCACAACATCACCCTGCTCCTCGAAGCCATCAATACCCGCGACATGCCCGGCTTTTTTGTTTCCACCCAGGCCGATTCCTTTGCCATCAGCTCCGCCGTGGATGCTCCTAATCTCAAAATGCAGATGGACTGCTACCACATGCAGGTGATGGAAGGCGACCTCGCCACCAAGCTGAAGCGTTACTCGGCGCACTGCGGCCACATCCAGATTGCGGGAGTCCCCGCGCGAAACGAACCGGACACCGGAGAGGTCCGCTACGAGTATATTTTCCGGCTCCTCGACGACATCGGATATGACGGCTGGATCGGCTGCGAGTATCGTCCCGCCAAGGGGACCGTCGAAGGCTTGGGCTGGTTTCGGCCTTATGCCGGGGGTCTGGCCTAACCAAAAGCGAATGGCATTGGGTGACCGCCCGTGCAGGCGCAGATCGAGACACGTGGCGCGCCGGAAGGCCGAGGCGGTTTCGGGTTGTGGTGTGTTTCCCCTGTATTTACCAGCTTTCAGCTTTCAGCTCTCAGCTCTCAGCTGGGTCGGCGGGTGCGGCGGTGGGTTTGTGGAGGGTTGGCTCGGCGGGGGAGTGTCTTTGGTTTCAATTGGTTGGGCGGCTACGATGGGTTCGTTCGGTAACGGCTGATTGGGTTTGAGGGGGAATTGGACCGGGCTCAGTTCGTAGGGGGTGAGGAGGGGGTCGGGATCGGCGGG
>Ga0182014_10004689_pt1 | contig 15515 bp, 8 predicted proteins | sample 612S2DmetaG_FD_120489 | JGI IMG/M metagenome (GOLD analysis project Ga0182014, IMG submission 120489) | Permafrost microbial communities from Stordalen Mire, Sweden - 612S2D metaG | ecosystem: Environmental > Terrestrial > Soil > Wetlands > Permafrost | place: Sweden: Stordalen | collected... | reverse complement strand
TGAGACGCGGCGGCTTCTCCCTCTCCTCCCCCGAGGGAGGAGAGGGCTGGGGAGAGGAGGCCCCAATGAATTCTCCTGCCGCGGAATCCCAGGGGCCAATACGGACCCCTCTCCCCTACCCTCTCCCCGTTCGGCGGGGAGAGGGAGAAGCCACGCCGCGCTCCCTTTCTGCCTTAATTCAACGGCAGTGGAGCGGCACCCTCCCTCCGAAGCGTATAGGCGGTCTCCCCGCATACGGCTCTCCAGTCCGCAGGGTCTGGGGTTCAGGTGGCTGAATTCATCGAAGGTCTCTGGCCAGCCGCCAGAGGCCTAGTTTGTCAAAGCAGGCATTGGAAGCGAGACGCAAGAAAAAGGTCGCGTTGGGCACAGGATTATGCCACATAATCCAGCTCACACGGGTGAGATCATTGGCGAAGCGGTATTCGCGCGCCCGTGTCAGAGAGCAGCATTACAAAATGAAGAAGAAGCAGGTGTTACGGTTTGGACTGCCCAAGGGCAGTTTGCAGGAGGCCACCATCGAGAAGATGGGCAAGGCCGGGTTCAACATTTCCGTCAGCAGCCGGTCCTATATTCCGTATGTGGACGACGAGGAGTTGGAGATCCGGCTCATTCGGGCGCAGGAGATCAGCCGCTATGTCGAGCACGGCTACCTGGATTGCGGCATCACCGGCTACGACTGGGTGCAGGAGAACGGCTCGAAGGTGCATGAGGTAGGCGAGTTCCAGTTCAACAAGGCCACCCGGCAAACCGCGCGCTGGGTCCTGGCCGTGCCGGAGAATTCCCCCATCAAGTCGGTGAAGGATTTGAACGGCAAACGCATTGCGACGGAGCTGGTCAAGGAAACCCGGAAGTATCTGCGCCGTAACAAGGTCAAGGCCGAAGTGGAATTCTCCTGGGGCGCGACCGAAATGAAGGCGCATGAGCTGGTGGATGCGATCGTGGACATCACCGAGACGGGCTCCTCCCTGCGGGCCAACAAACTGCGCATCGTGGACACGTTGCTCAGTTCGACACCGCGGCTGATTGCAAACCACGCCTCATGGAAGGACGCGTGGAAGCGGCAGAAGATCGAGACGCTCGCGCTCTTGCTGAAGGGCGCGTTGGAAGCCGAGACCAAGGTGGGGCTGAAGATGAACATTGCGCAGAAGAACCTGGAGAATCTGCTGAAGAGCCTGCCCGCGCTGCGGAATCCAACCATTTCCCATCTCAGCCAGGAGGGCTGGGTGGCAGTGGAGACGATCATTGACGAGCATATCGTGCGCGAGCTGATCCCGGCATTGAAGGCAGCCGGGGCCGAGGGGATCATCGAGTATCCCCTCAACAAAGTGGTGTATTGAGCAGGGATTTGCCTGCCTTTGCTGGCGGGAGCGCGCTAGGGCCGCTGGGCGGCCAATTGCAGGCCGTCGAGGTGCGAGCCGTCCGGCTTTCTAAAGCGGGCGCAGAAGGCCCAGCCCTGGTTGAGCTGGGTGACTTTCAGCAGCAGCGGATTCCACCCCGCGTTTAAAGTGACATTCACCTTATCCGAGCCGGGCTGTATTCCGCGGAACGTGTTGTTGGCATGCACGACGTTGCCGTTGAGCCACACCTTCACGCCGTCGTCGGTGCCGAGTTCGAGCTGCGCGGCCTGTTGCTGGTCGGAATGGACCCACGTGCGCGCGTAGGCGACGCGTTGCTCCCCACCCAGCGCTTTGAGCAAATCCATCACCCAGGGACGCTTCGCGTCGGGGCCGGGCGGCATGGCCTGCCACTTGACGCCCTGCGCGTCTGCGGTTTCCGGGGGGAAAGCGATGTCGAAGAGGTCATTGTACGCCTTGCCCTCCTGCAGGTAGGGGCCGGCGATTTGCCAGACGGTGATGTAGTCGGCGCCGCTCAGGATCTCGTTGAGGGCGGTCTCTGCTGCTTTCCGAACGTCGGCATCAGTAGTCGTGGCAACAACCTTCTTCAGGCCGGAGGCCGCTGCCTCAGACTGAGCATAGGGCAGAGCGGAGGCAATCTTAGTCACCGCCTTCGCAGCCTCAAGCTGGGTCGCAGCTTCATCCAGCATTGGCTCGGCCAGCGCGAGAGCTGCCGGGTCCGGAATCTCGGCCAGGCCGGCAAGGACAACGCGCTTTTGATCGGCGCTTAGAGTTGTGGCCAGGATCGTCTTGAGAGGCTCGACCTGGTCTTTGACGGGCAGTTTAATCGTTTCCTCCTGAGTGGTCAGCCGCACGCAGGCGCGGATGGCCAAAGTGCGGAAGTTCTCCTCCGGCGCCCCGCAGGCGACCTTCACCACGTCGGGCAGCAGCTCAGAGTCGGACGTGTCGCACAGCGTGCGAATGGCGGCGGCGCGGACCCGTGGTTCTAAGGCCGCAACCGCAGAGCGCAGGGCCGCGCGGACCTTGGGATCGATCAGCCCACTGCATACCGGGAGGAGGGCAACGCGGGCGTCAGTCGAGGCCGTCGCCAATCCTTGCAGCAGCGGCTCGATGTTCACCCGGCCGTAGCGGGTCTGAATGTGGTGGCAGGCCGAGTTAAGGGCTTCGGCGGCGTCGGCGCGCCTGGTGTCGGCCTTGGCCTCAATGACAAATTGCACCATCAGGCCCACCTGGGAATCATCTACCAGCACGACGAGGGCTTGGAGCGCGGCTTTGCTGGCCGAGACGGACCCTTCCCGAGCCAGTTCCAGCAGCTTCGGCACAGCGGATCTGTCGCCGCGATCGCCAAGGGCGCGGGCGAACTCAGCCTGCACTTCCGGCTTGGCGGCGGGCAAGAGCCGAAGCAGCCTCTCGGTAGGATTGTCGCGCCGCAGTGCGACCAATGCCAGCCGGGCTGCCTTCTGTTCCTCGCCGATCGCGGAGGCAGCGGATACCCCCAGCAGCGGGACCAATGAGGCGTCGCCCAAAATACCCAGGGCGTTGATTGCCGCCAGGCGCACCTCCGGGGAGGTGTTTCTGGCCTGCGCGGCAATGGCCGGCGCCGCGGCAACATCACCGCGCTGACTCAACCCTTCAATGAGAGCCACCTGCACGGGGGAATTAACAGTGCGCAGCATCGAGGCAAACATTTCCGTCGCGCCCGGCGCGGCCACCTCGCGAACCAACTGCAGGGCCGCAATCTGGCTGGCCCCGTCTTCGCCGAGAATAGCGCTGGACATAAGGGAAAGTGCCTTCTTGCCCGAGGCTTGGATCATGCCGCGATAGGCTGCTGTGCGGACGCCATCCTTCTTCTGGGTGTCATACAGATGTTGGAAAACCGCCAACGCCTCCGATTGACTGCCGCTCGCGAGCAGGCTGTTGGCGCAGCGCAAGCAGGAGTCCACGAGGGCGTCGTGAGCGGGGCCGGCGGAGTTGGCAGTGGCGGCCTGCAAAGCTTCGAGGGCCTTGGCGCCACCGATCTGGCCCAGGGCAGTGGCGGCAGCCGCCTCCACCTGGACATCGTGATCCGTCAACAACGAGGCCAGGACAGGCACGGCCCGCGTCTCGTGCCGGAATCCAAGCGAGCTGATGATGCCGACTCTTGTCAGCCCGGACGTCTTCGCCAGGGCATCGGCTAAGGCTTGGCCGGCCTTGGCTGAGGGCATCGATTCGAGTGCATAGCGCGCCGAATGGGAGAGCTGTTCATCCGTGAGCAGCGCTGCCAGCGCCGGAATGGACTGTTCAGTGCCGATGCGTTTGAGTCGAGCGCAAGCGGCATCCTTGTCTCGGGGTGACTGGCTGGATTGCAGGACGCCGATGAGCTGTTGTTCCTCGCTGGTCTGTGCGGTTTGCGCTGAGAGTTGAAGCTGCGGCACAAGGGCACACACCGCGAAGGCTAAGAAGAGTAATCGTTTCATGGGAGTTCCTTTCTGAGTATCAAATGCACCACGGTGGCCGCTTGGCAATGGAGAGCATCCGATTGGCCTCGTCGTCCCCGATGAATTGCTCCGCCTGGGGATCCCACTTGAGCGGGCGCTTCAACTGTTTGACGACTCCCCCCAGCAGCAGCGCGCTGGCTGCCCGGTGGGCGATATTCGCATCGCAGATCGGCCGTTTGCGGGTGCGGATGCATTCCAGGAAGTTGCCGGAATGGCTGGTGCTGCGGTAGAGATGCACCTCATCGGGCCGCAACGGCTCGCGCACGATGTCCGGCGGGTCGGATACCAGCGCATCGCGGTCAACCGCGATGCGGCCTTCGGTGCCGACAAAACAAGCGCCGCCGTCGTTGCCCACAGGTTCTCCCGGGAAGGGCTTGCCATAGACGACGACGCCACTGGCATACTTGTAGCAGGAACGGTCACCTTCCATGAAGAGTTCCACCGGTCCCGTGTCGTCCGCCCCCGCCGCCCATTGGACGATGTCGTAGTGGTGCTGGCCCCAGTTGAGCTCGCCGATGTCAAAGCGGTGAGCACCGGTATCGCCATCATAAGGCAGCCAGGGAGCGGGCCCCAGGTAGAGGTCCCAGTCGAGCTCGGCGGGCACCGGCTTGGCCGGGCCGAAACGCTGCGGCCAGAAGACGGCCCCGCCATCGCGATAGGCGTAAATGGCTTGAAGCTTGCCAATACGGCCGCTGCGCACAAATTCACAGGCGCGCCGGAACTTGCTGTCGTATTCGCTGCGCTGCTGGGTGCCGGCCTGATAGACCCGCCCATAACGCCGAACCGCCGCCAGCATAGCCTGGCTCTCGCGGACAGTCACTGCGCTCGGTTTCTCGCAATACACGTCTTTGCCAGCGGCGGCGGCCATCGCGGCCATAGTGGCATGCCAGTGGGCCGGGGTGGCGATTAGCACGGCGTCAATATCTGCGCGGTCCAACACCTGGCGGAAGTCGGTGTAAGGTTCGCATGACTTGTAGTTGCCCTTGCCGTAAACCTCGGCGTAGTGGTCATTAACTTTCCTGCAAGCGTTCTCCCGGCGGTCGCGCCAAACATCGCAGACCGCCAGCACCTGGACCTCCTTGCGCCCAGCATAGCCGCCCGCGACATACGTCCAGGCGCCACCCAATAGGTGGCCGCCGCCCTGGCCGCCAATGCCGATGAAACCCATCGTGATGCGCTCGCTAGGCGCCCTGGCCCCGGCCCGGCCCAGAGCCGAAGCCGGCACAATGGCCGGCGCGGCAATGGCAGCGCCCAGGGCGGTGGTGGTCTGGTGCAGGAACCGGCGGCGGGTGACTTTGAATGCTGAGTTCATAAGCTCGTTCTGTGCAACTGCGCGGACGGCAGCCTATGGGCTTGACTCCCGCTTGTCCAGCGATTGCGCCTATGAAATTCCGCTCTTGCGGTGGACAACGCAACTTCCCTTGCCTAAGGGCGTTTAATGACCTAAACTCGCAGCAATGAAAATTATAGTTCCTGCCGTCGTCGCCCTCCTGGCGTTTTCACTATTCACGCCATGCGGGGTCGCCGCTGACACAAACGCCGCCGCCGCCGATCTCAAAGCACTCGTGAGCAAGGTCAACACCAAGGTGCAGGAAGGCAAGAAGACCGAGGCCGACCTCGCCCCCGAACTCAAGGAGTTTGACGCCCTGCTTGCCAAGTATAAAGGCGAGAAGACCGACGAGGTCGCTCAAATCCAGCTCATGGAGGCCATGCTCTACCTGCAGTTGCTCGACAACACCGACAAAGGGGTCCAACTGATCAAGCAGCTCAAGACCGACTTCCCCGACAGCAAGCCCGCCCAGAACGCGGACCGGATCCTGGACTCAGTCAAGCAGCAGGCGGCGGCCAAGAAGATTCAATCCGGGCTGGCTGAGGGATCCAAGTTCCCCGATTTCAGTGAGAAAGACACGGCCGGCAAGCCCCTCGCCATCGCCAACTACAAGGGCAAGGTGGTGCTGCTCGACTTCTGGGCGACCTGGTGCGGACCGTGCGTCCACGAATTGCCCAACGTCATCAAGACGTATGACGCTTATCACAAGCAGGGCTTTGAGATCATCGGCATCAGCCTGGACAAAGACCAGGAGAAGCTCACCAGCTTCACAAAGGAGAAGAACATGACGTGGGTGCAGTATTTCGACGGGCTGGGCTGGCAGAACAAACTGGCCGTCAAGTATGGGGTCAACAGCATCCCGGCGACCTACCTCCTTGACGGCCAGGGCACCATCATCGGCAAAGACCTGCGCGGGGAAGAACTCGACAAGGCAGTGACCAAGGCAGTGGCTAAGAAATAATCCGCAAATTCCGCCAATTAACGCTAATCAGGAAACAGCCTTCAAGAGCCGCAACCCAAGGGCTGGGCGCAGGAAGGCTGTAATTGGCGTTAGTTCGCGTTAATTCGCGGATAATAGCAGGGGTCGTTTACGTCTTGGCGGCGGCGTAGTACTTGGCGGCTTCAGCCCAGTTCACTACGTTCCAGAACGCCTTGAGGTAGTCGGCCCGGCGGTTCTGATACTTAAGATAATAGGCGTGCTCCCAAACGTCGCAGCCGAGCACGGGCTTGCCTTCAACCCCCGAAACCGCCTTGCCCATGAGGGGATTGTCCTGATTGGCAGTGGACACGATCTCCAGCTTGCCGCCATGCACAACCAGCCAAGCCCAGCCGCTGCCAAAGCGCCCCACGCCCGCGGCCTCGAACTTCTCTTTGAACGCGTCGAAGCTGCCGAATGCCGCTTTGATGTCGTCGCCGAGCTTGCCGGACGGCGCCCCGCCCGCTTTCGGGCCTAGAAGCTTCCAGAACATGGAGTGGTTGGCGTGGCCGCCACCGTTGTTGCGCACCGGGCCGCGGATATCGGCCGGCACCGCATCGAGATTGCGGATGAGATCTTCGATGGACTTGTGTTCGAGGTCCGCCTTGCCGGCAATGGCTTTGTTGACGTTGGTCACATAGGCCGCGTGGTGTTTGTCGTGGTGAATCTCCATCGTCTGCGCATCGATGTAGGGTTCGAGCGCGTCTTTGGGATATGGAAGCGGAGGTAGTTCGTATGCCATAATATGTCTGCTGTAGTTATTGTTCCGTGTTAAACCGATGCCCTTTCTTTCTACTTGGGTAACGTTTACAGGCTAACATAGCACGTCTGTAGCCGTGTCAAGGGAGGCCGGAGTAAATCCGAAAGCCGAAGGCCGAAAACCGAAGGAAATCCGAAGCCCGAAATCCGAGGGGCATTGGGGGCAACCACACCCTTGAAAGGACGGACTACCTCCCCTGCCCTGCCCTCTGGGGAGACGAAGCCGACGCTATCGCCGGGCAAACTCGACGAAGTTCTTCAGCAGTTGCAGGCCGACCTTCTGGCTTTTCTCCGGGTGAAACTGGGTGGCGAACACGTTGTCGCGCCACACCGAGGAAGCGAACGTTTCACCGTAGGTCGTGCGCGTCGCGACGATGGAGGCATCGGCTGGCTTGGGGAAGAAACTGTGAACGAAATAGACGTAGCTGCCGTCGGCAATGCCGCGGAACAGCGGGCACTCAGGCTTCACGATCTCAAGCTGGTTCCAGCCAATCTGTGGAATCTTAAGCCCGTTCTGCGGGGAGAAGCGCACGACCTTGCCCTGGAAGACGCCCAGACCCGCCGCGCAACTATTGAATTCCTCGCTCCGCTCAAACAGCGCCTGGTAGCCGACGCAGATGCCCAGGAAGGGCCGGCCCGACTGAATGAACTGGCGCGACGCCTCCAGCAGCCCCTGCGTTTGCAGCGCCTGGATGCAATCGTCAAACGCGCCGACGCCCGGCAGCACCACCGCGCGCGCGTCGCCGATCTCTTCCGGTCGTCGCGCGATGCGCACCTCCGCCCCGACCTTTAGTAGGGCCTTGTGGACGCTGCGCAGGTTGCCGGAGCCGTAGTCAATCAGGGCAATCACCCGCGCAGAATAGTGTGCGGCAGCGAGTGGCGCAAGCCGGTGTCCCCAACGCTGTGCTCTCCTCCCTCCGCACTTCGGCTATTGCCCATCGGCTGTCGGCTATCATCGTCTCTGCCGCAGCCCCCCTGTGGACCAGCCGACTTAATGGCCTGCAACCCCGCCCTGCCACCGGACCAACAGCGGACCGCCACCAGACCCTCCCCGTAGTTGCAAGCATGTTCCTAGCATGTTCCTAGCATGTTGCAAGCTTGTTTGAAGCTTCTTCCTCCTCATTTCTTCCCGCCCCCCGGACGTCGTCCCGCCGATGAACCTCAAAGTATCCCTGCGCGCCCCGGTCTAAGATACAGACTGCCGAAGGGGTGGCAAGGTTACACCGATTTGTGCTTAACTCTTGCTCGCCGCCCTGGCATCCTGAAACCCTATGAAGGTCCTGATGCGAAGGCTTGCTGCGCGACTGCAGCGGCTGTCTCCACTGACCATTACCGTCACAGGGTTGTGCGGTGTGCTGGCGCTCGGCATACCAGCTCGCTTCATCCACAGTCCGATGAGTTTCATGCTGTTGCAACTGGCCGTGGTGGTGTTTGTCGGCTGGGGCGCGGGGAAGTGGAATGCCTTGGTGGTATCAGGCGTAGCCATAGCGACGGCGGCGACGGTGCAGTGGGGCTGGCGTCAGAACACCTGGCCGCCCGACTGGATCTTCATTTGGAACCATCTCATGCGCTTCGTGGTGCTCGGTGTCGCCGGGTGGCTGGCGGCGGAGCTAAGCCGACTCACCCGTCACTTGGGCGACCTGGTCGAGGAGCGCACGGCCCAATGGAAAGCGGAGGTGGAACAGCATAAGGCCACCTCCACCCGCCTGGCGGAAACCCTCGAACGTTTCGAGCAGGTCATCAACAACATTACCGAAGTGTTTTGGCTTACCAACGTGCCCAAAAACGAAATGGCCTACATCAGCCCGGCTTACGAACGCGTCTGGGGCCGCAAATGTGAGGACCTGTATCGCGACCCGCATTCCTGGCTGGCCGCCGTGCATCCCGAGGACCGTGAGGCGGTGGCGCGCCGCGCCCTCACCGACCAGGCTGCCGGCACTTACGACGTCGAATACCGCATCCTCCAGCCCGACGGTGCGGTGCGTTGGATTCGCGACCGAGCGTTCCCGGTGCGCAACCAACAGGGAGAGGTGTATCGCATCGCGGGTATCGCCGACGATATCACGGAACGGAAGCGGACCCGGGAAATGCTCCAGACGCAAGCGGCGGTCCTCGAGAACATGGCCGAGGGAGTGGCGGTGGCCGACGAACAGGGTGTGGTCTTGCAGATCAATCCGGCGGGCGAGCGACTTTGGGGATATGCATGCAACGAAGTGGTTGGCCAGCCGGCCAGTATGTTCAGCGCGCTGCCCCCGGCTGAAGCCGCGGCGCTCATGGGCGAGGTGCTGGCGGCGCTGCACGCCACGGGATCATGGCGCGGAACGTTCCGGAACCGACGCAAAGACGGCGTGCTTGTCTTTTGCGAGGCGGCAATCAGCCGGCTGGAAGTCCAGGGCCGGAAGCTGATGGTTATGGTGGAGCAGGATGTGACCGAGCGCCTCCATGCACAGGAACAACTCCAGATGCAGGCGCGCGTTCTGGAGAACATGGCGGAAGCCGTCCTGATGGTTGACGATCATGGCACCATCGTTCTGACCAACCCCGCCCTGGACGCCTTGTTGGGTTACGAGCGCGGCGAATTGGCGGGCAAGTCCATGCTGGCAGTGTCGGGTCATCCACCCGAGACCTACCGCGAACGGTTCGAAGCGAGCCTGAAACAGATCCGGACGCAAGGCTCCGCCGCGGAAGAATACATCGCGCGACGAAAGGACGGCGGCTTGATCGAGGTCGAGACCCGGAGCAGCGGCATTAGCGTCGGCGGTCGTTTCTATCTGGTGGTCGTCGGGCAGGACATCACCAAACGGAAGCGGGCGGAAGAAGCGTTGCGGCAGAGTGAGGAAACGTTGCGCGTCTTCCTCGACGCGCTGCCGGAGCCGGCTTTCCTGCTGGACCGGAATGGCATGATCCTGGTCAGCAACCGGGCGCTGGCCCACAGCTTGGGCAGACCCGAGGGCGAACTGGTGGGCCAATACGCTTTCGGCCTCATCCCTCCCCCGCTTGCCGAAACCCGGAAAGCGATGTTCGACCAGGTCATCCGCACGCGGAAAGCGGCTCACTATGAGGACACGCGCGCGGGCCGGCATTTTATGAACTTCGAAAGCCCCGTCCTCGACCCGGTGGACAACGTGACCCGGGTGGCGTTGTTTGCCCTGGACATTACGGAACGTAAGCAGGCGGAATCGGCCCTGGCCAGGCAAGAGGCACTCTACCACACGCTTTTCGAACTCAGCCCGGACGGCATCCTGCTCGAAGACGCCAGCGGCAACATCCTCGACGCCAACCGAGCCCTTTGTCAGTCCTTCGGCTACTCCCGCGAGGAGTTGTTGCGGCACAACGTCCGGCGTTTAGTGCCCGCGGATGGGCAGGCCGAGATGGAAACGCACCTGGCCACGCTGCGAACCGGCCAGAAGTTGGAGCATGAGGTATGGAACATCCGGAAGAACGGCGAGCGCTGCCTGATGCGGCTCACCGAGAAGCCGCTAACGCTGCCGGACGGACGCCAGGGCATCCTCGTGGTGGCCAGGGACATCACCAAGAGTGATCGGGCGGAGATGGCCAAGGCGGTCTTTCTGTCCCTGGCGGCGAAGCTCAGCAGCGTGCGAACGCCCGTCGAGGCGGCCCGGGCGATTTATGCCAGCGCGGACCAGCTCTGGAAATGGGACGCCGCCACCCTGAGCCTTTATTCCGCAGAGTCAGATGTGATGGAGTCGGTGCTCTTTTGCGACGTCGTAGATGGGCAGCGGCGCGAGGTCGAAGTGGTCCTGCCCCCGGGCCCGCCCACCACTCGAAGGCGCCGGATAATGCGGGAGGGAGCCGAGTTAATATTGCGCAAAGAAGGCTCGCTCGCGGAGCCTGATACCATCAGGTTTGGCGATGTCTCCCGCCCGTCGGCCTCGCTGATGTACGCCCCGATGCGGCGAGACGGCCAGCCCGTCGGCGTGCTCTCGATCCAGAGCTATACGCCAGGTGGCTACAGCCAGGAAGACTTGCGAACGCTCCAGGCGCTGGCGGACTACTGCGCGGGCGCGTTGGAGCGCATCCGTACCGAGCAGGCCTTGCAGCAGCGCGAGGAAATCAACCGCACCATCCTGGCCATGGCGATGGACGGGTTCTTTGCCCTGGATTTTGCCGTTGACCCCGGAGGCATGATCGTTGACGTCAACGACGCCTATTGTCGTCTGATTGGCTACAGCCGCGAGGAGTTGCTTCACATGCGGATGGCCGACCTTGAGGCCACCGAAAGCCCCGAAGACGTGGTCCGGCACAAGGTGAGAATCCTGACCGCCGGGGCAGACCGATTCGAGACCCGTCATCGCCGGAAGGACGGACCGGAAATCCAGGTCGAGATCAGCGTATCCCGGTTGGCCGGCGGCAGCGAGCGGGTGTTTGGCTTCGTGCGGGACATCACTGAGCGCAAGCGCGCCGAGGCCGCCCTGCGCGACGCGCAGCTCGAGCTGGAACGGCGTGTGCAGAACCGCACCGTGGAATTGCGGACGGCCAACGAGGCGCTGCGCGAGTCCGAAGGCAAATACCGCCGGCTGCACGAGAGCATGACGGATGCGTTTGTCAGCATTGACATCGCCGGGCGAATGACCGAATTCAACCCGGCTTTTCAAGCGCTGCTCGGGTACACGGCCGAGGAACTGCGCCAGAAAACCTATGTTGATCTTACCCCGCAGAAATGGCATGCCTTCGAGGCGCGGCTCGTAACAGAGCAGGTCCTCCTGCGGGGCTATTCTGAAGTTTATGAGAAGGAATACCGCCGCAAGGACGGGACGATCTTCCCCGTAGAATTACGCGTGTTCCTGATCCGGGACGCTAATGGCCAGCCGTCTGCGATGTGGGCGATTGTGCGCGACATCACCGAGCGCAAGCTGGCGGAGCAGGCGCTGTGCGAGGTGAATGACCAACTGGAACGGCGCGTGCAGGAACGCACGGCGGAACTGCAGGCTGCCAACGCCGCGCTGGCCGAGAGCGAGGAGCGCTACCGTTCGCTGGTAAACAACCTGAACGTGGGAGTCTATCGCAACACCCCGGGACCCCACGGGCGGTTCATCCAGGTCAACCCCGCCCTCGCCCGCATGTATGGTTACGACTCGGTGGAAGAACTCCAGAAAGTCAGGGTGGCGGACCTTTACCAGGACCCAGGCGATCGGGAAGTGTTCGTGGCTGGCCTGCTGCGCCAGGGGGCCGTTGTCAATCATGAACTCCGCCTTAAGAAGAAGGACGGCACCGCCATTTATGCGTCGGTCAATGCCACGGTACACCGGGCCCCCGATGGAGAAGTGGACTGGATTGACGGCGTGCTCGAAGACATTACCCAGCGCAAGCAGGCCGAGCGAACTCTGGCCGAGGCGCTGGAGTTGAACCGCACGCTGATCTCGGCCTCGACGGTCGGCATCGCGGCCTACAAGGCTTCCGGCCAGTGCATCCTCGCTAACGAGGCACTGGCTCGCATCACCGGTGGAACGCTCCAACAGTTGCTTCAACAGGATTTCCGCCATTTGCAATCCTGGCTCACCGGCGGGCTGCTGGCCAAAGCTGACGCGGCACTGAAGACTGGGCAGCCGCAGGCAATCGAAGCCCAAATCCGGACCACTTTTGGGCGGAAGCTGGTCAGTAACGCTCGCTTGAGCTCGTTCACGATCCAGGACGAGCGGCATTTGCTCCTCGTGGTCACGGATGAGACCGAGGCGACACGCGCCGAGCGTCAACTTGCCGAGGCCTTGGATCTCAACCAAAAGATGATCGCCGCCGCCACTATGGGCTTCGCGGCCTACAAAGCTTCCGGCGAGTGCGTCTTCGCCAATGAGGCCCTGGCCAAGGCCATTGGCGGAAGCGTGAGCGAAGTCGTGCAAGGCAATTTCCGCCGCCTCGCGTCCTGGCGGAAGTCGGGATTGCTCAAGCTGGCTGAGGAGGCTCTAAGCGAGAACCAGGCCCGGTCTGGCGAGATTCACTCCCAGACCCGGTTCGGCAAGGACGTTTGGATGGACTGCCAGGTCGCTCCCTTTGTTAGTAATGACCAGCCCCATTTGCTGCTGATGGCCCTGGACATAACCCAAAGGAAAGAGGCGGAGGAAGCCCTCAAAGAGGCTCAGCGCCTGCAGAAGGCCATCCTGGACAACCTGCCCGATCCCGTCTGGCTCAAAGATGTGAAAGGCCGCTTCCTCGCTTGTAACCAGGCCCTGGCCCGGGTTTATGGGCAACCGATGGAGGCGATCATCGGCAAGACTACCTCCGACTTCGCCCCCGATGAGGCCGCCAGGTTGACCCGGCAGGACCGGCAGATCATCCGGTCCGGCCAATCCATCATGGTTGACGTGCCGATCAGGGGTGCGCAAGGCCAGGTGAGGTGGTTTGAGACCATCAAGTCCGCGATCTTGAACGATCAGGGAGAGGTCACTGGCATGGTGGGTGCCTCGCGCGAAGTCACTCAGCGCAAGCAGGCGGAGGATGCGCTCAAAATGCAATCCTTCATCCTGCAAAACATGGCGGAAGGGGCGCTGCTGGTCGGCCCTGATATGACCATCCTCTTTGCCAACTCGGCCCTGGAGACTGCGTTCGGCTACGAATCGGGCGAATTGATCGGGAAAAGTGTCACCGTCTTGAACGCCTGGCCAGAGACTGACACCGCCCGTTTCAATCAGCAGGTCAGCCGCACCGCCAAGCGGGACGGGCTTTGGATTGGGGAATACCAAAACCGACGGAAAGATGGCACGCTCTTCACTTCCGAAGCGCGCGTCAGGCTGCTGGAATTGGACGGCCAGACCCATTATGTCAGCGTGCAGCAGGATATCACCGACCGCAAACGCCTCGAGCGGCAAATCCTCGAGATCAGCGACCGCGAGCAGGCCCGCATTGGCCAGGACATCCACGACGGGCTTTGCCAGCACCTTGTCAGCCTGGCCTTCGATGCGAACTCGCTGGAACAGCGCCTCTCCGCCCAACGTCAGCCAGAGGCGGAGATCGCCAAGAGGCTGGCTGATTTCCTGGACCGGGCCATTACTGAATCCCGGCAGTTGTCGCGCGGCTTATTCCCGGTGCGGCTGGCGCAGGAGGGGTTGGCCCCAGCCCTGGACGAACTCGCCAGAGCCATCTGCGACCGCTTCAAACTGCAATGCCGGTTCGAGGGTCAGGGGCTGGTCGCGGTCGAAAACAGCGCCATTGCAACTCACCTCTACCGGATTGCCCAGGAAGCCGTCACGAACGCGGTCAAACACAGCCGGGCCCGAAGCGTGCGCATTTGTCTCCGCGACCACGCCGGCCAACTCGAACTGAGAATCGAGGATAACGGGACCGGCTTTTCCTCCGCCGCGCAGAAGCAATCGAAGGGCATGGGCCTGCACATCATGGGTTACCGCGCCCGCATGATCGGCGGCACTCTCCACCTCAAATCCAGCCGGCGGGGTGGCGCCGTGGTTTCCTGTTGCGTGCCGCGCCCCCACGGCTAAACAATCATCGCTATGCTCCGCAAACCACCGACTGCCGGCCCGGCGAAACAGCGCGTTCGCATCCTGCTGATCGATGACCATCCCCTGGTGCGCGAACGCCTCGCCGAAATCATCAATCGTGAAGCCGACCTCACTGTATGCGGTGAAGCCGAAGACCGCCATGAGGCCATCGCGGCGATCCCCACAAAGCGGCCCGACCTTGCGATTGTTGACCTGACCCTCAAGAACTCCGACGGCTTGGAGCTAATCAAAGATATTCGGGTCCGCTGGCCCAAAGTGCGGATGCTTGTCGTTTCCATGCACGACGAATCGCTTTATGCGGAACGGGCCATCCGCGCTGGCGCCCTGGGCTATATCACCAAACAGGAGGCCACGCGTAAAATCCTGGTGGCCATCCGTCGTGTCCTGGCCGGCAGCATTTACCTCAACGAGAAGATCGCCTGCCACATCATCAGCCGGTTGACGTCCCGTGATGCCTCCGTCGGCGCGACGCCCACCGAACTGCTTTCAGATCGTGAATTGAAGGTCTTCGACCTGACCGGGTCCGGCCTCAACACCAGCGAAATCGCCGGCCGGCTGCACATTGCGGTCAAGACTGTCGAGACCTACCGCGCTCGCATCAAGGAGAAACTCAATCTCAAAGACTCCAGCGCCCTGCTGCGGCTGGCCATCTCCTGGAACCAGCATCACTAATCCGCTCCCCGGTGGTTTCCCCCGCCCCGCTTGTAAGGCTACGCCCTACAGAAACATGGAGGACTTCCCTGACAGACAGCGGTTCACCCGCCGGCTAAGAATAGCCTCGTTACTGGCGAGACGGGTCGCCAGGTGTTTTGTTCGTGCCATGGCAGGTTGTGGGTGTTTGGGCGCCTTGGGCATTGAGCAGGAAGGGGATCCTGGGCGCGCGGTTGGGTGGCTTGCTGGGAGGTGGCGGGAGATTTTCCCGCCGGGTCAGGGGCATGAGGGGAACAGATCCAAGCCACCCGCCGTCGCCTGGGGTTATAGCACTCTCTCCCCCCAGAACGGGCGTCTTGGACAGTACCACCAACCCGTGAGCGCGAAGGCCCAAACCCGAAGCCCGAAATCCGAGGGCCGAAAGAAGGCCGAAACCCGAAATCCGAAATGCCCGAGCGTGGCTTCGGCCTTCGGTATTCGGTATTCGGTATTCGG
>Ga0182014_10004688_pt1 | contig 15516 bp, 14 predicted proteins | sample 612S2DmetaG_FD_120489 | JGI IMG/M metagenome (GOLD analysis project Ga0182014, IMG submission 120489) | Permafrost microbial communities from Stordalen Mire, Sweden - 612S2D metaG | ecosystem: Environmental > Terrestrial > Soil > Wetlands > Permafrost | place: Sweden: Stordalen | collected... | reverse complement strand
GCAGACCGTGCTGGCGAGTCATTGGAAGGTGAGCGACAAGGCCACCAGCCAGTTGATGACGGAATTCATCCGGCGTTGGCGTGCCGGCGAGCCCCGCGCGAAAGCCTGGCGGGAAGCGCAGTTGTCTCTGCTCCACTCCAACGAATTCCATAACCCTTACTTTTGGGCCGCTTTCACCCTGACCGGCCAGTGGCGCTGATTCCGGGAGCTGGACATTCCTGCACGCGGTTAGCCCGGGTTAGTCCGCTACTGGCAACGAAGCGGGTGGCGTGCATGACGGCGTTTCGGGCTGTGCGGAAGCGAAGTGTCCACTATTTAGACACGCCACTAGAGCTTCAGTTGCATAAGCAAGACCGACCTTGGAAGCAGGAGAGATTCATGGGAGACACATCATATCTGAGCCAGGGATGCGGATTTGGACCCCCAGCAACGATTTGGCGCAATCGGGGCACCGAGAATCGTCAGCCGCGAAAGTGCCTGGGCGCCAATGGGATGCGCTGAAACATTTGTGATGCGGCGGCCAGATAACTATCCTGAGGCCGCCCGCGCGGCCCTCGCTCACCGCCCCCTTGGCGCGTGCGGGTCCCACCGTAGCCTCGCCGTAGTACCTCTGATCGGGGATCAGAGGTACTACGGCGAAGTAACGGTGACGCTCCCTTGAGCCTCCGGGGCGGCTGCCGCCCTGTCCGCGGGAAATGGGCCGGGAGGGTGGCGTTGCGCCGCCAACCGGCGGCACCTGGGCGCGATGATCTCGGGAGTCCAATACCACTTCCACCGCGTGCTTGGGCAGACAACGCACCCCCATCCGGAGCAGACACGCTTCAATCCTGGCCGGATCGCGCGGCAGCTTGTGGCAGCGACTGTTCCGGTTGTTGGACAACTCCAGTCGGTTCAGCGTGCTCGACCCTGCCAACGCAATTCCCCGATGCGGCGGATTGAAGCGATCCTCTTGTCTTAGAAGAAGCGGTGAGTGGCACTTTCATTTGGCTGAGTGATTTCAAGCCTTCTGACGCTCTCACTGCTTCTTTGTTCAACCCAATTATGCCGTTTCCGGGCCAAGGGATTCCCTGGTCGCTTCGGGCTGGGGACCGGCCCAGCGCGGCGCAGCCCGCGTCGCGTGAGTGCCGAAAAGGCCCTCCATCGACAAACGCAATCCCCCGGGTTACTGTCCCGCTGTACTTGGACTGATGACGCCTGACCAACTTCCACTCCTGGCTGCTGCCGTTTTGCTGGTAGCCTTCCTTTACTCATCCGTCGGCCACGCGGGCGCGTCCGGTTACATCGCCATCATGTCCCTTTTCAGCCTGGCGCCCGGGGTCATCAAGCCCAGTGCGCTGCTGTTGAACATCCTTGTGGCCAGCATTGGCGCTTGGCAATTCTGGCGCGCCGGGCACTTCTCGTGGCGCCTCTTCTGGCCATTTGCCCTGCTCTCCATTCCGGCCGCGTTCCTCGGTGGATACATCAACCTCCCCACGCACATCTTCAAGGCCGCCGTGGGCCTTGTGCTCTGGTTCTCCGCCGCGCGCTTTCTCCTGCGGCCCGGCGACGACGCGGTGCTCCACGAGCCCTCCCGCCCGGCGGCCCTTTCCGTTGGCGCCGGCCTCGGTTTGCTGTCCGGCCTGACGGGCACCGGCGGCGGCATCTTCCTGACCCCGCTGCTCCTGCTGATGCGCTGGGCCCGGACCAAGACAGCGGCGGCTGTTTCCGCCCTCTTCATCCTGGTGAACTCTGCTTCCGGCCTGCTCGGCAATCTCGCCAGCACCCGGCGGCTCCCCCCCCTCGCGTTCACACTGGCGGTGGCCGTCGTCATTGGTGGCGCCGCGGGTTCCTACCTCGGCAGCCGCCGATTTCCGCATACTGTCATCAAGCGTCTGCTGGCCGTCGTCCTCCTGATCGCCGGGGCGAAACTCATCTTCACCCGATAGAGAGTTGTCGGGATAGCTTCGCCATTTAGGCTGTTGACTGAAGACCACGGGGATCAGCGCAGGAAGAGCTGAGCGGCGGAGTCGGCGAAGCGCAGACCTTCGCGGGTGAGCTGGAACCGGTCGGTCAGGATACGCCCCCGGCCCTGCCCGACCAACTGGCTCATGTCCTCCGCCCACTCGCGGCGCAGATCGTAACCGGTCACCTGCTGGAACTGTTCAAAGGGCCAGCCGGCGACCATCCGCAGGCCAAAGGCGGCCGTCTCCCCAGCGCGGGCGAGCGGCGCCAGCTCCTCGCGCGATTCAAGCGGCCGACGGCCTTGTTCAAGGTGCTCGCAGTAAAGCTGCGTATTGGAGTGGTTCTTCGTGCGCACGCCCCGAACGTACGTGGTTGCGCTCGGCCCCAGCCCGTAGAACGCGCCTCCGCGCCAGTAGTTCACATTGTGGAGGCAGGAGAGGGAAGGGTAGTCGATGGTCGATAGTTGATGATTGACGGGGCGGGCGCGGGCGAAGTTGGCAACTTCGTATTGTTGGAAGCCGCCATTCGTGGCGCGCTCGACCAATTCTTCATACATGGCGCACGCCAGATCCTCATCAACATCAATCTTGCCGGCCTGGAGCTGGTCATAGAGGGGCGTGTCTTCTTCATAGATTACCTCGTACGTGGAGAGATGTTCGCTGCCCATCGCGGCCGCCTCGGCGAGGGTCTCGCGCCAGGCTGCGAGGGTTTGGCCGGGGATGGCGAACATCAGGTCGAGGTTCACATTATCGAAGCCCGCCTGCCGCAGGATGTCGAATGAATCGAAGACCATCTGTCGGCTGTGAATGCGTCCGAGGCGGTCGAGCAGAGTATCATCGAAGGATTGCACGCCCAGGGAAACGCGGTTGACGCCGCCGCTTCGGAGCAGTTTAGCTTTGTCGAGCGACAAGGTGGCCGGATTGCATTCGACGGTCCATTCGGTTATGCCGGACAGGGGAAGCCGCTCCGTAGCGCGGAAGACTCGCTCCCATTGGCACAGGTTGAGGAGCGAGGGGGTGCCGCCGCCGAAAAATATGGTGCGCGGCCTGAGGTCGGCGGCGACCCGTTCGAGCTCGCGAATCAGCGCACTTACGTAGCGATCGATAACCTCACCGGTGGACGGCTCGGAATAGAAGGCGCAGTAGAGACACTTCCGCGCGCAGAAGGGCACATGGACATAGAGCCCGGCAACCGGCTCGGCAGAAGACTCGGCCATAGCGGAAGGTAACCGCTCGCGAAGCGGCTGGCCATTAGAAAAGCCTGCCGCCCACTTGCGCCGCACCGGCGGAAATACCAGCCAACGGGCTACGACGGGCTCGGGCGCAAACGCTGGACGTTTTGGGCTTTCGGACCCTTTTCGCTGGCAACGACCTCGAAGTTGACCTCCTCTCCCTCGTTCAATGTCTTGAAGCCATCCCCGACAATCGCCGAGTGATGGACGAAGACATCAGGGCCGCCATCCTGAACGATAAAGCCAAACCCATGCTTGTTATCGAACCATTTTATCTTGCCACTGGCCATAGCTTTCCTCTCCCGCAGTTTTGAGCGCGCCAGACAGAAGAAGCGACGGCAACCGACCGAAGGTTCAGCCGATGACCCACAATCGCTTCCGGAGCCGCATACGCCTCAAACCTGGCCCAAACATAGGACCTGCGGAGAAGCCGGTCAAGCGTATGTTTTCAGGCGTTTGTTCGCCGGCAGGTTGGACCCTTTACTCGACTTGCAGGGCCTGATCGAGAAATTGGGGCAGGTGAGTCAGGATTGCCGCATCGGTGACCACGAGGGTGGCACCGGCCGCCCGGGCGGCCGCCTGCAACTCCGCCGCCCTTTCGCCGCTGAACGCGATGACCGGCAGATGTTTGGTAGCGGCGCTTTGCCTCAGGCGCGCAATGGCGGCGCAGACGTTGCTTTTGGTGGATTCCAGATCGGCCAGGACCAGCATCGGCTTGGCCTGTTCCGCGCACTCTACCAGCCGGTCGGCATCCGCAATCGCCTGGACGCGATAATTTATATCCTGAAGCCGGTTGACGAGCTGGCTGCCTGGCAGCAACTTCTCATATAGCACAAGCGCAAGCGGTTTCGTCATGCCGCCAGCTTGGAATAGGCGTGGGCGCTTTGCAAAAGAATTCGCGCAAACAGGCGCAAAGCCGCCCAATGTGGGGTCTTTTTGTCTCCTCTTCCCGGGAGCGCAAATCGGAGCTTGACTGTTTTCGGCAAAGCCCCTAATCTCTTGATTAGAACGGTATAGATTGCTGGCTCGCCAGCGCGCCAAAGTCGGAAGAGCATAATCTGCCGACTTTTTTGTTCCCCCTGAGGAACTGCCGTTCACGATTTATGAACGCCGACTTTTTAGCAGTCTTGGAATTCTGGGAACGCGAAAAGGGCATCAACCGAGATGTCCTCAGTGCCGCGGTCCAGGAGGCGCTTTTGTCCGCCGCCAAGAAGGCCGTGGGGCCCGCGCGCGAATTGCGCGTGGTGATCGACCAAAAGACCGGCGACATCCGCGCCTTTGCGAAGCTGGTGGTGTCCGAAAAGGTCATCTCCAAGCATGACCAGATTTCCGTATTCGATGCCCGGCGGATCAAGGCCGAGGCTCAGCCCGGCGAGGAGGTCGAGGTGGAAGTAACCCCGGTGGGCTTCGGACGCATCGCAGCCCAGTATGCCAAGCAGGCCCTCATGCAGCACATCCGGCGCGCCGAGAAGCAGCTTATCTTCTCGGAATTCAAGGACCGGGTAGGCGACATCATCAGCGGCACGGTCCGGCGATTCGACCGTTCGGACGTGCTGGTGGATTTGGGCAAGTATGAGGCCCTGCTGCCTAACCGCGAGCGGGTGCCGACCGAGGAATACCAGGTCGGCGAGAGAATCCGGTGCTACGTCAAGGCCGTCGAGGAGGGACCGCAGGGCCCGGAGATCATTCTGTCCCGCTCCGACCCGCGCTTCGTAATCAAGCTGTTTCAGCTCGAGGTGTCGGAAATCAACGACGGCACGATCGAAATCAAGGGCATCGCCCGCGAGCCGGGTTTCAGGACCAAGCTGGCGGTCTGGACCCGCGACGAGAAGGTGGACCCGGTGGGCGCCTGCGTCGGCTTGCGCGGCCAACGGGTCAAGAACATCGTGCGGGAACTGAACAACGAGAAGGTGGATATCATCCGCTGGGACTCGAACGTGCGAAATTTCATCACGAACGCGCTGGCCCCGGCCAAGCTGAAGGCCTTCGAGATCGATGAAGCCCGCAAACGGGCCAGGATCACGGTCAGCGAAGACCAGCTTTCCCTGGCCATTGGCAAACGGGGCCAAAACGCGCGTCTAACCTCGAAGCTGACCGGCTGGCAGGTGGACATCGAGCCGGAAATAGTGGTGACCAAGGGGTTTGAGGAGAAGGTAGCCGAAGCGGTCGATTCCCTGGCAACAATAGCCGGGATTTCGCGGGAGCAGGCCGATGTGCTGGTTCATCATGGCCTGACTCGGCTGGAAGATTTGTTGCAGGCGGATGAGAGCGATTTGGCGGGGATTCCGGAGCTTGGCGATCAAGCCGCAGCCATTATGGAATCGGCGCGCGCCGAAGCGGCTCGGCGCACGCTTAAAGTCGGAGAAGCACCGATTTCCGGTTGATTATGCCGCTGGTACTGGAAAACCTTGTGGTTTAGGATCGAGCCCATGAAGGCTGTGTGGCAAACAGGGCCCGAAGTGATAGAGAAATATGCCCGTTCGGATTTACGACATTTCAAAGAAATTCGGCTTGGAGAACAAAGCTGTTCTTGCCAAGGCGAAGGCACTGGGTCTTACCGCCGCACGGGTCGCCTCCAGTACGCTGGATAAGATTACCGCCGAATACCTCGAACAGGAGATCGTCAAGGAACATCCGGAACTCGTCGCTCCACCCCCTCCTCCGCCCGCTCCGCCAGTTCCGCCAGTTCCACCCGCTCCGGCAGTACCACCGGCACCTCCCCCAGAACAGGCGATCGCCATCCCTGTAGCTCCACCGCCGCCCGAGCCTGAAACCGTCCACAAGCAGGAAATGGTTGCAGCGACCGCGCCGTCCCTGGCTGAGCCCGCCGCTCCCGCCGCTCCCGCCGCTCCCGCCGCTCCCGCCGCTCCGCCGCCAGTAGAGCAGGCGGCGGCGCCCGAGCCGCCCACCGTCATCAGCGAACCGCCGCCGCAGCCTGCGCCCGAGCCGGTCGTCGAAGTGCCCTCACTGCCGCCACCGCCGCCACCGCCGCCACCACCACCGCCCCGCCCCAAAGTGGGAGATAAAGTCGGATTCATTCAATTGCCGCCCAGGCCTGGGGCCAAGGCCGGGGAGAAACCGGGCGGCGTCAAACTGCCGGCGCGGCAGGCGGACCAACGAAGGTCAGACTTCATCCGGCGAGGAGATATTCGCGGTGTGAGACGCGGCACTGGCGCACCGGCTGGTCCTGCTATGCCCGGGACCCGGTTACCCGGCCAGCAAAAGGGTGCCGGCGCTGCCAAGTCCGCCGAGGTTCAGGGCGCCGCGCCGAAAGTGGTGCTCCCCGCCGATGCACAAGTGATTTCCATCAAGCCGCCGATCGTGGTTCGCGACCTGGCTGAGCAGCTTAAGCAGAAACCCTTCAAGATTATTGCCGACCTGATGGAGGCGGGAGTCTTTGCGAGCGTCAACCAGGCTATCGAGGATAAGGTGGCCCAAAGAATCTGCGCCAAATACGGCTTCCGGTTCGAGGTCGAAAAGCGCGAACGCGGCAGCGGGTTGGTCCATACTCAAGTCAAGACGCTCGAGCTGGACGTGGAAGACAAGCTCGCGGACCTGGTCCCGCGCGCGCCGGTAGTGACGATTATGGGTCACGTTGACCACGGCAAGACCAGCCTGCTCGACGTGATCCGCAAGTCCAACGTTGCCGCCGGCGAGGCCGGCGGCATCACGCAGCACATCGGCGCGTACACCATTTCTTTCCCCCACCCCGAACGCAAGAAGGAGCTGGCCCAGATCACGTTCCTGGACACCCCCGGCCACGCCGCCTTCAGCTCCATGCGGGCGCGGGGGGCGAACGTGACGGACCTGGTGGTGCTGGTGGTGGCGGCCAATGACGGCGTCATGCCGCAAACCCTCGAAGCGCTCAGCCATGCTCGCGCGGCCAAGGTGCCGCTGCTCGTGGCGGTCAACAAGATTGACCACCCGAACGCCAATGTGCTGAGAGTCCGCCAGCAATTGCAGGACAAAGGGCTGGTCCCGGACGACTGGGGTGGTGACACGATCTTCGTCGAAGTGTCCGCGCTGACCAAACAGGGCGTTGACAAGCTCATTGAGATGATTCTGCTCCAGGCCGACCTGCTGGAGCTCAAGGCCAACCCGAATCGGCACGCCAAAGGCAATGTGATCGAATCCGGCCTGGAGCCGGGCGGCCCGACGGCAACGGTGCTGGTGCGCAAAGGCACCCTGCGCCTCGGGGACGTGATCATCTGCGGCCACTATTACGGCCGGGTGCGGGCGTTGATCAACGAAGAGGGCAAACGCCTTAAGGAGGCCGCTCCTTCGGTGGCGGTGAAAGTCCTCGGCTTGAACGGCGTGCCGGAAGCGGGTCTGGAGTTTAGCGTCGTCGAGGACGAGAAGGCCGCGCGCGACCTGGCTGAACAGCGCGCCCAGGAAGCAAAAGCTCTGGGTCAGGAATCCACCCGCGCCAAGGTGACTCTCGAAAACCTCTTCGACCAGCTCGCCTCGACTACTTCCAAGGTGCTCAAAGTCGTGGTCAAAGCCGATACCCAGGGCTCCGTCGAGGCCATCGTGGACGCTCTCAAGAAGATCGAATCGGACAAGGTATCGCTGGATGTCATCCACAGCGCGGTCGGCACGATCACGGAGTCGGACGTGGCGCTGGCTTCCGCTTCGCATGCCGTCATCCTTGGCTTCCACACGCGCATCGACAGCGGCGTGGCCGACAAGGCCAAGCACGAGGGGGTGCAAATCAAGCTTTACGCGATTATTTACGAGCTGATTGACCAGGTGAAGGAAGGCATGGCCGGCCTGCTCGAACCGTTGTTGAAGGACCTCACGGTTGGGGCGGCTGAAGTGCGCAAGATCTTCGCCTTGTCCAAGGGCGCGCCGGTGGCCGGCTGCATGGTGCTCAGCGGACGCATTGTCAAAGGCAAGGTCCGGGTGCGTCGCCGCAAGGAGATCATCTACGAGGGCATCGCCCAATCGCTCCGCCGCTTCCAGGATGAAGTCAACGAGGTGCGCGCCGGCATGGAATGCGGCATCCGCATCGAGGGCTTCAGCGATTTCCAGGTGGGTGACAACATCGAGTGCTACGCCATGGAGAAGATCGTGCAGAAGCTCTAACAGTAAGGTCCCGTGGCTTCCCTTCGACTCCAACGCGTGCGCGAATTACTGAAGCGCGAGATCGGCGAGGTCATCCGCCGTGAATTCCAGGTAAGCGAGGCGGGCTTGATCACGGTGAACGACGTGGAGGTATCCGGCGACCTGCATTCCGCCGTGGTTTACGTCAGCATCCTGGGCGACGTGGTGCAGCAGAAACGGGGATTTGCCCTTCTCCAACGCCATCGCATACGCATCCAAGGGCTGGTGGGCGGGGCCATCGTCTTAAAATACACCCCCAGGCTCCGGTTCCTGATGGATGATTCCATTGCGCGTGGCAATCGAGTGCTCGGCATCCTCTCGGAGTTGGAGAAAACTCTGCCGGTGGACGAAGAAGATTAGACGCATGAAGCAGGACCAACGGTGCCGGGTAGGCCGCACGGCGTGGCTCCGGAAAGAGACTTGCCTCGTTGCATGAAGCCGCATCCCAAAATTATTGATCGGATCATTGAAGCCCTCCGCCAGAGCCAGACGGTCTGTGTCGTCGGCCATATCCGCCCGGATGGGGATTGCGTTGGTTCGCAACTGGGCCTCACGCTGGCGCTGCGGAACGAAGGCAAGAAGGTGGTCTGCTGGAACGAGGATCGCATCCCGCAGAAATACGAGTTCCTCGACCGGGACGGCATTATCCAGAAGCCGAGGAAAGGGATGACGTTTGACTGCGTAGTGGCCACCGACGCGGCCAGCTTCGAGCGCCTCGGCAAAGTCGGCCGATGCATTGCCAATCGCAAGCTCCTCATCAATATCGACCACCACGAGAGCAACACGCGCTACGCCGACCTGAATTGGGTTTCTGCCCGTGAACCATCAGCGGGCGAACTCATCTTCCGGCTGCTGAAGATTGCCAAGTGGCCGATCACCAAACGCATTGCCGACTGCCTCTTCACCGCCGTCTCCACCGACACCGGTTCTTTTCAATACCCGAGCACGCGTCCCGGAACCTATCACGTGGCGGGCGAACTGGTGCGCCGCGGCGCCAACCTCGCCAAGATCTGCGACGAGGTGTACCAGTCTTATCCGCTCTCCCGCGCCCGGTTGCTGCGGCACGTTTACAGCCACTTCCACCTCACCTACCAGGATCAAATCGCCTACTTCTGGTTGAAGAAGGCCGACTTCACGCGGACCGGCGCCCACAGCAGCGACTCGGAGGGCCTGATCGATCACATCCGCGCCATTGCCCCGGTGGTAGTCGCGTGCGTGTTTGAGGAATTGGAGCCCGAGTGTACCCGCATCAGTCTGCGGTCCAAGAGCGAGAAGGTGAACGTCAATACCATCGCCGCGCAGTTCGGCGGCGGCGGCCACCCCGCCGCGGCTGGGGCACGGATCCCTGGCAAACCTCTATCGGTGCAGCGCAAAGTGATTGCTGCGCTCAAAAAGGCGCTCAACTCCATTCATTAGCGCAGGCCTGCCCCCGGTGTCCTGGCTTGAATTGAGTCGTTCGTCAAGGTGACACTGGGTTCATGTCACAAGCTCGCGCAGTTGCGCTGCCTTCCGCTTCGCCTGGCTGAGCGACACGCACGTCGGTGCGGGCACGGGCGACCAAGACTTGCTGGCCGCGGTTCGCGACATCAAATCCCTGACCGGGCTGAGCTTCGATTTCTCCGTGAACTCGCGCTATCCCAAGGTGCGGACGCTCTGGACCTACGAGACGGGCTACACCATCGCCAGCACGCCGGCGGTCTGGAAGAACATGGCGATTGTCGGCGACGCTTCGGGCGAGGTTTATGCCCTCTCACTCAAAGCGGGCAAAGCGCAGTGGATGTTCACCACCGGCAACGCCGTGTATTCGACGCCAGACTCGTCGATAAGGACGGCGTCGTCTTCTACGGCACTAAGAACGATTTGCTGATTGCCCTCGACGCCAAGACCGGCGCCCTCAAGTGGGAGCACAAGCTCGGCACTGGCGTGATGAATACCGTCGTGCCGCTAAGTTCGACGCAGGTCCTCACCACTGATTTCGATGGTAAGGTGGCGCTCATTGAAGGCACACGGTGAGGGCAGGAAACGGTGGCTACTCGCACCGACCACCCAGTTCAGCAGGGCAATCCTCAATGTAGCGCAGGTTATCAACCTGCTGGGCTCGGCCCAATCTGGAGGGGATTGGGAACGCCGGACGCTTTGCCGATTGGAAATCGGCGATACGGCAGATTGCAGATCTGCGCTACGCATGGGCGCCGGTCAAACTCTGGATCGGAGGCGGAGCGGACCGCCAGGCCAAAGCCACCCGCAAGCCAGCAGCGCGCGAGGCAGTCTCGATTGTTCCTCGATTGTTCCTCGATTGGTTCTCTATTGGTCCTCTATTGGTCCTCTATTGGTCCTCTACTGATGAAACTGTTTTCCTCGCATTCTCCGGTTGTGTCCGTGAGGGCGTCAGGGCGGCGTCGCTGAGCCAATACGTGGCTTTGACAGTTATGGTTTGTCCGCGATCCAAATGGAACCGCATCTTCATTTCGGTGGAATCCAAAAGCCTTGCCGCCGGACGGCAGCGAACCTACGTTGTTAGCATGACTGAGCCGATCTGCCGCTCCACTCGCAGCGTGAGCAAGGCCGCGTTCCTCCTCGTCCTGCTCCCGCGGTTCGCACTGGCCGCTGACCTCCCGTCCGTGCCGGCACCCCTTCAGCCGGTGACCAACCTCTATCATGGCGTGGCGGTGGTGGACAATTATCAGTGGCTTGAAGACGCGTCTGCCCCGATGGGGCGCGTGTGGACGCGACTGGAGAATGAGCGGACGCGCGCTTATCTGGCGCGGCTGCCGTTCCGTGACGGCATCGCGCAACAACTCGCGCAACTGCGCGGGGAAGAGTCGGCCCGCTATGCTGATTTGCAGGAGCGGAAGGGGCGGATCTTTGCGCTGCGCTTCAAGCCGCCGGCGCAACAGCCCGTGCTGGTGCGCCTCTCCTCGCTGGAACCGCCGACGCTGTGGCGGACGGTGTTCGATCCCAATGCGTTTAACACCAACGGCACGACAGCCATTGACTGGTATGTGCCGTCGCCCGACGGGCGGGTGGTCGCCGTGTCGTTGTCGGAAGGGGGCAGTGAGCGAGGCACGCTGCACTTCTTCCAGGTCGATACGGGCAGGAAGCTGGCTGACGAAATCCCGCGTGTGCAGTTCCCCACTGGGGGTGGCAGCGCAGCTTGGACGGCGGACGGCTTGGGCATTTTCTACACGCGCTACCCGCATCAGGGTGAACGGCCGGCGGCCGACGTTGATTTCTATCAGCAGGTCTGGTTTCACCGGCTCGGCGCGCCGGTCGCGGAAGATCAATACTCGGTCGGCAAGGATTTTCCGCGCATTGCCGAGATCAGCCTGGAAGCCAGCGAGGACGGCCAGTGGGTCCTGGCGATCGTAGCCAACGGCGATGGCGGGGACTTCGCACATTACCTGCGCGACGCCTCGGGCAGATGGGAGCAACTGACGCACTTCGAGGACGGCATCAAAGGCGCGAAGTTCGGCCGCGACGGCGCGATCTACCTGCTCTCCCACAAGAACGCCCCATGTGGTAAAGTGCTGCGGCTGGCGCCAGGAGTAGGGCAGGCGTCCCGCCTGTCCACCGTTTCTTCTGGCTTAAGGGCAGGCGGGACGCCTGCCCCACTATTTGACCTGGCGACGGCAGCCGTGGTCGCGCCGGAACGCAAGGGCGTGGTGCAGGAGCTCGCGCCGTGCGACGACGGTCTCTATGTCGCCGACCTTCAGGGAGGCCCTTCCGCACTGTTCTATTATCAGCGCGGCAGCGCCCGGTCGCGCGGAATCCCCATCCTGCCGGTGTCAGCCGTGTCGGGGCTAAACTCCTGGCACGGCGAGGATCTGCTGTTTGTGAACGTCAGCTATCTGAAACCGTCCGCCTGGTTCGCCTACAACCCGGCGGCCAAGACGGTTCGGCGCACTGCGCTCTATATGACTTCGCCTGCGGACTTCGACGACATCGAGGTGGTGCGCGAATTCGCGACCTCGAAGGACGGCACGCAAGTGCCCCTCAACATCTTGCGCAAGAAAGGGCTCAAGCGCGATGGCCAAAACCCGACGTTGTTGTATGGCTATGGCGGTTACGGCGTCAGCCTCACGCCCGGCTTCGACTCCACCCGCCGCGTGTGGTTTGATGCGGGCGGCGTGTATGTGGTCGCGAACCTGCGCGGCGGAGGCGAATACGGCGAGCAATGGCACAAGGCGGGCAACCTGACTCGCAAGCAGCATGTATTCGATGATTTCATTGCCGCGACAGAGCACCTCATCAAACGCCGTTATACAAATCCGTCGAAACTGGCCGTTGAAGGCGGCAGCAACGGCGGGTTGCTGATGGGCGCGTTCCTGACCCAGAGGCCGGACCTGGCCCGCGCCGTCGTGGCCCACGTGGGCATCCACGACATGGTGCGCGTGGAACTGGATCCGAATGGACAGTTCAACATCACTGAATTCGGCACGGTGAAGGACCCAGAGCAGTTCAAGGCGTTGTTTGCCTATTCCCCTTACCACCACGTGCGCGACGGCGTGAAATACCCCGCGGTGCTGTTGACGACCGGCGACAATGACGGACGCGTCAACCCGGCCCAATCCCGGAAGATGGCCGCCCGGCTTCAGGCCGCCACGGGCTCAGACCGGCCGATCCTCTTCCGTAGCACCCCAACCGCCGGCCACGGCATCGGCAGTTCTCTGAAGGACCGAATCGCCGAGCAAGCCGACGTGCTGGCGTTCCTGTTCGACCAACTCGGCGTGGACGCCTCGAGGTGGGCGTTTCATTGACACTCGCCGCAACATTGTCTGACCACGCTCACCATTTCTCATGGTGGATATAGTCCGGGTTATAGCGAGTGCGCAGGGCGGGCTGTTCGCCCGGCTGGCCGAGCGATACCGCCGCCACCGGAACGAATGAAGCGGGCAAGGAGAGCAGTTCCCTCACCCGCTTGATCAGAGGTTCGCCGGGGTGGATCCCCACCCAACAGGCGCCCAAGCCCTGCGCGTGCGCGGCTAGGAGCAGGTTTTCGATGGCCGCCGAACAGTCCTGCAGTAAGTAACTAAGCTGCCGCTCGAAGGCTGCGTCCAGGTCGCCGCACACCACGATTGCCATGGCCGCGGAAGCGAGCATCGCCGCGCCCGGGTGGAGCGTCGCCAGTTTTGCCAGCATTTGCTTGTCCCGGACAACCACGAACCGCCAGGGGTCCTTGGTCATGGCCGATGGCGCAGCCATCGCCGCTTCCAGGAGCCCGGCCAGCGCTGGCGCGCTCACCTCCCCGGGCGCATATACCCGGATGCTGCGCCGGCCGAAGATGAAGTCCAAATTAACTTTTGTGGTTGTGCTCATAGTTAGATCGTCGAATCAGAGCCCGCCAGTGTACTGCTTCCGGCTGGGGGTTGCAATTCCTGTTTGACGCCGGGCGCGGACAATGTAAGCTTTTTAACGCTCGTTTAAAACGACCGTTTACTTTAATGCCAAAGCCAGCCGAACCGGACCGTCAGACCCGCATCCTGGATGCCGCGGAGAACGCCATCGCGGAGCTGGGGTTTGCCGGGGCGTCGCTGCGGCACATTGTGCTCGAGGCCCAAGTGAACCTGGCCACAGTGTATTATTATTTCGGCTCCAAGCGCGGGCTGATGGAGGCGGTGCTGAAGCGGCGCTTCGATCCGCTCCGGCAGGAGCACCTGGCGCTGCTGCGCCAATTCGAGTTGGCCGCCAAAGGCCGCCCGCTGACCGCAGAAAAGGTGCTGGAAGCCATGCTGCGGCCGCCGCTGCGTTTGATGGCCACCGCATCCGCCAAGCACCACGCCATCACCCGCCTGATAGGCCGCATCGTGGCGGAGCCAAACGCGGAGACCCAGGAGATGGCGCGCTCCCAACGGGCGGCAGTCCGCACCGCTTTTCTCAAGGCGTTGCAGCGCAGCCTGCCCCGGGCACCCGCACCCGCCTTGGTCTGGCGCCTTGAATTCGTCTGGGGCGCCCTCGCGTTCATTCTGTGCAACCCGCGCAGGATCGAGATCGAGACGCATGGGGCCTGCAACCCTGCCGACACGGACAACCTGCTGGCCGAAATGATCCAGTGCTTCTCGCCAGGCTTCCACGCCCTGGCCCGGGGCAAACGGAAATCCTGAGCGTCATCGTCCATTGAACCCCGCGTCTTCCATGTCCAATCCGACAGTACCGCTGCGGAGGAACTCCGCATCTCGCACCCTCCACCTCGTGGATTTCTTCTGCTATGCGCCGCAGGCTAAGAGTGTCGCTCTCATTGGCGACTTCAACCGGTGGCAGCCTACGGCCCATCCGATGACGCGAATGCCGGATGGCGGTTGGGTCATCCGGATGGAGCTTCCTCATGGCCATCACCAGTACCTGTTCCTCGTGGACGGGAAACCGACCCTCGATCCCAATGCGATGGGGAAGGTGCACAACGAGCGCAATGAGACGGTTTCCTTGATCGCGATCAGTTAATTTCCGAACCCCAGATCCAATGCTTATGAATTCATCATATACCTCACCCTCACGTCTCGCCGGCCAGAGCGGGACTCAGCGCCTCACGAAAGGGTTTCTCCCGTGGCTGATTCCGGCTGTTTGCGCCACCTTGCTGACGGCTTGCTCGCCGCCCAAGCCCGCCTCGCCGCCGCCCTCGAAGGTTACCGTCAGCCATCCTCAGCTCGCGACGGTCACCAACTGGGACGAATACCCCGGCCACCTGGAGGCGGTGGAGATGGTCGAAATCCGCCCGCGTGTCTCCGGTTACATTGACTCCATCCATTTTCAGGACGGCGCCGAGGTGAAGGCCGGCGACTTGCTGTTCGTGATTGATCCCCGGCCCTATCAGGCCGAACTAGACCATGTGCAGGCCCAACGCCAGCAGGCCGAGACCCATCTGGGACTGTTGCGCAACGACCTTCAGCGCGCCGAAGGCCTCCGGGGCACCAAGGCAATATCCGAGGAGGAATACGACAGCCGCAGCAACGCAGTCCGCGAAGCCGAAGCCGCTCTCGTCGCCGCCAAGGCCAACGAGAGCACGGCCCGCATTAATCTCGACTACACACAAATCAAGGCTCCGATCAGCGGCAAGATCGGGCGCCGGCTCGTGACCGCCGGCAACTTCGTCCAGCTTCAAGGCAATGGCGGATCGGCCACCATGCTGGCCACGATCGTCTCGGTTAATCCCATCTATGGCTACTTCGATGTGGAGGAAAGCGCGTTCCTCAAGTACCGGGGCAATGCGAAGGCGGGGGAGGCCAAGAGCGACGGCCTCGCTTGCG
>Ga0182014_10004686_pt1 | contig 15528 bp, 21 predicted proteins | sample 612S2DmetaG_FD_120489 | JGI IMG/M metagenome (GOLD analysis project Ga0182014, IMG submission 120489) | Permafrost microbial communities from Stordalen Mire, Sweden - 612S2D metaG | ecosystem: Environmental > Terrestrial > Soil > Wetlands > Permafrost | place: Sweden: Stordalen | collected... | reverse complement strand
AGGGCGGCTTCATAGCTGGTATGGACGGGCTCGTGCTCAAAGTGGTCGAATGGAATGCCGGAGCCCTCCAGAAGAGCGAGGATGCGGGAGTGTAGGGCTGGCTTCATTCTGGAATTCACTCGGCGCTCGACTCCGCCGCAACACGAATTTCGTCACATCCATTCCCGACGTGGATGACTTCTGATTCCTGACGCAGAAGCCTCCTCTTGTTCCACCAGGATGCCCGGCATTTCGTGGCGCTAGAAAACTTGCTCTTGGCTAAACCCGTCACCCGAAGAATTTCACAAGCCCCACTGGATTATGCGTAGTCAATCGGATTCTTCTCCAGCCAGCGCGAATCCCGTGCGGCGTCGATATTTTTCTTCGCGCCCCGAGCCATGTCTCCCGTCAAGTGCCGGGTACCCCAAGCCATCCCCGTACTGAGACCAATTGCCGCTCCGAGCAGGCTTGCTCCCAGTACCGCACCATAGTGAGGCTTGCGCCTGTGTCCAAGGGATGCGCCTAGCGCACCGACGTAAGCGCCGATCACAGCGGGCATCCATGAGTCGCGAACTGAATCAATCAGGGCTGAAGTAATGGGGGCGCAGGCGAGAGTCTTGTTCTGTGCGGAATGCGCGCCCTCCAAACCAGAGCGAATCAGGCTGCGGCCGTAATCGATGTTGGATTTTATCCATCCGAGAGTTGTCATGTTATGTATTTAGCCTCTTTCTCGACCAAAGTGAAGCCCCCGTTGATGCAGCACACGACAGCGAGGGTTCATCCCTTCCAACTCAATCTATCTTAGCCTGAATCTCTTTTTTTAACACCGCCAGTGAGGCCCGAGGGGTCGGGCCACTCCTTGAACTGGTAGTGAACGAGCCTTCTCAAGCCGTTCGGGGCGATTTTAGCGGCCTTGGTGACGATTCCGGATGACGTCGAGCCCTGAGCTGCTCTTGTCTAGTGACGACTCCGGCCTTCACAGCCAGGGATGTAAGAGCAAGCATATTAACCGGGGCCGGCCTGACGGCTTGCGGGCACACTGCTACCTTACCGATGTTGGAACCGGAGTGGATGGCATCGGATCTGTGGCAGTTCGTTCTCCGGCCCTGGGCAAGACTTTCAGCGAATGCCTTCCGAGTATTTGCTGAAAGCGGGGCCAGAACTGCTGGAAAATGTTTCTTCCTGCGTCGCCGCCGATGGAGGACCCGAAATTGCCGAAAGTGTACGAGACGGGTTGTGTAGACCCGAAATTGCCGAAAGTACCCGCGATGGGTTTCGTCCGATACAGACGGTAAGTTGTGCTCGAAGCAGCCGCTGAGGCGAGTGTCCCGAGCAGATATGACGTGTTGAGCTTACTTCTCCCGGAATTGTCACGTGTGATAAAGAGGCGGGTAGCAGCATAGCTGACATGACTCAGAAAGCTGTCACTCGTTGACGGGTGGTACCGCAGGTCTTTGCTCAGTAGCGATGGATAAAGATATCTATCGGGAAAGTCGGCCGATACCTTTTGAACCATCGGCGCTTCATACAGAGCGCTAAAGCTGCGCGTCACTCCGGGTGCTAGGTGCTCCGGCGATTCGCGTGCCATCGTGGCAGCGATGGCGGCACCATCGAAGATTAGCGAAGATCTTGCCTCCCCAAACGCCTGAAATTTCTCTCGCTGCTTCGCTGGGACTGCCGACGGAGCATCGGGGAGCGAACTTTGCGTGTCACGCAACTCCTGCCACTGTTCCTGTGCCTGGCCGAACCCGGCGGAGCGCAAGTTCTGAAATACGTCAGGCGGTGGCAAACCGTTCTGGGACCATGCTCCTGCGCCGGCCAGTAGCAGAAAAAAAGCCAGAATCACAGCAGGTCGCTTTACCTCTGCATGGGTTCGACCCAATGCCGTGGCCATAAGTCACGACCCCTTTTCTGCCCGACGAGTCGCCGGGCGCAGATCTCCCAACCAGGGCCGACAATAGTTTGAATGTGGGTGTTCGGTCAGCCAAGACTACCCGCGTGCGAGAGCCTCATCGAGAGGGTAGGCGGTTATTCTCCGCAACGATACACTCATCAAGAACCAAAATAGAGGATTGAAGAAGCTATGTCTGAGCTTGATTGCTCACATATTCCTTTAAGTGCTGGGTGGTATTGCTCGTTTCTCCCGGGAAGCCCTGGCCTGGACACCTCAAGGAATCTCTGAACAAGGGCTGCTGCTGAATCCTCACATAACCGCAGATCGAGTTTTCAACTACAACAGCCTCGCAAAGTTGCGCCGCGGGGTCATGGCGCCAAAGCTACGCCGGGCTAAGTCGAATGCGTTCACCACCCTGCTGGCCCGGCTGCCTTTGCCGACGGAGTTCGCAAGGTCCGGCGTGCGCCACTCAATCCTGCTGCCATTCGCCTTTTGCTCCGTAGTTGGAATCATGACGGCTTTCATGGGTGTAGGCGGATGATTCATGATGGTGCCGGCAATGGTTTATCTGCTGCGCATGCCGGCGCACGTGGCCGTGGGGATCTGTGGCCGACTGACTCGGAGATTGACGCAGTACTTGCGGAAAACGTGCATCGTGAGCAGTACTTGGAAGTGTATGAGGCCATATTCGGACGTGGCGCGGATACCGGTCAGGGAAGCGGGGTGCCGTTACGTTTCTCATGGCGCGAGGACAGCACCTATATTCGCCGGCCACCCTATTGGGAGCAACACTTGACCGCTGCCTCGTAGTTCCAGGACATGCGCGCACTTGCCGTGCTGGGCGACAATGTTACGACCGATGATCTTTCTCCTTCAGGTGCTATTCTGCCCGAAAGCGTCGCAGGTCAATTCCTCATCGCGCATGGCGTACCGCCGGCTGGTGCCTCAAAGCTTCTGCCACATCGTCGCTAGTTCGGAAAAGATCGAACTGGATGCGGATGACCTTTCTGGCCTGTCGATTTATTAATGCAAGCCTGAGGTAATTTGAGAAGTGAATGCGTAGTCCAGATGCAAACGCCGAGCCTTCTGTTGTTTCCGCGTGCGAACGCCGGCTATAGAAATGTTGCTCAAATCCCCAAACACGTAGACCCTATGCCGCTTGTTGTTTTCCATAAGTCCGGTCATTCCAAACCCCTTGCTCCTGGTTAACATTGCTGATCTATTGGGTTGTTGAGCAGCCGCTATAATGCCCCCACATTGTTGTCAGAGGTTTCCAAACGAAGCGTCGATGTCATATTCCGCCAAGAACGGTGCGAAGATATCCAGCAATGCCCAGTCTTGTGCTTGGGCTTGTCGATTGTTGTCGTGTGTAGACTGAACTAACTATGTGCCCGGCGCGCAGAACCTGTGTATCCGAGTAATTTTCCAGATCCTCACACCTTGAAAAGGAACACTGCTGTGGGAAATGCCGCTGAAACCTCGTGCCGTTGGCTTCGAACTACCCCTACAAGTCTATCTTTGAACATCAGGCGAAATCTTCGTTGTTTTGTTTGATGGGCGTCATCATTTGAGTGTTCTTCGTAACTCTCATTGGTCTGGATCTTTCCGTATTTCAAAATCTGATGAAATGCGCGTCAGGACACCGACGTCCGCAAGTATATCGGTGGTCATCCCGATCAGATTGGTATTACCGCTCCAGGGTGCGCGTCCCGGTTGCGGCGGCCAGTAAGCGCAGGCCGCCTTAAAAGACGTATCGAACGTACGATACATTTGCCTTTGCGTGGCAAGACAGGCAGATGCAGACACAAAACGAGAGGTTAAGTTTTTGAAACCACAAAAGGACGAGCGGAGAGTGGGTATAATATGAAGGCTGAAAAATAGCTATTTCTGTGACAATCCGTTCCGGTGACCCCAGTATTGGCCGAGATTCTGGACGAGTATCGCGCATCCATGCAGAACCCGCGCGCTGGCCTGATGTTTCACCAGGGCAAAGGGAGTGCATGGACATGGGCTAGCTAGCCCATCCCCTGATCCGTCCGGCGGTCGAGGCCAGCCATAGTGTGGCTGGCACGGATTCCGGCGCGACATTGCCTCCAACTTGTACGAGTTGGGTGCCAATGAGAAAATCGTGCAACGCGTCCTGCGGCATGCCAAGCCGCACATCGCCAAGACCGCTACATTAAGGCCTTTGATCCGGCGGTGCTGGAGGCGATGCAGCGTATGCAGACGGCGGTGGATGGCCTGGGACAGCAATGACCAGCAGTTGGCCAGCAGCAGAATTAACGGGCATGTGGTAAATTATTGGGTAGACGTTGCGGAGAGGTGGCCGAGTGGCTGAAGGCGGCGGTTTGCTAAACCGTTGTACGGTCAAAAGCTGTACCGGGGGTTCGAATCCCCCCCTCTCCGCCAGTAACCGTAAGATACTGTAAACAAAGAAATTACATCCTTCTACATAACCGGCGGCCGACCTGCCGATTTCTTGATCGTGCTCTCCAGTTGCATTGTGGTTGCATGTTCGAGTTTTTGCATGGCGCTAACTGCATCTGGATCAGCGGTTTTGATGTAACACCGCTGTGTCACGCTAACGTTGGCATGGCGAAGAATCGCTTGAATCACCTTGTCCTGAACCCCGAGGCGATGCAGGTTGGTCGCCAGCCCACGCCGGAACGCATGCCATCCATGCCACGCAAATCCCACCTTCTCCAGCACGGGACGGATGACGTCGCGCGCCAAATCATCCAGGCAGCGAGGATTCGCCGAAGAGTTCGGGAACATCCATCCACTCTTCGGTGAGCCACACTGTTCGCGATACTCGTTCAGCTTCGCGGCAAGTTGCGCAATTACCGGCACCGGCGCCTTACTGGCTTTGGACTTCGGGCCCTTGACATGCTTGCGCCACACGGACTTGGAGACGCGGATCTCGTCTCCCGTATAATTTTCCCAAAGCCCTCCGCGCAGTTCGCCTTCACGAAGCCCAGCAAAACTGGCAAGAGCGACGACAGTGGATGCCGGCTCCGGCAGGATCCGGATCATCGTCAACTCTTCCTCCAGAGAATACGCGTACGTTTCTTCCGTCTCCTTGCACTTCGGTAGCACGGCATCGCGGACCGGATTCTCTGTGTTGAGGACTCCCTGTCGTTTCGCATAGCGAAACGCACCCGACAGCAAAGCCTTCACGTGCTGGATCGTTGTCGGGGCTGTATCGAACTCGTGCGCGATCTCGGCCAGTATCCGCTCAACCTCGAACGTGCGCACATCCCGAAGCGGAATATCACCATGCTTCCGGATATGGAGGTTGAACGAGTTCTTGTAGCCGGTATACGTACTGGGCTCCTTGTGGCTTTGAATGAACGGTAGATAACACTTCTCGATCCACGCGTTCAGGGTCATCGCGCTCGCAGGCGACATCGTGCCGTTATTCCGCGGGGCGAGAAACTCGTCGGCAAGCACTCGCACCGCGCTCTTCGAGCGGTACTCACCACCGTACTCCACCAGCTTGTGGCACTTCTGCACTTGCTTCGTCGTGCCGTCGGCCTGGAGTTCGTGCTCGTAGTACCGCAGATACCAATTGCTTCCCTTACGATAGACATAACCTTGCTGGTGACGTCGGGCTCTATTCACTGAATCGTCTCCCTTCTTTGAGCCCGCTCCACCTTCCTGTTGTTCGCAACTACCATACGCCGCTCCAGCCAACCGGCCAACTCCGAACTGCCCAAGGCAAAGCGCACGTACTTGCCGAACTGATAATGAGGAATCGGATCAGTGATGCGCTTACGGACATACTCTCTTACCCAGGTCTCGGGCACACCCCAGCGTTCGGCCAGCTGCTGGCTGTCGTACCAGACGAACTTGAAGATCAGCTCACCATCGAGAACACCGGGAACGTGATTGGCGGCTACCAGCACATCCCCGCTGACATCAAGGGAGATTGCGGACTTGAGGGATTCGCCCATGACGGCACGGCGTATCAGTGTTACGCCTGTCAGAACTGGAACGATTTTAGCGTCCTCCTGGATCACCAGAAGAACAAGATGACCGCCGACATCGGCAAGCTCCTTCGGAAAGAAGCGGAGCTGCTGAAGATCATGGGCGACATCCGCATCGGCATTTGGAATTTCGTCCTGCCGTTCTGGAACAACAATGATCTCCTGAAGCACGCTCGAAAAAAGCAGGAGGAGGTTCGTAAGAAAAGCCCCAAACATGTGACGCAGGATTTTCGGATTTCCGTCATCACGGGCGAGGAATTCGCCATCGAGACGCAGGCGCTCGCGAGGCAGGACCTGTACCAGTTCGATGTTAAAGGTGAAATCCCGGACAGCGTCGCTGCCGTCGCGAAATGGTTCGACGACAACAAGGGGCTGGAGATGGCTGAGAATCTTACCCGGAAGTCGATCATCATCGCGAATGGCAAGTCCGAGAACATGCGGAAGAAGTTCCTGAACCGGATCGTCAAGGACTTCACCAAGGGGCAGGTCGTGCTTGGCAGGCTTGAACTGGAATTGCCTGACGTTTATGAGAATGTCATCCAGCGCAAGACGTTCCGTGAAGACGAGTTGGAATCGGAATGCGTCACCAACACGTCGGTGCCTGGGGAGTTCTTCAACGCGATGCTCGCGGGATATAAATCGCAGTTGAGAGGCGTCTCCGGCATTAGCCCGCACGCGGCGGACCTTCTGGCGCGGGAAGCTGTCGCGGATTGGCTTTTGCGTTGTCCCCTGGAGTTTGAGTAATGGACGAGAAAAGCCTTACCGTCGCAAAGGATCAGGCTCTCCGGTTTAAGCGGAGGCCTATGGCTATCGCCGCGGAGCTTCGGCCTGACTGGAAAATCGGCGCTCTTCTACTCATTCTCCACCTCAGTTCACGGGGCGGTAAAAGCTCGCTCCGCCGATTGCATATCCTGAATTGGGCGCTTCGTTCCGCCAAGAACCGGGCGGAGTTTGAACAAGTCCGAGAGCATCAGCAGCCGCTTTTCAATTTTCAGTTCCGGTTTGAACCCGCGCTCGGCCGCGCCATCAATCTAGCGGTCGGGGAGAAGTATGTCGCATGGGTCGGCGGAAATCGGCTCCAGATAACGCCCAGAGGCCAGCGCTGGGTCAAAGACATCCTTAAGGATGAGTCTGTCATGCAGGAAGAGCGGGAGTTTTTGAAACGCATCGGCAAGGACATCACGAAAGGCATCGCGACCGAGATGATCACGGTGAAGATCTTCTAATGCTGCGCATACGGCACCTGTTCATCCAGATCAACACGGATCAAGGGGTTTTCGGGATCCGGCAGGATTTTTATGATGGCCTCAATATTCTCCGCGCGGAAAACTACGCCGGGAAATCGCAGATCGTTCAGTCGATTATGTATGCCCTCGGGCTGGAAGGAATGCAGGGGCCGTCTCACGCCGTTCCGCTGGCCCACGCCCTGACGGAGTACCTTGATTATTATGTCGCTGGCAAGAAGCAAAATGCCAAGGTCATCGACTCGATGGTTTCCCTCGAAATTGAAAATGAGAAGCACCAATTCCTGACCGTGCAGAGAGCCATCGCGGGCGAACGTAACCGGCGCTTGATGACAGTATATGAAGGCCGTGCAATTACGAAGCAGGAAGGCCTAACCACCGCGCGGGATTATTTTGTGCGAGAGGGTGGGGCCGCCAGCAGCGAACTTGGCTTCCACCGCCTTCTTAAGGATTTCATCGGGTGGGACCTGCCGATGGCTCCAAGATTCAACGATGTGGATTGCCCACTTTATCTGGAAACGATCTTTCCGCTCCTTTATGTAGAGCAGAAGCTGGGCTGGGGACGACTTCCAGCCCGCTACCCGACATGGCTTGGGATTCGCGATGTGGGACGCAGAACGGTCGAATTTATTCTGGGGTTGGATGCCTATTCCACGGCGCTGGAACGGATTGCAGTGCAGGAGGAAATCAAGCGGCTGAAGCGGGAATGGTCAGCGACCCGATCACAGGCCGAAAAATCAGCTTCTGCGGTTGCAGGAAATGTCCGTGGAATCCCGGTGGAACCCGTTGCCTCCTGGCCGCCGGAGGTTCCGCCCACGCTTTCCGTGATGCAGTCGACCAAGTGGGTGCCGATTGCAGATTATCTGAACGCCATGCGCGCGAGGTATTCCGACCTGCAGGCGATTGAGGTTCCATCGACGGTCAACGCGGAGCCGCAAATCCGCGCGGAACTCGCTGAGCTTGAGGGAACGCTCGCCGCGCAGGAACGCACCGTAGCGGCTCTTTACGAAAAGTTCGAAACGGATAGCGCCGAGGCGGAATCTCTGCAGCAGCGCATCGACGGCATCAACGATGATCTAAGAAAGTACAAAGACCTGAGGAAGGTCCGCAAGATGGGCTCAAACGATCAGCCGGAGGTCATCAACGGGCATTGCCCCACGTGCCATCAGGAACTTGCGGATTCACTTCTCGACACCGCCAACAAAGCCATGCCCATGACGGTAGATCAAAACGTGAGCTTCTATGAGGAGCAAATCCAGCTGTTCACGGCGGTCCACGCTAATGCGATGAACAATATCGAAACGGCGGAGAAGGATTTGCGCGCGCAACGCGCCGAGGTCACCCGGTTGCGAGAACGGATTCGCGACATACGGGAAACGCTTGTTTCTGCTTCCAGTTCACCGTCAATCGAAGCGATCTCGGAGCGCATCCGGCTGCAGGAAAGGATTAGTCGGGTGGAGACGCAGCAGCAGGTGTTCGAGGAGCATATGGCCGAGCTTGCCGAGCTGGCGAGCGAATGGCTAGATGTGCAGGAGCGCCTTATTGCGCTCCCCAAAGGCGCTCTATCGGAGCGGGACCAAAAGAAGCTCTTGACCCTGCAAGATTCCTTTCATCAGCAGCTCACGCAATACAAAATGGGAAGCCTCAACGTGGCCGAGGTGAAAATCTCTCCTGGCAACTATGAACCAGAAGTGGCAGGCGTCAATCTCAGCGCTGACGTTTCCGCAAGCGACCTGATCCGACTTCATTGGGCATATCTTCTCGGACTACTCGAAGTCGGCACGCAGAAAACGGGCAATCATCCGGGCCTGCTGATATTCGACGAACCGCAGCAGCAGTCCGTAGAAGAGACGGCCTTCCGGGAGATGCTTCGGCATGCAGCGGGTGAGAAAAATTGCCAGATCGTCATCACCACGAGCCATGATCGGGCAATAGGCGCTTACCTGAAGCAAATCGGCGTGAAACACCTGGCAGAGTTCGGGGATGACCGGATTTTGCAGAGGCTTTCGAGCTGATTGACCCGCGTCTGAAAAGTCTCTACGGGTTGAAGTGCGAAGCAGTTATGCGATCGAGGCTCAGGTTCTCTTGCGCTATTCTCTTTGATTCATGCCACAGAGCGCGGACTCGATACGCCAGCACGGGACCCAGCCAGTCGATGGCCGCTTGTTCGTAGGTTAGCCCAACAGATTCCTGGTCGACAACTCTGGGAGTGCCGCAATCCAATAGCCATTCATATAGTGCTGACGCCGGGACAATTGGCATTAGTCCTTCTGCGAGGCGTGCCTTATTGACTTGGCAGGGAATCCTGATACCCCGGCCATCAAGATCGCCGAAATAGAGGATCTGCGAGCCAGAATACCTTGCGAGAACGCTATCAAGGCCCCTGGCAGACTTTGCAAAGGCCTGCCCCACACCCCATGCCACAGCTGAGTAGCCCCTGAATTTCTGGTTCGCCGTGACGAAGCTGGAATAGGTGTGGTGATTCTCGATGATGAGTATTGGTGCATTCGGTAATGGAGGCTCTGGTCCCTCCGCAGCGAAGGGTAGCGGAGGATCGAAGGCTCCGATCACTGAAGGATCAAGTTTCCCGTCAAACAATTTGCCATTCGTCAGCCCGCTGTCAAGCCGCTTCTCATCCCCGAAGATTTGAAGCGAACGCTCACGAAGTGGGATACTGATCAGCGTGTCACGGTTCTTAATGAGGAACTCGTTCATTGCCTTCAGTGCAATTCGCAGTCTTGGACTTGGGCCGCCCTCTTCCTTACTTCAAGCAGACTGCATCAAGAAACTCGGGATGCACCTCCAACCGCAATCAGCACAGACCGTCTGAGTTGCGGAACCCGCCGCGATTTGCTGGGATTCTGTCGGGCTGTCTTGTTGATTCCAATTTGGTTTCCAGTGACGGTGACAATATCGGCCATAGTCTGGTTATAAAGCTAGGCAATAGTTACGTATATAGTTGATGTAAAATTAGTTAGCAGCGATATAAGATCTGCATAGACATCGGCCAAATTAGGACTACACTGTTTGGAAGAAGATCGGCCGTATGATCGGCCATCTAGTCCATGATTCGACTGAAAAACCAGACGGTTAGTCGATAAAAGGAATGGCCAAATGTACGACTCTGTATCGCAGATGGAGCCGCTGTTTCCCAGCAAAAGAGCTGAACAACTTGCCGACCTGTCTGTCGAACTGGTTCGTAAGTCTGCTGCTCTTGGCGGTTATTTTCGGAGTCACACGCGAGAGGCCCTGGTTGCCCTGCTGAGGCAGATGAACAGCTACTACTCGAACCTGATCGAAGGTCACCACACAAATCCGATCGACATCGAACGGGCCATGCAGCACGAGTACCTGGACGAGCCAGCAAAGCGAGCCCTCCAGCTTGAAAGCAAGGCACACATTGAAGTTCAGCAACTGATTGAGGATCGGCTTAAAGAATTCCCTGAACTCAACATTTGCTCGACGGAGTTTCTGACTTGGATTCACCGCGCTTTCTACGAGAGGATGCCACAGGAGTTCCGATGGGTGTCAGACCAGGAAGGTAAGGAGAAACACGAGATTATCCCGGGCGAACTTCGCAAGCGTGAAGTTACGGTGGGTAGACATATTCCGCCCATTGCAACGGCATTGGACAACTTTCTGGCAAGATTTTCGACCGTCTACGCGCCAGAAACGCTTTCGCAAGTAAAGCGCATCATAGCGGCCGCGGCATCACACCATCGTCTAGCTTGGATACATCCATTCCTCGATGGGAACGGGCGCGTCACACGGCTATTCGCTCATGCCTATCTGATCAGGGCTGGTGTGGGCGGGCATCGTTTGTGGATGGTCAGCCGCGGATTTGCCCGTCGCAGAGACGACTACATGGCTGCTCTCATCGGGGCCGACGCGCCGAGACGGTCTGATCTCGACGGCCGCGGCAATTTGTCAGACGACGGATTGACGCGGTTTTGCGAGTTCTTCCTGGAAACGGCATTGGACCAAGTTGCATTTATGAGCGGTCTGCTCGAACTCGATGGCCTGGAAGCACGCATTGTGGCTTACGCGGAGCACCAGGCAACTCTGGGAGAACTGGATTCCACCGCAGCATTTCTTCTTCGGGACGTGCTCTTAAGGGGAGAAATTGCTCGTGGTGAGGCGTCGCGAATCACCGGCAAACCGGTCAGAACCGCGAGCCGCATCGTGGCAGCGCTCCTTGAACGAAATTTGCTGACATCAGAGACTCCGAAGGGGGCATTGCGAATTGCGTTTCCTGCTAAAGCGGCGGGCTATTACTTTCCGCGGCTTTATCCCGAAGGTATCGAACACGATCTGGGATAGTCCAGTGAGTTCCATGGGGTCGGTCGGATCCATGGGGACAGTTTCTATGTCCAGCAAGAGTTTTTGCCGTGCTGGGGTGGGTGTGACACGTATTAGATTTCACCTCCAATGTGAAAATAGGCGACCGAATCGGTCGCCTTCAAGAAAATGACTGATGGTTTATCTAGGGCTTGTCCAGCCTTCTTGCGGAAACACCAGAGAAGAATTGCGCAAGCGTCAGATCGAAGGCGGTAGCGAGGACATCGATATAAACCAGCGTGAAATTCCGCTTGCCTCGTTCGATGTCTGCGATGAAGGTCCGGTCCATATCGGCCTTAGCCGCAAGGTCTTCCTGTGTCCAATTTCTCTTCAAGCGCAATGAGCGCACCCTGTAGCCGACAGCGCGTAACAGATCCGCGTTCATATGGGGCTTGGGCTTGGGCATTCACCTGATGGTGAGTCCTGTAGCCGTTAAAGAACATCGTCGTTATCTAACAATTTCCTTGACCTTCCGGTCCAGAGGCTTTCATAATCCAGCAGGAGCAAACCGCTTCAGCACAGGCAGGACTATCTATTCCCGAAGGCAACGAAGACTCCGGAGATGTAGCGGGGGGCACATCTCCGCATGCTCGCGAGCACGGCATGCTCCGGGACGGGACAATTAAAGCTGTGAACGGACCAGGCATGCGACGCCGTCTCCTGGTAGGTTAGAGAACTGCCGATGCAGCATAAGCGCTTCAGAGAGAATCGATGGCGAAATATACGTTCAAGCGGTTCTTACACGATCCGGAAGGATTCTGGGGTGACGTTACGGAGGACCTAACCGGTGTTCCGGGCAGCACTCCGATCACGGAGTTCGCTGATGAGTATCGCCGCAGGCGCGCAGCAAATGTCAATTCTCGCGAAGGATCACAGGATGCAGCAGCAACGACCAGTGTAATGGATCGGGCGTCAGCACTTCGAGAGTTGGGCCTGCAGAGCGAGAACTGTTCCCAGTCCGAGATAAAGCACAGATACCGGGAACTCGTCAGGCAATGGCACCCAGACAAATTAGATGGAATGGCACCGGAGTTGAAAGCTATCGCCAATGAACGGCTCGCAAGGATTTCAAGTGCCTACGCATTTCTCGTATCGGAGAACGGCAGATGAAATACCTGATAGCGGTCGCATTTCTTGCCTTCGTCGTGTTCTTGATCTGTATGGCACCCTTTGTACTACCAATCAGCGCTGTCGCATTGATTGCGATTAAGGTTGTTCGACAGCTAGGAAAATGAGGCCGCTGCTGTGATGAAGACTCTGATTATTGTGACTTGTATAGGTGCTCTGATAGTCGTGGCTATATACATGCTTCCTGCTCTGCCGCTTATCGTCGTTATAGGGATTATCGCAAGACCGCTGATACGAGGGCTGCAACAACGATTGTGATAAGCCTATGGCAATTGACGGGCTGTCCTGTCGCAGCAATGGCCAGAATGGTAGTGGGGCAGGTGAAATTCATTGGGAGCCATAGTAGAGATGGACATCGAAAGTGCCGCTAATATCCTGGGAATCCCGCCATCAGCACCGCTCAAGGAGATCAAGACTGCATATCGCGACCTAGTTCAGGTCTGGCATCCCGATCGCTTCGGTTATAACCCGCAGTTAAGGGAAAAAGCTCAAGACAAGCTTAAAGCCATCAATTCGGCCTACAGCTTCCTGGTCTCATGTCTTGAAGGCGCAGGACAATCACAGCAGAAACCTTCGCCGCCACCAGACACCAATAGCACACCGCGGAACGATCCGGCGCCCCCCAATAACCACTACGGCCAGAGTGAGCCGCAACTGATCGAAAGTTTACGATCGATACTCGAAAAGCTCATTACATTTGAAGTTACGCTGGCCCGGATGCGCAAAGACCTCGATGAGCTTGCTGACAAGATCGCCAGATTCGATGGTGACCTCTCGGCCAAAATCAAGCGTAGCTTGGTTGAATCGAACGAAGTTGGGGCGCGCGACGGAGCGCTGGCGGTACAGAAAGTCTTTCGCAAGCACGTATCTCAATGCCGAGTCTGTGGCACGACATTCTTCACGCGGGCAATGTCAACATTGTGCCAAGAGTGCTGGAGAGCCAAACTCGGAAGAAATTAGCCTGTTCTCAGGCTTGACTACAACCGAATTCCCTCAGTCCATCCTCGACGCTGCTGGCCGAACGGGCCGGGCGGACGAGTCGAAGGGCTCGGATATCAGCTAGCGATCTGAGGCTTCTAGCCGACGAAGCGGCGAGCCCGCTATGAAGCGTGATGTAGTTATTGGCTCCGAAGAGCTGACCGAGAGTGCCGCACCTAAGGTACCGGCGTCGATCACAGAAGAAGTGAAGGCACAATACGAAGGCTTCGAAAAGCGTAGCTGATTGGTGTGGTTGCCACCACAGTCGGTGCCTCGGACGCGTTCCTTCGGGTATGCCGATGAGGCGTCATTAATAGAGCTATTTCTGATTATTGCCGTTACAGGTGAAGGGAGCGTGACTGTGTTCTCAAAGCAAGAAGCCACTGGGTTTCCGTCTACTTTGCCAACGCCAAACTTCAACTTCGTTCAAAGTGATTGGCGCCATAGAACCTTCCAAAGATTATCGAACATAAAGCAGTGGTTGACAGCCGCTCGGACATCAACCTCGTCGGATCCCGCCATAAAACTAGCGCTAGATTGTATCGTACATCATCAATGGGACAAGGCCGCAGCTTGGCTTTTCTTGGCAGCCACGAAAGGCGATAAGGATGCCATGGCCGAATTGGGGGCCTTTTATTTACTCGGAGCTGGCGTGCCTGAAAATGAAGAAATAGCGAAGTCATGGTTGCTAAAGTCGGGTGGCATTATGTCCGGATTACTTCGGATCCCTTATCCGGAGTACGCAGCCGGACTTGCCGGGAAGAAGCCAATGCAGGTAGAAGTGACTCGGACCATATACGACCCCAAGGATAGCTCGACTTCGGAATTCCACGGCCGTCCGGTCGGCAAGTTGTTCAGTATGATTATTGATCCTCACGACCTCCTGGAAAAACCCGTTTGGTCACAGCCTATATGGTACGGATTCGGAAATAACCCAGGTCCGCAGTATGCGAACTATGATGGTGCCTGGGAGCAAAGCGCAGTTTGTACGGCGTATTTCAATCTCGAGGAGTATGAGAGACAATCGCGCGGAATCTTTAGTGGTTCATAGCCCCGTAAGGCTGGAGCATATGTAGGAGCCGGCGGGGACATAGTGGAGCCAGAATGAATAGAGGAGGGTTTTCCTGGAGCAGATTGATCGGCATTTCGGCAGCAAAGGCACGGCTTTCGCGTAGAATTGGAATCCCGCTTACGCGTTCAGGAAGGCAGCGGAAAGTGGGCGCTGCTCTCGGTTGCTTAGTCTGGATCGTTTTGTTTCTTGGTCTGCTGGGAGCAACAGCTGCCACCCTGACACTGCTGCATTGATCGTGCCCCGGGAACTCGATTGCGCCTAGCGCGTAGTTAGAGGTATCAAGAGGCATTTGGCAGTTCTCGTTACCTTGTCGCATGGCAGCCGTTCAAGAAGGCAAACGCGAAGAAAGCGACGGCCTGTGATCTATGGAATCTTCTCAAGATAATATAGTTTCGTCGCCTGTAGACGCTCGGATTGCCAAAGACATCAAGACACTGCGCGTTACTACGATCATTGCGTGTGTTTTGGTTTTCTCTACTCCCATATGCTTTTATTTATGCAGAGTGAGCCTAGATTGGGTCTGGCCCACTATTCTTTTCCCGTTCTTTGGTTTACCTCTTCTGGCTTGTTGCTGGTCACTTCACGCTAATGCCGAAAAGCGCCACGCGAAGATGCGAGAGATGTATCCTGTGCTCGAACAGTTTAAGGCCATGAGGGCAGCAGAACGAAAAGCTGCCTTGGAAAGCGGCAAGCCCCGTATTCTATGGGGACCAACTCTGTTTAAGTGGGGTAAGTGGTGGGTTATTGGTTGTTGGACGGTTTACGGTATTGTGGCTATCGGGCTTATTCTAGGGAGACTCTGAATAAGTTCTCTGCTTTCCACAGCTACTCAGGTTAAAGTGCGAGTGAGTAGGTGGATCGAGAAGATGAGGCAGAGGACACTGGCGATGATGACCGGCTTTGAGCGGT
>Ga0182014_10004682_pt1 | contig 15542 bp, 14 predicted proteins | sample 612S2DmetaG_FD_120489 | JGI IMG/M metagenome (GOLD analysis project Ga0182014, IMG submission 120489) | Permafrost microbial communities from Stordalen Mire, Sweden - 612S2D metaG | ecosystem: Environmental > Terrestrial > Soil > Wetlands > Permafrost | place: Sweden: Stordalen | collected... | reverse complement strand
TAACACTTCGCGACGTCCAGGGACTAACTACTAGTGAAGTTGCCGACATTCTCGATCTCTCCGAAGCCAACATCCGAGTTTTGCTCCACCGCGCTCGAGCGAAGATTCGTACGTCGCTGGAAGACTTCAAGGGGACGGAGCAATAATGGCGCTGATTAAGAGCATCAACTGCCGTCAAGCGGTCGCGCTGATTAGTGACTACCTCGATGGCGCACTGACGACTAGGAATCGCCTCCGGCTGGAGCGCCATCTCGCGGCCTGTGACGCTTGCAGTGCTTATCTCGACCAGATGCGCGTCACCATCGCTTTGACTGGGACCGTGGGACCTGAGGACCTCTCACCCGAAGCGCTCGAGGAACTGTGCAACATCTTCGACCTCTATCACGGCGAGTCGGAAGACGACGAGCAGTAGTTCACGAGCCGCGAACAACGGACCTGGGACAACCGGATGCAATCCTCTGCGAGTTGAAGACAACCGAAGCCGAAGCGACGACGATCTCGGCCTGCGGATCATGGCTCAGAGCAGGGCCTCGCAACGAATGTGAATTGAGGGCTGCCAGTAGTGGTGGGCCGTACTGGCCTCGTGGCGACCAACAAAACAATCACCGCGCCACTCCAAGGTGCACGCTGTAACAGATTTTGTCGCCGTGGTACTAAGAAGTGGGTAAGGAGCACGCGTGGAACAGTCGCCAGAGTCGAAGTTCACCAAGGTGCCGGTCGGCCGGAGGGCATTCATTGGCTTGGCGGCCCTTGGCGCGGCAGGGATTGCCTTCGGTGCCGAGGCCCAGAATTTCATCGGGAGCAAATTGGGTTCGGGCATCGCGTCGTTGCTGCCCGGAGGCGCACACTTTCGTATCTACTCGATCACCGGTTCCTACCCCTACATCAGCGCCCGCAAGTATCGGCTCAAAGTGAGCGGTCTCGTAGCAAAGTCCTCCACGTACTCGCTCACCGACCTCCAGTCGATGCCCGCACACGAGATGGTGAAGGACTTCCAGTGCGTCACCGGGTGGCGGGTTCCCGACGTGCATTGGAAGGGCGTGCAGCTAACCCATCTCCTAAAGGAGGCCGGCGTGCAGGCCGGCGCCGTGGCGGTGAGCTTCGACTCCTACGACGGTGCCGACACCGAGAGCCTGACACTCGACCAGGCCCATCTGTCTGACGTGATCGTGGCCTACGAGATGTTGGGCGCTCCCGTGACCAGGGAGCACGGCGGCCCAGTCAGACTTGTCGTTCCCCAGATGTACGGATACAAGTCGCTCAAGTGGCTTTCGGCGATCCGCGTGGTCGACCGGGTCGAGCCCGGGTACTGGGAACAGAACGGTTACCCGACCAACGGGTGGCTCGACGGAACGACCGGACCGACTAACCCTGACCCGAGCCTCGCGTGACCACCTCAAGCCGGAAGGAGGCCGTCAGCCAACTCCTGCGCTTCGATAAGGTACAGCGAGCAGCCCACTGGATGAACGCGCTACTTTTTGGCGTCTTGATGTTCACGGCGATCCCGCTCTACTTCGGGTCCTTCTTCGGCATCGTGTTCCCGCGTCACGTGATTCAGGAGATCCACCTGTGGTGCGGTATGACGCTGCCCATCCCGATCTTTGTATCCTTGGCCGGCCCGTGGGGACGGCGGATGCGCGAAGACATTCATCGATTCAGCTACTGGACCCGCTCGGAGATCCGTTGGCTGAAGACCTTTGGAAGGTCGCCGCTGGACGCCGACAAGTACAACCCTGGCCAGAAGGCCAACGCGATCTTCATCGGTGCAGCGATTGTGGTCATGTGGGCGACCGGTTACATCCTGCAGTGGTTTCGCTTCTTCCCAGTCTCGTGGCGAACCGGCGCCACGGTGACCCACGATTTCTTCGCCTTCGCTATCTTCGCCGCGGTGGCGGGACACGTCTTCATGGCGCTGACCCATCGTCAGGCGCTCATCTCAATATTCAAGGGCACCGTCAGCGAGGAGTGGGCCGAGCACCATGCCAAAGCCTGGCTTGACGAGGAGCAAGTCTCGAACTAGTCGTCCGTCCTCAGCGCCGGAGTTGACCCCAGTGGTCGGGGATCGCCCGGCCGCCGAGAACGTCCAGAGAGTTCAGGAGACCCCGGTTCGTCAGCCAAAGCAGGAGGTCCGACCGAGTGCCACGAACGGCCGTGTCCGCCTTGGCATGCTCCTGACGGGCTGTGCCGCCAGCGTCCAAGTCGATCCACCACTCCGTGGGTCCGTCGGTAGCGTGGAGATGGAGGGTGCCGCTAATACCCTCGGCGCCCCCTCGAGCTAGCAGCCCAGGCAAAAACTCGATGACGAACTCCTCGACCCCCTCTGCGGCGACGTCCCCGTCAAGGGGTCTGGGCGACGGGCCGCCCGTGACCGACGCGGCGTGCTCGGCGTCCCAACGGTGGACAGCGAACTCGACGGCGAGTCGCCGACTCCACCACGCCACCCGCCGATCACCGGAGCTGGAAAATGTCCACGTCGCGGACTGCGGATCGGCGGACCCGAGAACATCAAGCACCCGGTCCAGGTTCACGAGGTACCAAGCCGGCAGATCGGCGCGATCTTCGGGGGCGGGGCCGAGAGTACGGCGGTCGACGGGTTCTCTCGATGTGACGATGGCAGCTACCCAGAGAAGGATGCCGCCGGCATGGCGGACCAGACCCGCGTCGTCCCATTCGGGGCAGTCCGGCACCGGTCGCTCCCAATCGGTCTCGGCGACTGCCAGCAGGAAGCGGGCGTCGTCGGCGAACATACGTAGAAGACTGGCGGACTCCATGGGGCAGAGTCTGGCATACGGCCAGATCGACGAGTCCTTCCTCCGACTCGGGGATTGGTCATGAAGGATCAGCCCGCTCGGTTTGCCGATATCCACTGCCAGGAGCACCGTCCCGAAAGGAGTTCAGAATGGAGACGAGTCCAACCGAGTGTCCTATCGGGGAGATCGCGGCGGTTGACCGGTTCGAGCCTCCGAGCGCACCAAACGGCATCCAACGCGGGCGCGACATGATCTCTGACGTTGCCCGAATGAGCGAATGGAGCCTCGTCCACAGGGCACAGTGATGAGACGTTGGTGAGGCTCCCCGGTTGGCGCTTCGTTCACCAGACCACTGAAACTTCCGAACGGGCTTGCAAGTTGCCATCCGAACTCGAAACCAAACTTGCTCGCCGGTCTATCGCCCGTCTTCGAACTCACCGACCCTTCTAAACGGTGACCGCAGCGAAGGACCTCAGGTGCGCGATCGCGGCATCGAGTGCGACCTCGAGAGGACGAGTGCTGCGATCCATCTCGGCCAGTAACAGGCCGCCTTGTAGGCTGGCAATGACACTCAAGGCAAGATCCGCGTGATTGGCATCGGCTCGGAGTTTTCCTGCTTCGACCATTCCGGCCAAGCCGTCGGCGAGAATCTGTTCCCAGATTGCGAACGCGCCCGAGAGCTGGGTCCGGGCGAACTCGTCGAGCTCGGCCAGTTCGTTGACGAGCGATCCGAGAGGACAGCCGTAGCGACAGGCGCGGACCGCCTGAGTTTCAACGATCATGTCGCGCCAGCGTTGGATGTCGTCCCAGCTCGAGAGCGATTCAAGTGCGGGTCGGTGAAAACCCAGGACTCGTTCACGCTGGCGCTCGATAACGGCATGGATCAGATCGTTCTTGTCACCGAAGTAGTGATACAACTGCGACTTGCTCGTACCGGTCGCTCGGCGAACGTCGTCAAGGCTAACTCCCGCCACGCCCCTCTCGTAGGCGAGGTCCGCGGCGGCATCGATGATTCGCTGGCGGGTCTCACGGCCCTTGCTGGTCAAGGGTCGTGAATCGGCAGCAGATATTTCAGGCATGGTTCAGGTGTTCCTCAGTTGTCGGACTTGACAGACCATTATGGTGCTATTAGATTGGACTGATTAGTCCAATCTAATAGGAGAAGAGCCGTGTCCGCTGCCAGTGCCTTGCCGTCAATACAACAACAGCTCGATGAGATCACCGCTTCCATCCCCGAAGTCATTGGGACTCGCATTGATTCCGGCGTCACCGAAATCGACGCATCCGGCGTCGCCCCGGGCTTGGCCGTCGGCGATTGCGCGCCGAATTTCACCTTGCCCGATGCTCTGGGACAACCGGTCACGCTGACCGATCTGCTCGTTCAGGGTCCCGTCGTGGTGACGTTCTACCGCGGCGAGTGGTGCCCGTACTGCAACATTCAATTGCGAGGCCTACAAGCAGCACTGCCCCGCTTCCGTGAACTTGGCGCCTCACTGGTGGCCATCAGCCCGCAGGCCGCGGATCACAGCCTCACACTCATCGAGAAGAACGAACTGGCCTTTCCCGTCCTCAGCAATCTCGACCAAGAAGTCATCCGCGCTTACCGGGTGCAGTTCACCCTCGCCGGCGATCTCGAGGACCTCCAGGTGAACGTATTCCAGAACGACCCGCACGACCAGAACGCCGACCACACTCGTTCCCTGCCTGTGCCGGCGACCTTCGTCATCGACCGGGGCGGCGTCATCCGCGCCGCGTTCGTATCGGCCGACTGGCGCGTCCGACCCGAACCGGCCGACATTGAGGCGGTCCTGAACAGCTTGCAATGACAACGATTGAAGCCCTTGGAGACATGAGCTGCCTCTTCGTACATCGCAATCACATTTCTCATACTGAAGCCTCGCCGTTTGCGTCGACGCCAAGTCATCCGAGCCCCAGCCCTAGTCAACTCACGCAGCAGCAAAAGGACCGACAATGAACTACCCCATTCACCACATAACGCTCTCGGTATCCAACGTTGATGCCAGCGCTGCTTGGTATCAAGCCCTGTTCGGGCCCGCCGACGTCGTGGAACGCGAAGGCGAAGGTTGGCGTCGTACCCGACTCACCTGGCCGGCAAAGTCAGACCTTCGCATCGCTCTCATGTCACACGATGGCACCGCTGACGGGAGAACTTTCTCGCACCTGAACCTCGGCCTCGATCACTTGGGCTTTGAATGCGCAACGCCCGAAGAGGTTAATGATTGGGCGTCCAAAATTGACAGGCTCGGGTTTGCCAGGGGCCCCGTCGAGGATGTTCAGTATGGATGGATCGTTACATCGCGTGATCCGGACAACATCCCGATTGAGTTCTACTGTCCTAAATAAGGTCGGTTGCTAACCGCTCAACGTGAAGTGGTACGCATTCGTCCACAACATCTCGCCGAAACCGGTTCCTCGCCTCGTCTACGCCCAATTCGTAGACGTTCTGGTCCCTTTACTTGGACGAACTGATCCGCGCCGGAAGAATTAGAAACAAAACTCTCTGAGGATCGCGCCCTGACAAGGCGGACGCAGAGCGGCGGCTGGGGTCGACTGCGAGGGTCCGAACAGGCCTCATTTTAGGCCTCATATTTCTCCAACACTACGCGACCAGACCGACATGAGACAACAGGTTTCTTTGAAATCAAACGACATGCGCGACGAGACCGGCACGTCGCAACCGTTAGCAAGCTTCTTTTAATCCTCAGGCGCTGGGATCGAGACCCAGGCGGCCCACCTAGGTAAGTTGAACGTTCACGCTCGTGGATCCCAACGGTCGCGGCGCCCTGGAAGGAGAATCGAAGGTTTTCGAATTATCCGCAGCGCCGCACACCACCCCTGCTCTGGTTCTGGAACACGCCACGCACCGCTACGGGCCTCCTTTTAGGCCGCCGATTTCTTCAACACTGCGAAAACAGACCAACACGACAACAGCGCCTGAAAGATGTCAAAGATGTCAACTAAACGTGCAGCAGTCCCGTGTGCAGTGCCCAATCGCGTCGATTCGATGGACGGTCTCGACCTGACACTTCCAGCATCACTCGTTCGCACAAACGGGCACGATACTGGCAAGCGAGATTCAAGAAGCAAGCAGCAGAAGAGGCGCTATGCGGAGCCAAACGCGTTCAGCGGAAGTCCTTTGACGCTCACATCGACCGAGAAAAGGCGTCCGGCGTCCGGCTCAACTTCGATTTGTTGTCTTGACATGTCTTCACGCGCCGTCGTGATGTAAAGCGTTGTCGCATTGGATCCACCGATCGCGCAACATGCTGGCTGGCTTGTCGGAAGGGCAACTCGCGCGATTAGTTCACCTTGCGGCGAATATCGCCGGACTTCGCTACCACCCCACACGGCAATCCACAAGGCGCCCTCTTCGTCGACACACATTCCATCCGGATCACCTTCGCTCTCGTGGTCCAATCGGATGAGTGTGCGCTGACCACTGATGTTGCCTTCCTCGTCGACATCGAAGGCGAAGACCGCGCTAGGTCCACTGTCGATGAAGTACATCGTGCGCCTATCGAGACTCCAACCAAGACCGTTGGAGATTGTGAGGCCATTCAAGATCGTTTCGGTCCCGCTCGTGTCGTCGTAGCGGTAAAGGGTGCCGAGTCCCGGCTCGGCGTCGTACGCCATCGACCCGATCCAAAACCGGCCCCAGGGATCGGCCGCGCCATCGTTCATCCGGACCCGCGACGCGTTGCGGGCCTCGGGTCGATCGAGTTCGCAGAGAGATCCGTCCTCGCTGAGGATCGAGATCGACTGGTCCGTCGCGACGATCCATCCCTGGCTGCGGTCCCTCATCGGTGCCACCGCCGTCAGCGTCCCTTCGACTTGGAACGTCTTGACGATCACCACTCGAGAGCCGTCGGCGGAAGCGCGGCAGAACCGTCCGGCGTCGAGGTCGACCCAGTACAGCTCGCCGCGCACCTCGTCCCACCGGCAGCTTTCACCGAGATAGTAGAGGTCGGTCGTGCACGGTTCGGCAACGTACTCCCTCACCTTTCGCACCTCAACCGTCGATTGGTCGGTCGAAGGACGGCGCTCGCGGGGTCCATGTCGCGCACCATTAGTCCTGATAACTCGCGGGCGCTCCGGTGGGGAGCCCGGCGGTCAGACCGCCGTCGACGGACATAAGGGCACCGGTGATGAAGTCCGCCATCGGCGAGGCGAGGAACATCACGAGGTTAGCGACATCCTCTGGTTGCCCGACACGCTGCAGGGGCTGACTCGAGGACAGGAGCGAGATCTGCAGTCCCGGATCGGAGGAAGCCTCGATTTCACGGCGGACCAAGGGTGTGTCGATGGTGCCGGGCACAACGCCGTTCACTCGAACGTTGTAGGGCGCTGCTTCGAGGCTCAGCGCACGCACGAGCGCACTCACTCCACCCTTGGACGAGGCGTACGCCACCGTGTCAGCCACTGTGGCGACCGCGTGAGGTGAGGACGTCATGATCAATGATCCCCTCGAGTTCTCACACATGTGGCGCAGCGTCGCACGCCCGACGAGGAACATCCCGGTGAGGTTGACGTCGATAACCCGTTGCCACTCAGCGAGCGTGGTGTGACGGGCATCCCTGGTCCATTCGATGCCCGCATTCGCGAACACCACGTCGATGACGCCGTAGTGTTCGGCCACCCAATCGAACGTGGCTTCCACTTCGGCCTCACGGCTCACGTCGCAGTGACGGTAGGCAGCGCTGCGCCCCTCTGCGACGAGCGATGCAACGAGGGCCTCGCCGATTTCATCAGCGACATCAGCGAGCACGGTGTGAGCGCCCGCGCGCGCGAATTCGCGTAAGGCCGCAGCACCGATGCCTGTGGCACCACCGTTGACGACAACGGTCGAGCCTTCGAAGTACTCACCCCACATCGCGTATGTTCCCACCGCGCACGACTCGTCGCGCGCGAAGCTCCGCACAGTCGTCACTAATCGACATCTGAGGTCCTTCCCACGTTCTGCGCCGCGCGCAGAGTCGTAACCAACGTAGCGAACATCGCAGAGTGGCGCAACGAACCAACCACTCGCGATGCGTTGAAGACGCGCCGAGCAGTGACGTTTCGCCAAGTGTTCTGGTATGCGGAACACAGCGCCCACATCACGTCGTCGAATCACGCCGATACCTCGAGAATGGCTTCAACGTGACCGATTTCGATGACTTCGCGCAAGGTGAGCAACTAGCGTTGGAGCAGGAATTCTATTGATGAGCTCGTGAGGCTGGCATGAAGGCAATGGTGTTTACACGCCTCGGCGTTGTCGAGGTGAAGGAGGTTCCCGAGGTCATCGCCGGTGATGGTGACATCGTCGTCGAAGTCGACCGGGCCGGGATATGCGGGAGCGAATTACACGGCATCCAAACCCCGGGGTTTCGGGTGCCGCCGCTCATCATGGGCCACGAATTCGTGGGGCACACGATTGACGGACGACGCGTGGCCGTCAACCCACTGATCGCGTGCGGCACGTGCGACCTCTGTCGAACGGGCAACGCCCAACTCTGTCGGACGAGGTCGTTGCTGGGCATCCACCTCGCCGGAGGCTTCGCTGAGCGCGTGGCGGTACCTGCCTCTTGCGTCCACGACCTGCCCGACGGTCTCGATTGGGACCGCGCCGGACTGATCGAACCGGTGGCGAACGCCGTGCACGCCTGGCAGCTCGCGGGTTCTCCGAAGGCCAAGCGCGTCGGGGTCATCGGGTGCGGACCTATTGGTCTGGCGTGCCTCGAAGTCGCTCGGCACTACGGCGCGTCAACGGTGGCCTGTGCCGATCTCTCCGACGATCGGCGCAACGTCGCTTCGTCGATTGGCGCCGACGAGGTCGATGAAGCGCTCGAAGGCGAGTTCGACGTGATCGTCGACGCCGTGGGAACCGCGGGCACCCGTCGTGCATCGGTCGAGCGACTCATCCCCGGCGGTACCACGGTGTGGCTCGGTCTCGCGACAGCCGAATCGGGCTTCGACGCGGCCCACGCGGTGCGCATGGAGAAGAACATTCGGGGATCGTTCGCGTACACCGACGCCCAGTTCGCTGAAGCCGTGGCCATGGCCCCGCTTCTGGACCTCTCGTGGTCGACGACGTACCCGCTCAGCCAGGGCGCCGAGATCTTCAACGCGCTCATGGGGGGCCAGACGACTCCGATCAAGGCACTCCTCCAGCCCTGAAGACCATGCCGTAAGCGCCGTTCAGACGCGGCTGTAACCTCCGTCGATCGCAATGTTGGCGCCGGTGAGAAACGCACTCGAGCCCGAACAGAGGAACGCCGCCGCGTCGGCGATCTCCTCGACCGTGCCGAAACGGCCGATGGGGTGACGCGCGAGAAGGGTTCGCTCGAACGCGCGCCCGTCGTTCATGCCTTCCATCACGCCCTCGTGCAACGCGGTGCGCACGACACCGGGCATCAAGGTGTTGGAAACGATGCCCCGCGACCCGTACTCGACCGCGATGTGGTCCGAGAGCATGTTGAGCGCTGCCTTGGACATGTCGTAGGCGCAGTCGCCCGCCCACACCGTGACCGCACACACCGAACTGATATGCAGCATCGATCCACCACCGGCTTCCAGGAGATGGGGAATGGCGTACTTCGAGATCAGGAAGGGACCGCGGACGTTCACCGCCATGATGGTGTCGAATTGGTCGACCGGCCACTCAGCGACGTCGTGCCACTCGTTCGCGTCGATACCCGCGTTGTTCACGACCGTGTCGAGTCCGCCCAGGCCTTCTGAGGCCTCGCGCACCACGCGCTGCGCGTCCTCTTCGAGCGCGACGTCACCCACGACGCGCACTGCCCGTCCCCCGGCGTCCGTGATACGGCCACAGGTCTCGTCGACGCGATCGATATCACGCCCTCCCACCGCGACGCAGGCGCCCTCACGGGCGAACCGCAGCGCGATCTCCCGTCCAATACCGCTCGATGCGCCGGTGACCAGCGCCCGCTTCCCACTAAGACCGCTCATGTCTCCTCCTTCTCTCCATCATTGAGTCGCGTCAACCCTCGCCCCGGTCACGCTGCGAAGATCTGCGAATGCGATCCGCCAAGAGTTCGGCGATCGACGTCGACGGCACCTCAGAGAGCTGCGCGGTCTGAAGCCGACAGCTGAACCCGTCCATGACGACGGTGGATTCCCTGGCGCTCTTCTCAATCCCCGGCAGGAATCGGTCCTGGGCGATCTCGCGGGAGAGGTCGTCATGTTCCTGTCGGTACCCGAAGGAGCCGGCGAGTCCGCAACAGCCGAGGTCGAGGATCTTCACGTCGAATCCCGCGCCCGACAATACTGCGCGGTCGGCGTCGGTTCCCTGAACCGCACGCTGGTGGCAGTGCGGATGAACGGACACGCTCGAACCCTCGGCACTTGGCGGCGTCCACGAGACGCTCGCCAGATGCTCGGTGAGGCTTCGACTCCGGGCCGCCAGCAGAGCGGCACGAGGATCGCGGGCGAGCAGCTTCGGGATCTCGTCTCGGAAGGTGGCGAGGCAACTCGGTTCGGGCACGACGACGAACAGCCCCGCTTCGAGGTACGGGGACAGGATGTCGAGCGCGTCCGCGGCGGTGTCCTTCGCCCGTTTGAGCATGCCCGAGTCGTAGAGCGTTCGCCCGCAGCAGGCCCAGCGGCCCGGCACGACGACCCTCTCACCGGCGAACGCGAGCACCTCAGCGGTGGCGACGCCGCGCGCGGGCCAGAAGAGATCGGTGAACGTGTCGGCCCAGAGCACCACGGTAGGGTCCTTCTCGGCACTGAGGCGCCGCACGACGTCACTGCGCCGGAACGTGGGCGTCGCGAACGGCGGGGCAGGTCGCTCGGTGCTGATACCGGCCATGGATTTCAGCAGCCACGCGCCGCGAGGACTCGCGAGCAGCCCGTTCGCGAGTCGGGCGAGGCGCGAGGCGCGACGCCCGATCCACGGGAGCAGCCCCAGCGCGTAGGCCGAGCGGGGGCGTAGTCGCCGGGTGTAGTAGTGGAAGAGGAACTCGGACTTGTACGTCGCCATGTCCACGTGGGTCGGACAGTCGACCGAGCAGCCCTTGCACGAGAGACAGAGGTCGAGCGCTTCATAGATCTCCTCGTTTCGCCACGACTCGGGCGTCGTCTCACCCTGGAACAGTTCGTTGAGCAGCTTCGCGCGCCCTCGCGTCGAGTGCTTCTCGTCACGAGTCGCGCGAAAGGACGGACACATCACGCCCGAGACGTCGCTGCGGCACTTACCCACCCCGACGCAACGCTCCACCGCGCCCTGAAGCGAGCCCCCGTCGTCCGCGAAAGCGAACGCCGTCGCGAGCAGCGACGAGCGCCGGTACTTCGGGCCGTAGCGGATGTTCGTGTCGAGCGGAAAGGCGTCGACGACCTTGCCGGGATTCATCATGCCCGACGGGTCCCAGACCGACTTGAACTGGCGAAAGGCTTCCATCAACGTCGGGCCGTACATCCGCGTGAGCAGCTCGCCGCGAGCCTGCCCGTCGCCGTGCTCACCCGAGATCGAACCGCCGAGTGACACACAGAGGTCGGCCGCGCGCTCGACGAAGCTCCGGTAGCGGGTGAGCCCCTCGACGCTCGAGAGGTCGAAGTTGTTGCGGGTATGCACGCAGCCCTGCCCGAAGTGCCCGTACCACGCCCCGGTGTACCCGAACTCCTCCCAGAGGTCGCGGATCCCGCGCATGTACCGGCCCAGCTGCTCGGGCGCCACGGCGGCGTCCTCCCAACCCTCATAGTTGACCGGCTGGCCTACCGGGTGAGCGGTCGCGCCCAGTCCCGACTCGCGGATCTGCCACACCTCGTGCTGATCGTGGGCGTCGCGCAGCACCACCACCGACACCGAGTCGGACACTGACGCCACCAACGCCGCGACCCGTTCTTCGAGTTCGGCCTCCTCGTCAGCGCCGACCTCGCACAGCAGCCATCCACCGCCGTCGGGAAGGTGGCGCAGGTTGGATACGTTCAGGTTCGCCCGGCGCATCTGTTCCACCAGGCGCCGGTCGAAGCCCTCGAGACCGATGAGCGGGTGGGCCAACAGTTGGGGCACCTGGTCCGCGGCGACGTAGATGTCCTCGAAGGCGAGCAGGACCAGTATCCGGCGCCGCGGCCAGGGCGAGAGTCGAACGGTCACCTCGGTCACGAGCGCGCACGTCGACTCGGTGCCCACGAGCGCCCGAGCCAGGTGGAACCCCTGCTCGGGGAGCAGTTGGTCGAGGTTGTAGCCCGACACCCGCCTCGCGAGGGAGGGATAGCCGGTTCGAATGGCCTCGTCGTAGTAGCCGCGCAGCTCGCGCAGCCCCTGCAAGATCCGACCCGCCTCGTCGTCGTTGCTCGCGCGCTCCTGGTACTGGCCGTCATCGAAGGCACCGAGCACCATCCGCGCTCCCCCGTAGGTGACGACGGCGAGTTCCTCGACGTTGTCGACGGTTTTTCCGGCGTAGAGTCCATGCGTCCCGCAGGAGTTGTTGCCGACCATGCCGCCCACGGTGCACCAGGCGTGGGTCGCTGGGTCCGGCCCGAAGGTCAAATCGAGCAACCGGGTCGCAGCGTTCAGCTCATCGAGCACCACGCCAGGTTGCACACGAGCGATTCGCCGTTTCGCGTCGATCTCGAGGATCCGGTTCATATGCCGACTCATGTCGAACACCACCGCCACGTTGCAGGCCTGCCCCGCGAGACTCGTGCCGGCGCCCCGACCGAGGATCGGCGCGTGGTGGCGACGGCAGATCTCGACGGCCCGCACCACGTCGTCCTCGTCCAACGGGAGGACGACCCCGAGCGGAACCTGCCGGTAGTTGGACGAGTCGGTCGAGTAGATGCCCCTCGTCGCCCCGTCGAAGAGGACTTCCCCGCGCACCGCTTCTCTCAGCTCGCGGGCCAACTCTTGGCGCGCGTTCTCATCGACGCCGGAACGGTCGACGGTGTCGCCGGGCTGCAAGGTCACCCGGCAAACTTACTCAAGCGCTGTTTTGGGGGTGTCATGCCTGGCCGAGCACGCTTCGCTGGGACCCGAGTCCGTCGATGCTCAGTTCAACAACGTCACCGGCGCGCAGGAACGGGACGTCGTCGTGGCCGAGCGATACGCCCTTTGGAGTGCCGGTGTTGATGAGGTCACCAGGTTCGAGCACCATGAACTGACTGAGGTACCACACGAGGTAGCGGACGTCGAAGATCATGTCGCCCGTGGTGCCGTCTTGACGGCTCACCCCGTTGACACTGAGGCGGAGCCCCAAGGCTCCCGTTGAGGGCACCTCGTCATGCGTGACGAGCCAAGGACCGAGCGGGTTGAAGGTCTCACAGCACTTCCCCTTGTCCCACTGACCGCCGCGTTCGAGTTGCCACTCGCGCTCGGACACGTCGTGGGAGACGCAGTACCCGGCGATGACCGAGGCCGCATCATCGACACTGTCCAAGTAGCGCGCGCGCGCGCCGACGACGACGCCGAGCTCGACCTCCCAGTCGGTCTTCAGCGAACCGCGCGGCACGAGGATCTCGTCGTTGGGACCGACCACGCAGTTGGGGGCCTTCATGAAGACGATGGGCTCCGTGGGAATGGGGCTTCCCGTCTCGAGCGCGTGGTCCCGGTAGTTGAGACCGATGCAGACCACCTTCTCCGGCTTGGCGATTGGCGCGCCAAGACGCTCGGACTCAGCCACGACCTCGCCGAGAGCATTCGACGCCTGGAGTCGTCGGGCCTCCTCGAGGCGTCCGTCGACCCAGAACCGGCTATCGATGTCGCCTAACGTGTCCGGCAGCAGCCGCAGTGCCCCGTCCGCATCCTGGACGGCCGCCCTCTCGTGCCCCACTTCTCCGACTCTCGCGAACTTCATGTCGTACCTCTCCTTCTCTCCTCGGTGTCGACGTCGTCTGTCAGCCAGACGCCGGCGACACACCTACTTCGACTTCCAAACTCCATTGTCGGTCGCCCCGGGGCGCGATCACCCACGGTTCGTCGAGATCACCTCGCGCGATCGCCACGTCCAGGGCGTCATCGTGGCAGTTGGTGGGTTCGAGCGCGACGACCGGGTGCCGCGACAGCGAACAATTGTCGAGCCAGATCCCGACGAAGGGCGCGTCGTGCCGATCCCAGCGCATCGTGAGGTACCGACCATCGTCATCGATCAGCGAAACGGACGCCCACGCGACCTTCAGGCGCGCGAACCGCTTCTGACTCTGGCCCGGCGCGAGGTCGCCGAGACAGACGCCGTCTACGGGCCAAGAGCCGACCGGGTCGGCCGGCCCGCCGGGTTGGCTCGCGCCCATGTCGAACTCATTGGCGTCGAGGATGACGCGCGTCCCGGGCCGCTGCGCGAAGAGAGGGTGCGCCGCCCACAGGAGGGCGCGCTCGACGTCGGCCTCGTTCACCACGCGGTAGTCGAGGCGCAGCGTCGAGCCGATCACGCGGAGCGTTCGCTCAAAGCTGTAGCCGAGCACCTCGTCGCGCGCGAGGGTCGTCACCGAAGCCGCGTCGCTCGTCGTCACGCTCCATGCCGTGCGCCAGAGCTCGCCGTGATCGGCCAGTTCAATGTCGGTGCCGGGGTAGCGGCACGCCTCGATCGTGGGCATCATCTCATCCCACCCGCACATGTCGCCCTCGTCGAAGAGCGCACCTTTGTCGACGGGGCCCTCGAGCGGTCCCGCGCTCGCCTCCAGCCACTCGCGTCCAGTTGAACGATCCAGGAGGCTCGTGATCTTGCCGCCGCGCGAGGGCTCCATCGCGACCGCGATCCCTTCGGCACCGATCGAGATCATGATCGCGGCTGCACGCTGGGCCACACCATTAGGAGACGGCGACCTGGCTCTCGGGGTCGAAGAAGTGCAGGCGCTCTGGATAGACGGCGAACAGCGCGTCTTCGTGCGCCCGCACGTTCGAGCGTGGCTCGACCCGCGCGATACCCTCGCCGATGATGTCGATCGCGGCGACCTGTTCGAGTTCCGGCTCCTCGCCCAGGCCTTCGCCGCTCACCCGGGCGACGTCCAGCGAGAAGTGCACGAGCAGCTCGGACCCGAGCGCCTCGATGGCTTCGACGTGCGCTTTCAAGACCGTCTCTGACTGGTGGTCACTCCCGAGCACCGGCAGGTCCTCCGCTCGAAGGCCCACGACCACGCGGCGTCCGCGGAAGGCGACCAGCCCCGGGCGGCGCTGATAGACCGCCTCACCGATTACGAGGGACTGCGATCCGAGCTTCAACAACGTGCCGTCCTCGCTCAGCGCCGCCTCGAACAGGTTCATCGCCGGCGAACCGATAAAGGCCGCGACGAACAGGTTGGTCGGGTTGTTGTACAGGACCTGGGGATGGTCGCATTGCTGCAGGACGCCCGCGCGCATCACGGCGACCCGGTCGCCCATCGTCATTGCCTCGGTCTGGTCGTGGGTGACGTAGAGGGTGGCGACGCCGATACGGCGCTGGATCCGGTGCACCTCGGTGCGCATCTGCACGCGCAGTTTGGCGTCAAGGTTGGAGAGCGGTTCGTCCATCAAGAACACCGCGGGGTCGCGCACGATGGCCCGGCCCATGGCGACGCGCTGACGCTGACCTCCCGAGAGCAGACCCGGCTTCTGGTTCAAGAGGTTGCTGAGGCCGAGGATCTCCGCCGCTTCGGCGACCTTGCGACCGATCTCGTCCTTCGGGGTCTTACGCAGACTCAACCCGAAGGCGATGTTCTCGGCGACTGACATGTGCGGATAGAGCGCGTAGTTCTGGAAGACCATCGCGATGTCACGATCCTTGGCGGCGACGTTGGTCACGTCGCGCCCACCGATCCAGACGCTGCCGGAGTTGATGTCCTCAAGCCCCGCGAGCATCC
>Ga0182014_10004681_pt1 | contig 15543 bp, 16 predicted proteins | sample 612S2DmetaG_FD_120489 | JGI IMG/M metagenome (GOLD analysis project Ga0182014, IMG submission 120489) | Permafrost microbial communities from Stordalen Mire, Sweden - 612S2D metaG | ecosystem: Environmental > Terrestrial > Soil > Wetlands > Permafrost | place: Sweden: Stordalen | collected... | reverse complement strand
GCCGGGAACCAGTAGCCCGTCGCCTTCGCACTGAGCGGGTAGGCCGGCGCCTTGCCCAGACCAAGGACGAGATTCGCGCCCACGAGCATCCCGAACGACCCGGCCGCCGCGCTGACCAGCGCAAAGAGGCTCCAGGCCAAGGTCGCGATACGCCCGACCAGCGTGACCCCGAAGCGATCGAGGAGGATGCCGGCCGGGATCTGCGCGATCGCGTACGTGACCCCGTAGGCGCCGAACAGATAGCCGAGCGTCCTGAAATCGAGGCCGAATTCGTGGCCGAGGGTCCCGCCCGCGACGGTCAGATCGATCCGGTCGATCGAACTGATCAGGATCCCGATCCCCAGCAGCAGGGCGATGCCCCACCGGAGATTGGTTACCCGCTCGGCGGGCGCGATGATGCTACGCTGCATGAAACCTCCATCCGATCACACGTTTCGGGTACCACGACCGCCGGTAAGATTCATCGGTGGCACGAGCGAATGACAATGAGGCAATGAAGCCTGCTCCGGTTTGGGTCAAGGTCTTAGAGATCGCGTTGCCGCTGTCTGCCCTGTGGCTCTGTAATTGGGCGATGGAGTCGGCTCGCGACCGCGGCCGCCGGCTTCCCGGCAGCAAAGACCCGGCGTGAACGTCCTCGACCGGCTCGACACGATACTGCGCTGCCGCGGCGGCGCCCGGCTCGAAGGCTCGATCGACACCCACGGCGCGAAGAACGCGGCCCTGCCGATCATGGCCGCAACGATCCTCACCAACGAGAAGGTCACGCTGCACCGCGTCCCGCGCATCACCGACGTCTCGGTGATGTGGTCGCTGCTCGAAGCGCTCGGCGCGCGCCTCACGCTCGATGGGCCGAACACGATCACGATCGATGCCTCGAACGTGAACACTCATCGTGCGCCCTACGCGCTGGTGCGTAAGCTCGCCGCGTCGTTCGACTTGTGCGGACCGTTGCTCGGCCGCTTCGGCCGCGCCGAAGTCCCGCTCCCGGGCGGTTGCATCTTGGGCACGCGTGCGACCGACATGCACGAAGCCGCATTCCGCGCGCTCGGCGCCAGCGTCGCCGTGTCGCACGGCTTCCTGGTCGCCAGCGCCGACGGCGCAACGCTGCGCGGCAGCGAGATCCGTTTCCGTACGCCGAGCGTCGGCGCGACGAAGAACGCGATGCTTGCCGCGGTGAAGGCGAAGGGCACGACCACGATCGTCAACGCCGCGATGGAACCCGAAGTCGTCGACCTCGCGAACTTCCTGGTCGCGATGGGCGCAAAGATCGTGGGCCAGGGTTCGGATACGATCGCGGTGACCGGCGTCAAGAAATTGCACGGCGTCGAATACGAGATCATTCCGGATCGCATTCAAACCGGCACGCTGCTGATCGCGGGCGCGATCACGCGCGGCGACGTTACGGTCACGCGCTGCCGGCCGACCGATCTCGCGCTGCTCACGCTCAAGCTGCAAGAGTGCGGCGTGAACGTCACGACCGGCGACGATTGGATCCGCATTCAAGCCGACGCCGTCAAGAGCGGCACCGACATCGTCACGGCGCCGCATCCGGGCTTCCCGACCGATCTGCAGCCGCAGATGCTCACGTTCCTGTGCACCACGCCGGGCACGAGCGTGGTCGAAGAGTCGATCTTCAACGCGCGCTTCTCCTACGTCAACGAGCTCTCGCGCATGGGCGCCGACGTGCGCGTGGCGATGGACAACAACACCGCGCTGGTCAAAGGCGGCAGCTCGCTCTCCGGTGCGCCGGTTGAAGCGCCCGATATTCGCGCCGGCGCGGCGCTCGTGATCGCGGGCCTCGCCGCCAGCGGCGAAACCGAGATTATCGGTCTGGAATACATCGATCGCGGTTACGAACGTTTGGAAGAGTCGCTCTCGGCGCTCGGCGCACAAGTGCAGCGCTCGAGCGGCGTCATTCCCGAAACCGAACCCGTCGGAACGTTCGAAACCAGCGAATACCCGGCGTTTAGCTAGCGCGCGTTCGGGTCGATGATCGAAGCGGCGGGGAACGTCGCTTTGGTGATGCCGTACTTGGCCGACGCGTCGATGAGCGGCTGAACCAGCGCGGGCTCGAGTTTGTCGGCGTAGACCGTGCGCTTCATGCCCGGCGCAACCTCGATCTTGGTGTACTTCGTGAGCATCTCGGCCGACGCGGCTTGATTCTTGTTTGCCCAATCGGCCGTTTGCGACATCGCCTTCGAGAAGCGCTTCACCAGATCCGGATGCGCTTTCGCCCACGTGCCGGTCGTGAACCAGGCGCCGATCATGAAATCTTTCGCGATGCCGTCGTAGCAGTTGCCGAGGACGCGAACGTCGCCTTTGGCGAGCGCCGTGCTCAGCTCGGGTTCCGCGATCACCGCGGCGTCGATGCGGCCGGTTGCGAGCGCGCCCGGCATATCGGGGAACGGCATCTCGACGAACTTCGTCGTCGACGGATCGCCGCCGTTCTTGTCCATCCACGCGAACGCGCCGACTTGGGTGATGTTCTTGAGACCGTTGCCGGCGATGATCTTGCCGTTGAGATCTTTGGCCGTTTTGATCGGCGAGTTCTTGGCCACAATCAGCGCGGTCGTCGGTTCCTTGCTCGAGTACGAACCGGCCGGCGCCACGATGACGATATCGAGACCGGCTTCGTGCGCCGCGGCGAGTGAGGCGATGTTGGATTGCGCGATGTCGAGCGAGCCCGACATCACCGCTGAGGTGATCGCCGCCCCGTTCGAGATAACTTGGATCTGTGCGTCGAGGCCGTTGCTTTTGAAGAAGCCCTTGTCCTGAGCGTAAAAGACCTCCGAGCCGATGTCGGTCGGCGTGGTCGCGATCTTGAGCGTGGCCGGGGCCTGGGCGTTGCCGGGAACGGACATGGCAACGGCAGCGACGCCGAGCAGAGTTGCCGTGAGCAGTGTGATCCTGAGCGTACTAAAGGGCGAAAGCATGGGCGAATGCTTCGGGCCGAACCGCGTTTGACCCAGGAGGACCCGCCTTCACCGGTAAGGTCACTTTACCGGGCGCAAATGGGAATTTAGGCGTTTCGACCGAACCTGATCCGTGCTAACTTCGGGAGTCATACCATCGAAATCGGGATCGATCTAGGCACCGCCAACGTCCTCGTTTATGTGCGCGGCAAGGGCATCGTGTTGCGCGAGCCGTCCGTCGTTGCCAAGGACGTGCGGACCAACAAAACCCTTGCCGTCGGCGAGGAAGCGCGCCAAATGCTGGGCCGCACGCCGGCCAACATTCAGGCGATTCGCCCGCTGCGCGACGGCGTCATCGCCGACTTCGAAGTCACCGAAGCGATGCTCAGCTACTTCATCAAGAAAGTGACGAAGCAGCGCTCGTGGTGGTCCACGCTGTTCCGCCCGAAACCGTCGGTCGTGATCTGCGTACCGGCCGAGATCACCTCGGTTGAAGAACGCGCCGTGCGCGACGCGGCCAAGCTCGCCGGCGCGAAGTCGGTCGACATCATCGAAGAACCGATGGCGGCGGCGATCGGCGCCGGACTGCCCATCGACGGCCCATCAGGGAACATGGTCGTCGATATCGGCGGCGGCACGACCGACGTGGCGGTGATTTCGCTCGGCGGCATCGTCGTCTCGCAATCGATCCGCGTCGCCGGCAACAAGCTCGACGAAGCGATCATCCGCCATATCCGGCGCGTGTACAACCTGATGATCGGCGAGCGCACGGCTGAAGAAGTGAAGATCAAGATCGGCTCGGCGCATCGCCTCGAGCAAGAGCTGGCGATGGAAATTCGCGGGCGCGATCTGATCAACGGCCTGCCGAAAACGGTCAAGATCACGAGCGAAGAAGTGCGCGAAGCGCTCTCCGAGCCCGTGCAGGCGATCGTCGAAGCGGTGAAGTCCGTGCTCGAGAAAACGCCGCCCGAACTGGCGGCCGACATCATCGATCGCGGCGTGATCCTCACCGGCGGCGGCGCGCTGTTGCGCGGCCTCGATTCGCTGCTGGGCGAAGTGACCGGCATCCCGGTGATCGTCGCCGACGATCCGCTCTCGTGTGTCGCGATCGGCACGGGCCAGCGCGTCGGCTACGGGCACAACGGGCACATGAACGGCCACGCTTCGTAAGGTATGAACACGCGAACGTTGCGGTCGCTGGCGACAGCCGTCACGGCGTTCGTCCTGCTGGCTGCTTCACCGGCTCCGTCTTCCGCTCCGGCGAGCACGCCCGCCGCATCGTCGGGGATGGAGATGAACGGCTACCAGATCGAAACCGATCAGACCAACTGGAACATGACGTCCGGCGACTTCACGATGCCGCACGAAGTGAAGGTCACGCGCCCCGGTACCGACGCGCGCGGCGATCACGCCAAGGGCAACACGAAGCTCGGTACCGCAACGCTGATCGGCAGCGTCATCGTCCACGATAACGGCAACGCGCCCGAAGCCAAAGAGGCCGGCAGCGATTATCAGGGTCCCTCGACGATCACCTGCAACGAACTGACGATCGATTCGAAAGACAAATCGTACGACGCGCACGGCAACGTGCGGTTCGTTCAAGGCAATCGCGTCGGAACGGCCGACCGCGGCGTGCTCAATCAGCTCAAACACACGTTGCACCTCGAAGGCAACGTCGTGCTGGCCGAGGGCGACAGCACGATGAAGGCCGCCGTGGTCGACTACAACCTGCAAACGCGCGACGTCATCGCGTCCGGTGCGCCGATGATCATTCGCGAGCCGATCCCGCAGGGTTCACCCGGGCCGCCGCCTTCGCCGAAACCGACGAAGAAGCCCAAGAAATAACGGACGTGCTCGGGCTCTTCGAGTCCTCGGGCGGCGACGGCACCGTGCGGGAACCGCTGGCGGCGCGGATGCGGCCGCGGTCGCTCGATGAGTTCGTCGGTCAAGAACAGATCGTCGGTCCGGGCCGCGCCTTGCGCCGCGCGATCGAATCCGACCGTTTGCCGTCGATGATCTTGTGGGGTCCCCCGGGCACCGGCAAGACGACGCTGGCGCGCGTGATCGCGCAGTCGAGCGGGGCGAACTTCCAGTCGCTCTCGGCGGTGAGCGCCGGCGTTGCCGACCTGCGGCGCGTGATGGCCGATGCGGCGAAGCTTAAGCGCGCGGGCAAGCGCAGCGTGCTGTTCATCGACGAGATCCATCGCTTCAACAAAGCGCAGCAAGATGCGGTTTTGCCGTACGTCGAGGACGGCACGGTAACGCTCATCGGCGCGACCACCGAGAACCCGTCGTTCGAAGTGAATTCGGCGTTGCTCTCGCGCTCGCGCGTGTTCGTGCTGCAGTCGCTCGGCGACGACGACATCCGCACGATCGTCGAGCGCGCGCTGACCGATACGGAACGCGGCCTCGGCGCGGACCACGTGACGATCGAACCGGATGCGCTCGAGCATCTGGTCAATCTGGCCAACGGCGATGCGCGCGCGGCGCTGAGCACGCTGGAATTCGCCGCGGCGGCCGCGCCGAAGCGGCCCGACGGAACGGCCGCGATCGACCGGCAGACGATCGCCGATGCGATGCAGCAACGCGCGCGCAACTACGACAAGGACGGCGACGCTCACTACGACACGATCAGCGCGTTCATCAAGACCATTCGCGGCAGCGACCCCGACGCCGCGGTCTACTACCTCGCGCGCATGATCGAGAGCGGTGAGGATCCGCTCTTCATCGCGCGCCGGCTCGTCATTCTCGCGAGCGAAGACATCGGTCTGGCCGATTCGCGCGCGCTGCAAGTGGCCGTTGCGGCGCAGCAGGCCGTGCACTTCATCGGCATGCCCGAAGGCCACTACGCGCTGGCCCACGCCGTGCTCTATCTCGCGACCGCGCCGAAGAGCAACTCGATCGGCCGCGCGTACGGTGCGGCGATGGCCGACGTGGAGGCGACGCGCAACGATCCGGTGCCGTTGCACTTGCGCAACGCGCCGACGCGCCTGATGAAGCACCTCGGCTACGGCAGCGGCTACCGCTACGCGCACGACGACTATGCGGCGATGGACGCCGAAGGCGAAGCGCCGCCGGCGGTGGTGCTGCAGCAGAACTTACCCGAAGCCTTGCAAGGCCGCGCCTACTTCCAGCCCGGCAAACAGGGCGAAGAAGCGCGGCTGCGGGCGTGGATCGAAGCGCGCCGCGGTTCGAACGATGAGGATCCTTTCGCCGAATGAACGCCAACATCTATCTCGACAACGCCGCGACCACGACCGCGCGGCCCGAAGTGATCGAGGTGATGGTGCCGCTGCTCGCCGGCGGCTACAATCCGAGTTCCGCGCACGCGCAGGGACGTGCAGCACGCGCCGCACTCGATGAAGCGCGGGCCGCCGTTGCGCGCGTGCTGCACGCCGCGCCGCGCGAGATCGTCTTCACCGGCGGCGGCTCCGAAGCCGACGTGCTCGCGATCGTCGGTGCGGCCAAGGCGCGCGCGGCCGACGGCAAGCACGTGATCACCACCGTCATCGAACACCACGCCGTGCTGCACGCGTTCGACGTGCTCGAAGCGGAGGGTTGGAGCGTCACGCGGCTGCCCGTCACCGGCGACGGCGTCGTCGACCCGGCGGCCGTCGCGGGCGCGCTGCGCCCGGATACGACGCTGGTCTCGGTCATGTTGGCCAACAACGAAATCGGGACGCTCCAGCCGCTGGCGGAGATCGCCGCGCTCACGCACGCCGCCGGCGCCCTCCTTCATACGGACGCGGTTGCGACGGCCGGCTACCTCGATCTCGACCCCGCGCACCTAGGCGTGGATCTGCTCACTCTCTCGGCCCACAAGTTCAATGGCCCGAAGGGGGTCGGCGTCCTGTTCGTGCGGCGCGGCACCCCGCTGGTCGCGCAGATCGTGGGCGGCGGGCAAGAGCACGGCCTGCGCTCGGGCACCGAGAACCTGGCCGGGGTCGTCGGTCTAGCGCGGGCGCTAGAACTGGCGGCAGCCGAGCGGACCGGCACGGTGGCGCGCGTCACCGCCCTGCGCGACCGCCTGGCCGCGGGGATCGCGGGCGCCGTTCCGGGCACGATCGAGCTGGGGGCGGCCGCGCCCCGGGCGCCCCACATCCTGAGCGTCGGCTTCCCCCATCTGCCCTCGGACGCGCTCCTCATGGCGCTCGATCTGGAGGGCGTTTCAGCGTCGGCGGGAAGCGCGTGTGCTGCCGGGTCCTTGGAGCCGAGCCACGTCGTCGCCGCCTTGGGTATCGCACCCGAGTATGCCACGGGCGTGTTGCGGTTTTCGCTTGGACGATCGACCACCGAAGCGGACGTGGATGGCGCGGCGGCGGTCGTGGGCCGGGTTGTCGGACGGATGCAGACCGCCGACGTGTAGGAACCGGCGGACCTGGGTACTTGCGCTGCGTGGCTCTAGCGAGCATTCGGAGGACTGGTGGTAACCTCAGAGATCGATTGGCCGCACCTTATTTTCAGTGTCGGTGCGGGCCTCGGCGTTCTCCTGATCGGGATCGGGGTGCTGGTCCTTTGTTCGGGTATTGCCGGGTTCTTACGCCGGCTCAACGGCACGCTCGATGAAGTCGATCGCCAAATCGGGGCGCTCTCTGCGCCGGTCGCGGAGACGCTCGCGCACGTCGGCGGCATCGCCGATACGGCCGACGCAACCGTCGCCCGCCTCAGTGGAGTCGTCGGGTCGCTCGAATCGGTGGCGTCGAACGTCGTCAAGACGTCCGACCTCGCCAATCGTGCGGTCGCGCCGGCGATCGTCAACGTGGGCGCGACGCTCACCGGCATCACGGCCGGCGTGCGCCGTCTCGTCGTCGGGCGCCGTTCCGACAGCGACCCGGGGAACAACTGATGCCGGATGAGGGATCGGGCGGCGGTGGATTTGCGACCGGGCTGCTCCTGGGCTTGCTTGCCGGGGCCACGCTCGCAATGATCGCCGCGCCGCAATCGGGCGAGGCGACCCGCGACACGCTGCGTGCGAAAGCACGTGAAGCCGCGGATCGGGCGCGTGAAACCGCCGGCGACGTTAGCGAGACGCTCGGCGGTCAGACCAACGAATTACTCGAGCGCGGTCGCGCCATTGTGGAACGTGCGCGAGAGCGCGTGGATGGGGCCGTCGCTGAGGGCATAGACGCTGCAGAACAACAACGCAACGAACTCCAGAGCCGAACGTAGGAGAAACGGTGGATATCAAAGTCAACGTACGCGAATCCGAAGGCGACGCGTACGTCGTTGATCTAACCGGTGAGATCGACGTCTATACGTCACCGAAAGTCAAAGACGCGATTACCGAGCTCATCGACAAAGAGCACTACAATCTCGTGATCAATCTCGAGAAAGTGCGCTATATCGACTCGACCGGTTTGGGCGTTCTCATCGGCGGCCTCAAGCGCGTGCGCGAACACGGCGGCTCGGTGAACCTCGTCTGCACGAATCCGCAGATCAAGAAGATCTTCGACATCACGGGACTCGTGAAGATCTTCGGCATCTTCGATGACGAGCAGAGCGCGATGAAGGCCCTGGCATGAATCCGGCGCCGGCCGCGTCCAAGTCGCACGGCGTCGTGCGGCTAGAAATCCCAGCAGTTGCGGAGTGGGTTGCGGTCGCGCGGTTGGCGGTGGCCGCGGTGGCCAGCCGCCAGCATTTCTCTGTCGACGATATCGAAGATATCAAGTTAGCCGTGGCGGAAGCGTGCACGAATGCGATTCAACATGGCATGCCCGACGGCTCGATTACGATCGTGTGCGAAGTGACCGACGAGAGCATCGTGCTGACGGTGCGCGATCGCGGACAAGGCCCGCCGCTGGGCGCCGTCGAGGAAGAACGCATCGGCGAAGGCGGCCGCACGGAGGAATTGGGCGTGTTCCTGATTCGCGCACTCATGGATAGCGTGGAGTATACGAGCGACGTCCGCGATGGAACGCAACTCGTCATGACCAAGCGCGTTTCGGGGTAGCATGAGTTCCGCCCCAATCGACGCGGAGCGCTGGGACCGCCAGCGAGCGCGCGAAGCCTTTGCACGGTTTGCAACCTTGCGCTCGCATCCGGAAAAAGATTCCGGACGCGATCACACCGGGCAGACCGAGTTCGAGCGCTTGCGCAACGAACTGGTCATCGCGCATCTCAACCTGGCGCGCTACTTGGCCGTGAAGTTTGCCAATCGCGGCGAAGCGCTCGACGATCTGATTCAAGTCGGTACGGTCGGCCTGCTCAAGGCGATCGACCGCTTCGACCTCGAGCGCGGGGTGGAATTCACCACCTACGCGACGCCGACGATCGTGGGCGAGATCAAGCGCTACTTCCGCGACAAGGGCTGGGCGGTCAAGGTGCCGCGCCGGCTACAAGAACTCAACCTCGCCGTCAATCGCGCGATCGAGAAGCTGAACGTCAAGCTCGGGCACTCGCCGACCGTTGCCGAGCTGGCCGCGCATCTCGGGGCCTCGGAAGAAGACGTCCTCGAAGCGCAAGAGCTGGGTCAGGCCTATAATCTGCTCTCGCTCGACACCGAACTCAACGGCGACGGCGACAAGAAGTCGCAGACGCTGGCTGATTACGTGGGGCAGACCGACAGCGGGCTCGAGTTGCTCGAGGACCGTGCCAACCTCGAGCGCGCCTTCGAAGTCCTCAGCGGCCGCGAGCGCGTGATCCTCTACTTGCGCTTCTACGAAAGCGTCTCGCAGACCGAGATCGCCAAGCGCCTCAACGTCTCCCAGATGCACGTCTCGCGCCTCCAGCAGAAAGCCCTCGAAAAGCTCCGGAACTTCCTCAAAGAGAGCTAGCCCCCGCGAAAGAGAGCCGGCCCCTCATGTCATCCCGAGCTTGTCGAGGGACCGCCTCAATCGTCGTCGCTGAGTGGCTGTCCCTCGACAAGCTCGGGATGACATAGGGGACCGACGTGGCGAACACGGTCGGCTGATTATGCGGTCTCAGGAACTCCGTTCGAGCTTCGTCGATTATTTCGTGCGCCGGGGGCATACGCATCTGGCGTCCGCTTCGCTTATTCCCGATGCGATGAGCACGACGCTGTTCACGATCGCCGGCATGGAGCAGTTTGTCCCGGTGTTTCTCGGTGAGGAGGCGCCGCCGGCGCCGCGCGCGGTGACCGTCCAGCGTTGCCTGCGGGTGGCCGGGGCCAAGAGCGACATCGAAAATGTCGGCCGCACCGGACGCCACGGCACGTTCCTCGAGATGCTCGGGAATTTCTCGTTCGGCGACTACTACAAGCGCGAAGCGATCGGTTTCGCGTGGGACCTCGCCACGAACGTTTGGAAACTCGACAAAGACAAGCTCTACGTGACCGTCCACACCTCCGACGACGAAGCGCAGAATATCTGGGAGCGCGAGATCGGGCTGCCTTCCTCACGCATCTCGCGCCACGACGAAGACAACTTCTGGACGATGGGGGCGACCGGGCCGTGCGGTCCGTGCACCGAGATCTTCTACGATAACGGCCCCGCCTATGCGTCGAGTGCCGATGACGACGGACCGAACAAAGGCAACCGCTTCGTCGAGTTCTGGAACGTCGTGTTCCAGCAGTATAATCGCGGTGCTGACGGCGCGCTGAGCGACCTGCCGCGCAAAGCGATCGATACGGGCATGGGGTTCGAGCGCATCCTCGCGCTCGTCAACGGCAAAGCGTCGATGTACGAGACCGATCTCTTCACCGACCTGATCGCGGCACAGCCGAGCATCGGCACGACGTCGCTTGCACCCGCCGAGCAGTTGGCGCGCCGCAACATCATCGCGGACCACGCGCGCGCGGTGACGTTCCTGATCGCCGACGGCGTCTACCCCTCGAACACCGACCGCGGCTACGTCCTGCGGTTTCTGATCCGCCGCGCGATTCGGCAAGGACGGCTGCTCGGCTATCCGCGCGAGTTCATGGCCGAACTCGCCGGCGCGGTCGTGGCGTCGCTCTCTTCCGGCTATCCGGAATTGCCCGGCCGCTTGAACGACGTGCAGCACGCGTTGCGCAACGAAGAGAAGACGTTCGTGCGCACGCTCGATCACGGCAGCGCCATGCTCGATGCGCTGATCTCCGAAGCGATCGTCGACTGCACGATGCTGCTCACCGGCGAAGACGTGTTCACGCTGCACGACACGTACGGGTTTCCGGCCGAGCTGACGCGCGAGATCGCGGCCGAAGGCGGCGTCGCCGTCGATACCGCCGGGTTCGACGAGAAGATGAACGAGCAGCGCAGTCGCGCGCGCGCCGACGCCGCGGCAAAACGCGCCACCGTGACGGTGAACGAACTGCCGTCGGTGCGCAGTGAATTTTCGGGCTACTCCGGAATCTCGGCCAAAGGCACGATCGTTGCGATCCTGGTCGACGGTGCGTCGGTCGAACGCGTCGAGCAGGGCGCGAACGCGCAGCTGATCCTCGACCGCACGGCGTTCTACGCCGAAAAGGGCGGCCAGATCGGCGATCGCGGCGAGATCGTGGCCGGTGAGAACGGGTTCGACGTAACCGACACGCAGAACGCACACGAAGCGATCGTGCACCACGGCGTCGTGCGGCGCGGTGCGTTCGCGGTCGGCGATACCGTTGAAACGCTGGTGTTTCCCGAATGGCGCGCGGAGATTCGCCGCCACCACACCTCGGCGCACTTGCTGCAACGGGCGCTGCGCGACGTGCTCGGCAACGAGGTGGTGCAGGCCGGTTCGTGGGTGGGCATCGACCGCATGCGCTTTGACTTTCGCAGTCCCGGCGGCGCGCTCAGCGCCGAGCAGAAGCGGCGCGTCGTCCAGCGCGTGAACGAGATGATCCGCGAAGATCATCGTCTCGAAACGCGCGAGCTGCCGATCGCCGAGGCCGTGGCAACCGGCGCGATCACGATGGCCGGCGAAAAGTACGGCGAGGTGGTGCGCGTCGTGTCGGCCGGCCCGTCGGTGGAGTTCTGCGGCGGAACGCACGCGCACTCGACCGGCGAGCTCGGGATGTTCGTGCTGATCTCGGAGTCGTCGATCGGCACCGGCATGCGGCGCATCGAGGGTGCGGTGTCGCGCGCGGCCGAGGCGATCGTCGAACGTACCAGCGATACCGTAGCGCAGCTTGCGGAAACGCTGGCCACGAAACCGGAGGATGTGGTGGAGCGCGTGGCGCGTCTGCAAAACGACGTTCGCGATCTGCAGAAAGCCTTCGGCGAACTCAAGGCGCGCCTGGCCGCGACGGACGCGCAAGCGTATGTGGAACGTGCCGAGGCAGTGGGCTCGCATACGGTCGTCGCGGCGGTCGTGCCCGAAGCGGATGCAACGTCGCTGCGCGCGCTCGCGAATGCGATCCGCGCGAAGTTGCCGCACGGCGTGATCGCGCTGGTCGGCACCGACGGCGAGAATGCCTCGATCTTCGCCGGCGCAAGCGACGATGCGGTGAAGACCGGCGTGCATGCCGGCAATCTGGTGAAGGCTGCCGCGCCGCACGTCGGCGGCAAAGGCGGCGGCGCACCTGCGCAAGCGCAGGGCGGCGGGCGCATGACTTCCGGTGCCGGCGCCGCGCTCGCTGCGATGCTCGACATGTTGCGCGCAACGTCGTGATCGCGCTGTTGCTCGCCGCGGCGCTTTCCGCGGTGAGCCCGCCGCCGACGGCGCCGCCGGACATTCCGCCGCTGCGTCCGCGTCCGACGGCACGGCTGGCCGTCGCGCCCGCGTCGATGCTGGCGCGGTATGCCGTGGCGCTGGCCGCCAACCCGACGCCGTCGGTGCTCTCGTTCGAATATTCGCTCGACCAGACCGGCGCGCACGACATCCAGCAAACGCACCGCGTGTTTCGCAGCGGCCTCTCCGAGCGCGACGAACTGCTGACTGCGGACGCTAAGACGCTCAACCCGCCGAGCATCCACATCTTTCTCGGTCACCGCAACCGGTATGCGATCGAAGCGCTCGCGCCGCGGCCGGAAGCCTACACGTTCCGCTACGTCGGTACCGTGCGCGACGGCCACCACGTCGACGAAGTCTTCGCGACCACGCCGCGCAGCGCGTCCGACGTGCGAATCGACCAGGTCACGATCGACGGCGTGACCGCGCTACCGGACATGATCCGGTTTTCGACCACGGTGCACGCCGGTCACGGGAGCGTCGCGTTCGGCCGGGTGCAAAAGTACTGGGTGGCCACCGCCGCGACCGCCACGGCGATGGTCGCCAAGAGCCCGACCATCGAGCACGTCGCGTTCTACCGCTACCGCTTCCCGGTCTCGCTCGAGGCCTCGACCTTCTCGACCCCCCGGCCGCTGCCGTCGTTCGCCCCGCCCCCGCACTAGGGGCTGAGGCATTCGCCCAAGCCGGGGGTAAACGGTGGCCTATCTCGAATAATTGAGCATGCTCAATCCGCGCTCGAATCTTCCCGAGGCCTTTATCTTCGAGGCTTGGTATGTGGCCGCGTGGGGCGAGGAGATCACCCGCGCCCCGCTGCGCCGGATCATCCTCGAAGAGCCGGTCGTGATGTACCGCCAGGCCGACGGTGCGCCCGTGGCGCTCTCGGACCGTTGCGTTCACCGCGCCTACCCGCTCTCGCGCGGCAAACTCGAGGGCGACAATATCGTCTGCGGTTACCACGGCTTCAAGTTCAACCCCGAGGGCGCGTGCACGTGGGTACCCGGACAGGCCAACGTGCCCAAGAGCGCGCGCGTCAAAGCGTATCCGCTGGTGGAGAGCGGTCCGTACGTGTGGATTTGGATGGGTGATCCGGCCAATGCCGATCCCTCCAAGATCCCCGACCACCACTGGACGACCGATCCGGCCTGGCGCTGCATCAAGGACATGGCGACGATCAAAGCGCGCTACGCGCTCTTGATCGACAACCTGATGGACCTCTCGCACGAAACGTTCATCCACGCCGGCACGATCGGCAGCGACGACGTTGCGGATACCCCGATTCGCACCGAAGTCGATGGACATGTCGTCCGCTGCTTCCGGCACATGGAGAACGTGCCGGCGCCGCCGTTCTACCGCCAGAGCACCGGCATCGCGACCAATATCGATCGCTGGCAAGACATCGAGTATGACGTGCCCGCGCAGTACACGCTGCACGTGCGCGTCGCGCCGGTCGGAGCGCCCGACGAGCAAGCATTCTTCAGCAAAGTCATCTATTCGCTCACGCCGGAAACGCGCACCAGTACGCACGACTTCTGGGTGATCGCGCGGCCCGCGAAGAACGCACGCCCGGCGTGGGCCGAGCGCAGCGGCATCCTCAGCCAGAGCACCGTGCTCGGCGAAGACCTCGACGCCCTCGAAGCGCTGGAAGAGAACTTGCCGGCCGAAGGCGGCTGGCAAGAACTGAGCATCAACAACGACCGCGGCGGCCTGCAGTGGCGGCGCGTCTTCCGCGACCGCTACAACGCCGGCCGCGCGGCACACGAGGAAGCGGTTCTCGAAAAGCTCGTCCGCTAGGCGGCTTGGGCGTAGCCCAAACGCGACGGATTCACGGAACGTGAATCCACTCGAGGGCCGTCGCTTAGGGACGGCCAACCCTCTGCTTCATGGCTTCTGCGATCGACGAGCTCTTCGCCAGCGCCGCCGCGCACGAGAACGAGTTCGAGGGTCCCCGCGCGCTCATCCCATCCAAGCACGTGGCGCTCGTGACGTGCATGGATTCACGCATCGACACGTTCCGCATCTTCGGACTCGAATCGGGCCAAGCGCACATCTTGCGTAATGCCGGCGGCCTCATCACCGACGACATGCTGCGCTCGCTCGTCCTCTCGCAGCGCTTACTTCAAACGCGCGAAGTGATCCTGATGCACCACACCAACTGCGGCTTGCACAATTTGGATGAACCCGCGTTCCGTAAGGAGATCGTCGCCGACACCGACCACGATGCCCCCTACGCCTTCGGCAGCTTCACCGACCTCAACGCCGCCGTGCGCCGCGCCATCGTGCGCGTGCGCGAACACCCCCTGCTCCCCCACCGCGACAAGATCCGCGGCTTCGTCTATGAAGTAGAAAGCGGCCACCTCCGCGAGGTCATCGTCTAACCCTCGCCGTCCCGCGCATCGACAAGGCGGCGCTTCGTTCTAGACCAGCTTGACCCAGGCTCATGGACCGAGAGTTTAGATCCGAATCTCCACAGCCGCGAGCACCGTGCCTCCCAGTGTCATCCCGAGCGGAGCGCCGTAGGGCGCGCAGTCGAGGGACGCGAGATGTCGCTGAACGCTAGCCAAGGCAACTCCGCCCACGTGCGCATCTTTCAGCGAAGGCTCGTTTCTGTGCATGCGTCCAGCTTTTTGAGCTTCTTCTCGAACGCAATCGCTGCTTGAATATTATCGAATTCGCCGACGTACGCTAAACGTAAGGGTCGGCGGGAATACGTGTAGCTGTCTTTCTTGTTGCCGTGGCAATGGTCGTAATATCGTTCGTCGACGTCATTTGTCACGCCGGTATAGAACGTGCCGTCGAAGCAGCGCAGCATATAGACGGAATACGTTCGCACGTCGCTGCTGCTGCTGCGGTGCGTGCTCGCGACAAGGCCGATCTTCCGCCTTCGTGGAGTTGCCTTGGCTAGTGCTGAGGGTTCTCTCGCGTCCCTCGACTCCGCGCCCCACGGCGCTCCGCTCGGGATGACAGTGGTTGGTGAAAGGCCGCCGCCATTAGGTCGTGAACGCGGAGGGGTTACAGGGCTTGGGTGGCGGTTTCGGCGCGGTCT
>Ga0182014_10004676_pt1 | contig 15559 bp, 10 predicted proteins | sample 612S2DmetaG_FD_120489 | JGI IMG/M metagenome (GOLD analysis project Ga0182014, IMG submission 120489) | Permafrost microbial communities from Stordalen Mire, Sweden - 612S2D metaG | ecosystem: Environmental > Terrestrial > Soil > Wetlands > Permafrost | place: Sweden: Stordalen | collected... | reverse complement strand
GTCTGTTCGTTGCGATCCTGATCGGACTGATCGTCTACGGCATCATCGAGCTGATCCATGGCAACAACGGCACCAGCAATAACCCGTCCACCAGCACGACGATCCCGTCGACGACCACCACCACGACGCCACCGACGACCGCGACAACCACGACAGCGCCGCCCACCAGCAGCGCAGTTCAGGCGCCCGCACACCAGCCAACCCAACAGCAGCCAGCCCAACAGCAACCAACGCATCGCCATCACCTGCCGCAACTGCCCTCGGTGATCACCATTCCGGAGGTGCCAACGGTGATTACGGTGCCGCCCGAACTCCGTTAACAAGTCGGTTGCGGGTCAGTGGAATCCAGGGCCGATATGGTGAGGACCGGCCGATCGCCAGTGACACAACGGACACAGGGGTGCGCAAGATGAGCTCGTCGCTCGGGTTGTCGCTCGGGGCAGCCAATCTGGTTGCGGCCCGCGCCGGCAGCGCTCCGGTGGCTCGCGCATCCGTTTTGACGGTCTACGACCAGCGACCATCCGAAGTCGGTTTACCGGACGAGACCCCGAACCTGACCGAACCCGGTCTGGTGATGCGGGGGTTCATCGAGCGAGTCGGTGAGCGGGCTCCGCTGGTGGCCCCCGACGGAACGAAGTACCTCGGCGCGGCGCTGACGGTCGAAGCGCTCGAGGCGATGGCACGCACGGTGGGCCACGGGACGCCAATCACGATCGCGGTTCCCGCGTATTGGTCCGAGGGCCAGATCGCGGCGCTGCGCGAGGAGTTCTTCGCCCAACCCGGGCTGGCGCCGGGCGGCGTGCCTCCGGTTTTGATCTCCGACGCAACGGCGGCCATGGCAGCGCTACACACCCAGCCGGGGTTCCCGACCGACGGCGTCGTCGCCCTGTGCGACTTCGGCGCCAGCGGAACCAGCGTCTCGCTGATCAACGCCAGGCCGAACTCCCAGCCCATCGGGCCGCCGCTCCGTTATACCGAATTCTCCGGTGACGCAATCGATCAGCTCATCCTCAACCACCTGCACCTGGCTGCGCCCCAGCTGCGCGAATGCCAGCGCGCCAAGGAACAGCTCTCGACCGCCACAGTAACCACAATCGCACCGAGCGCAACCGGATCCGGAGATGCCATCCAGCTGTCTCGCACCGAATTCGAACAACTCGTCTCCGGACCACTGGATCGATTCCTCGGCACGATCGAAGAAACATTGCAGCGCAACAACATTCCGCGGTCCGCACTAGCCGCTGTGGCGATTGTCGGTGGTGGCGCAAGCATTCCATTCATTACCACGCACCTGGGGGGGCGCCTACAGGTACCGATCATCACCACACCCGACGCTAAGTTCAGCGCTGCCGTCGGCGCGGCCGCACTCGGCCAACGCCGATCGTCGGCAGCCGTCCCAACTACTGCGAGTCCCATGATCGAGAACCCGACCGAAATGGTCGGAACCGCTTGGGCGGATATGACCCAAGCCGTGCCGGCCGCCAAGTCCGGCGACGAGGGCCCCCCGTTGGCCTGGTCAGAAGATGCCGATGCAGACGACCCCGTCCCCTACACAGGCCCCGAACACACCGGCGGCTATGTCAGGGAGGCAACGGCATTCGACGATGCGGACGACGAACTTTACGCCACCGAAGCCGAAAGACTGCCGTGGTACAAACGCACAGCGTTGATCTTGATCCTGGCCGGCGCGGTCGCGGCGATTCTGGCGGCGGTGGTGTTGGCGCTAACTTTGGGCCGCGACAAGCCCAATCCGATCCAACCGGCACCTCCGCCGCCGCCAGAGACGGTGACGGTCACAGCGCCGCCCCCAAGCGACACCACGCAGCCGCCCGTTGTTACCACGACGGCCCCGCCGCCTCCCCCGGAAACGATAACGACCACCGAGCCTCCGCCGCCGATCACGACCACCGAGCCACCGACAACAACGCAGGTGCCCAGTGCCCCACCGCCACCGTCTCCGCGAGAAAGGCCGTGGCCCCCTCGCTTGGGGCCGCTGTGGCGGCGCTAGCGCGGCTCGGCGCCGACTCGCGCTCGGAAATGTTGTCGATGCTGCGCGCCATGCTGGCCCCCGGGCAATGAACCGCAGGCCAGGGGCTCCGACGAAGGCCAGGTTAGGGGAGCCTTTCTCGCGTCCAAAGCCCGGCGGATGTCAATATGAGCTGGGCCTACGCAGACAAGACAGCAAGCAAGAAACTAGGAATTGGGGAGACCTTCTGTGACCACGCAGACGCTCATGCTCATCAGACTGGTCCTGGGCCTAGGCGGGACGTTGGTCGTGGCCGGGCTGGCTGTGCGGCGGGTCTTGTGGCTTTTCAAGCTGATCATGTCTGGCCAGCCCGCCAGCGGGCGTACCGACGACGTGGGCGCGCGGCTCTGGGCGCAGATCTCCGAGGTGTTCGGGCAACGCAAGCTGCTGAAATGGTCCATCCCCGGGCTGGCGCACTTCTTCACAATGTGGGGCTTCTTTATCCTCGTCACGGTCTACGTCGAGGCTTACGGCACCCTTTTCCAGCCGAATTTCCATATCCCGATCGTTGGCCGGTGGGACGCGCTGGGCTTCCTGCAGGACTTCATCGCCCTTAGCGTCGTAGCCGGTATCACCACGTTCTCGATCATCCGGTTGCGCTCCGAGCCGAAGGAGTACGGCCGTTCATCACGGTTCTACGGCTCACACACCGGGGGCGCCTGGCTGATCCTGTTCATGATCTTCCTGGTCATCTTCAGCTTCGCGATCTTCCGCGGTGCTTCGGTGAACACCGGAAACTTCCCCTACGGCGGCGGCGCTTTCTTCTCCCACGCCATGGGCGCGCTCATGCACCCGCTGGGTACAACCGCGAACGAGTGGATCGAGTCGATCGCGCTGCTGGCGCACATCGCTGTGGCGCTTATCTTCCTGCTGATCGTGTTGCACTCCAAGCACCTGCACATCTTCCTGGCCCCGATCAACGTCACCTTCAAGCGACTGCCCGACGGGCTGGGCCCGCTGCTGCCGGTCGAGTCCGGCGGCAAGCCGATCGACTTCGAAAACCCGCCCGACGACGCCGAATTCGGACGCGGCAAGATCGAAGACTTCACCTGGAAGGGCATGCTCGACTTCGCCACCTGTACCGAATGCGGACGGTGTCAGTCGCAGTGCCCGGCGTGGAATACCGGTAAGCCGCTGTCTCCGAAGCTCCTCATCATGGACCTGCGCGACCATTGGATGGCCAAAGCGCCCTACATCCTGGGCGAGAAGAAGGCGGAGCCGCTCGAGGGCCTGGACCTCGAGACCGTGCACGAAGAGGGCCACCACGTGCCGGAGTCCGGATTCGGCCGGGTGCCCGGACACGGGCCCGAGCAGGCGGCCCGCCCCCTGGTCGGCACCGCCGCACAGGGCGGCGTGATCGACCCCGACGTGCTGTGGTCGTGCGTGAGCTGCGGTGCGTGCGTCGAGCAGTGCCCGGTGGACATCGAGCACGTCGACCACATCATCGACATGCGCCGCTACCAGGTGATGATGGAGTCGGAATTCCCTTCCGAGCTGTCCACACTGTTCAAGAATCTGGAAACCAAGGGCAACCCGTGGGGGCAGAACGCGGGCGACCGGACCAACTGGATCGATGAGGTCGACTTCGACGTCCCGGTCTATGGCCAGGACGTGGAGAGCTTCGACGGCTACGAATACCTGTTCTGGGTGGGCTGCGCCGGGGCCTATGACGACAAGGCCAAAAAGACCACCAAGGCGGTGGCCGAACTGCTCGCGATCGCCGGGGTCAAATACCTGGTGCTGGGCACCGGGGAAAGCTGCAACGGCGACTCGGCTCGTCGCTCGGGCAACGAGTTCCTGTTCCAGCAGCTGGCCCAGCAGGCCGTCGAAACCCTGGACGGGCTGTTCGAGGGTGTGGAGACCGTCGACCGCAAGATCGTGGTCAGCTGCCCGCACTGCTTCAACACCATCGGTAAGGAATACCGGCAGCTGGGCGCCAACTACAGCGTGCTGCACCACACCCAGCTGCTCAACCGTCTGGTTCGCGACAAGAAGCTGGTGCCTGTTAGCCCCGTCTCACAGGACATCACCTACCACGACCCGTGCTACCTGGGTCGACACAACAAGGTGTACGAGGCGCCGCGCGAGCTGATCGGGGCCGCGGGAGCGAACCTGACCGAAATGCCGCGCCACGCCGAGCGCAGCTTCTGCTGCGGCGCCGGCGGTGCGCGCATGTGGATGGAAGAGCACATCGGGAAGCGGATCAACCACGAACGCGTCGACGAGGCGCTGGCCACCAACGCCACCACGATCGCCACCGCCTGCCCGTTTTGCCGGGTGATGGTCACCGACGGTGTCAACGACCGACAGGAAGAAGCCGGTCGCAGCGACGTTCAGGTGCTTGATGTGGCCCAGGTGCTGCTCGGGTCGCTCGAATACGACAAGGCGACGCTGCCGGCGAAGGGTACGGCCGCAAAACAGGAAGAAGAGCGGGCCGCCAAGGCCGCCCCGAAGGCTGCCGCCCCCGCCCCGAGCGCACTCACTGAGGCTCCCGCGGCGCCCGCCGAGAAGCCTGCTACGGCACCCGCGGAATCCGCCGAGACGCCCGCACCGGCGGCACCTGTCAAGGGGCTTGGTATTGCCGGCGCCGCCAAGCGACCGGGCGCCAAGAAAGCAGCAGCTCCAGCGCCTCAAGCGTCGGCGGCGCCCGAAGCGCCAGCCGCACCCGAAGCGCCGGCCGAGCCAACAGCACCCGCGAAAGGCCTGGGTATGGCCGCCGGCGCCAAGCGACCCGGCGCCAAGAAAGCAGCAGCCCCAGCGCCTCAAGCGTCCGCGGCCCGTCAAGCGCCCGCCCCGGAGGCCGTGACACCCGCACCTGAAGCGCCAGCCGCACCCGTCGCGCCCGCCGTACCCGTGAAGGGGTTGGGCATGGCAGCCGGCGCCAAGCGACCCGGCGCCAAGAAAGCAGCGGCCCCGGCGCCGGAACCCGAAGCAAAGTCCGAAGCCCAGGCCGAACCCGCGCCCTCCGCGCAGGCCGATAGCGACCCGGCTCCCCCGGCCGCACCGGCCGCGCCGGTTAAAGGGCTGGGCATCGCGCGCGGCGCCCGCCCGCCCGGCAAGCGCTGATCACGGTTTGGTACTTGTCAGCAAATTTCAGTGGACAACAGTGGCACCATAGTGGGGTGACTACTCACCAGGTGCCCGCGCACACTTCCGGTCATCACCGGCAGCGGGCCTTTGCGCAGTCGTCCAAGCTTCAGGACGTCCTGTACGAAATCCGCGGCCCAGTGCACCAACATGCCGCGCGGCTGGAAGCCGAAGGCCACCGCATCCTCAAGCTCAATATCGGCAACCCCGCACCATTCGGCTTCGAGGCGCCCGACGTCATCATGCGCGACATGATCCAGGCGCTGCCGTACGCACAGGGCTACTCCGACTCGAAGGGCATCCTGCCGGCCCGGCGTGCAGTGGTCACCCGCTACGAACTGGTCGACGGCTTCCCCCGATTCGACGTCGACGACGTCTTCCTGGGCAACGGGGTCTCCGAGCTGATCACGATGACGCTGCAGGCCCTGCTGGACAACGGCGATCAGGTATTGATCCCCTCGCCGGACTACCCGCTGTGGACGGCGTCGACCTCGCTGGCGGGCGGCACACCCGTGCACTACCTGTGCGACGAGACCCAGCAGTGGCAGCCGGATATCGCCGATATGGAATCCAAGATCACCGAGCGCACCAAAGCGCTGGTGGTCATCAATCCGAACAACCCGACCGGCGCGGTCTACAGCCGCGAAGTCCTCACCCAGATAGCCGAGCTGGCCCGTAAGCATCAGCTGCTGCTGCTCGCCGACGAGATCTACGACAAGATCCTCTACGACGACGCCAAGCACATCAGCCTGGCTACCGTCGCACCCGATCTGTTGTGCCTCACTTTCAATGGCCTGTCCAAGGCGTACCGGGTCGCGGGGTACCGGGCCGGTTGGCTGGCAATCACCGGGCCCAAGGACCACGCCGGCAGTTTCATCGAGGGCATCAGCCTGCTGGCGAACATGCGGTTGTGCCCCAATGTTCCCGCGCAGCATGCGATTCAGGTCGCCCTGGGCGGCCACCAGAGTATCGATGACCTGGTGCTTCCCGGCGGACGGTTGCTCGAGCAGCGCGACGTCGCCTGGACCAAGCTCAACGAGATTCCAGGCGTGTCATGCGTCAAACCGGAGGGTGCGCTGTACGTGTTTCCGCGGCTGGACCCCGAGGTGTACGACATCGAGGACGACGAACAGCTTGTCTTGGACCTACTGTTGCAAGAGAAGATCCTGGTCACCCAGGGCACTGGGTTCAATTGGCCGGCGCCGGATCATCTGCGCCTGGTGACGCTGCCGTGGTCCCGCGACCTGTCGGCCGCGATCGACCGACTCGGCAACTTCCTGTCCAGTTATCGGCAGTGAGCCGGTTGCGCGTGCCTCTACCGTGTAGCGGGTGACCCACTCCCACTCGCACACACTGCCGTCAGGCCCGTCTCCCGTGGATCCGTTGCCGGCCAGGATCATCGTCGGGCTGCTGGCCGCGATCGGTGTGGCGGTGATAGCCGGAGCGGTGTGGCTGTGGCCCAGCCGGCAGCACGTCGACATCCCAATGCCATTCCAGAACGCGTCCGGCGGCGCGGTAAGCACGCAGAGCGGGCACGTGGTGTCCAGCGGACTGGGCGGCTGCGGCAGCCCGTCGGCCAGCCAGGTGCTCACCGGCGGGCCGCAGCCGGGAACCCCGGCCTCCGGGCAATGTGTAGAAACACTCGTCGCAATCGATTCCGGACCGAACGCCGGGGCGGCCACCCTGTTGGAGTTCTCCCCCGGCCCCGGCCAGCCTCAATTCGCGGCCGGTGACCACATCCGGGTCAGCCGGCAAGTCGACGATAAAGGCGCCACCAGCTATGCGTTTTACGACTTCGAACGCGGCTGGCCGCTGGTCGGGCTCGCCATTGCGTTCGCGGTGGTGATCGTCGCCGTGGCGCGCTGGCGCGGGTTGCTGGCCATGGTCGGCATCGTGGTCGCGTTTCTGGTGTTGGTGGTGTTTTTGCTGCCTGCGCTGCGTGACGGCGCACCCGCGGTGCCGGTGGCGCTGGTGGCATCGGCGGCGATCCTGTACGCGGTGATCTACCTTGCGCACGGCGTCAGCCTGCGGACCAGCGCCGCCTTGCTGGGCACTTTGTCGTCACTGCTGCTCGCCGCGGGATTATCCTGGGGGGCAATCCAACTGACGCATTTGACCGGACTGGCCGACGAGCAGAACTCCACGGTCAGCGCCTATCTCGGCAGTGTGTCGATCAGCGGGCTACTGCTCGCCGGGTTCATCATCGGATCGCTAGGTGTGCTCAACGATGTGACCGTGACCCAGGCCTCGACGGTCTTCGAACTCGCTCACGTGGGTGGTGATACCTCGCGGCGAGCGATCTTCCTAAGCGCGATTCGGGTGGGCCGAGATCACATCGCCAGCACGGTGTACACGCTGGTGCTGGCCTACGCCGGCAGTTCGCTGCCGCTGCTGTTGCTGTTCAGCGTCGCCAACCGATCGCTGGGTGACGTGCTGAGCAGCGAGAGCGTGTCCATTGAACTCGTCCGCTCGGCGGTGGGCGGCATCGCGCTCGCGCTGTCGGTGCCATTGACGACGGCGATCGCGGCGGTGCTGGCCAAACCCGCCGAAATCAGCGCCGTTCCAGCAGCCCCTGCAGGTAGCCGCCATAACCGGACTTGACCAGGGTGCGCGCCCGTTCCACCAGCTGCTGGTCGTCGATCCAGCCCTGCTGCCAGGCGATTTCCTCAGGAACGCTGACCTTCAGACCCTGGCGTCGTTCCAGCGTCCGGACGTAGTCGCTGGCATCCAGCAGCGAGTCAAATGTGCCGGTGTCCAGCCACGCCGTCCCGCGGGCCATCACCTCGACCGACAGTCGCCCCCGGTTGAGATAGATCTGATTCACCGCGGTGATCTCGTACTCACCGCGCGCCGATTTCTTTAAGTCTTTCGCGATCTCGATCACATCGTTGTCGTAGAAGTACAACCCGGGTACCGCGTACTGAGACTTCGGCGTTTCGGGCTTCTCCTCCAACGACAGTGCGACGCCGTCGGCGCTGAATTCAACCACACCGTAGGCCGACGGATTTGCCACCCAATAGGCGAAAATGGCTCCGCCGCTGATGGATTGGAAGCGACTCAGACTGGTGCCCAGTCCCGGCCCGTAGAAGATGTTGTCCCCCAGCACCAACGCTGCCGAATCGTTGCCGATGTGATTGGCGCCGAGGACGAATGCTTGTGCCAGACCGTCGGGTTGATCCTGTGTCACGTAGCTGAGGTTGATGCCGAATTGCGCGCCGTCGCCCAGGAGTCGCTGAAAGCCGGCCGCGTCGTGGGGGGTGGTGATCACCAAGATGTCGCGGATGCCGGCCATCATCAGTGTGGACAACGGGTAATAGATCATCGGTTTGTCGTAGACGGGCAGCAGCTGCTTGCTGATGCCCACGGTGATCGGATGCAAGCGCGTGCCCGATCCGCCGGCCAAGATGATGCCCCGCATAGGTGCCTCCTAAAACCTGCGTCGATCGCTAATTTACGAGGTCGGCCTCGGTGAGTTCGGTGGCCGCGAGTGCCGACGCCAAATCCTGATGGCGGAACACCGACGTGACGCGGTCGTGGACCACCCGGAACGCCGACGCGGCGTCGGTCACCGCCTCGGGGTCGGCCACCGGGCTGACGGTCTGCTCGACGACCACGACGCCGTCGTGCACGTACATCCGGCCGAGCATGGCTGTCGACTTGATCGAGCCGGCCCACCTGCGCAGCGCCTCGTGGCCTTGTGCGGCTCCGTTGGCGTCACCGATGTCGATATCGTCGCTGGATAACGCGACCAATGTGTCGAGGTCGGAGGCGTTGAGAGCGTCGTGCCACGCCAGCACGGTGGCGATCTCCGATGTGGTCATGGTGTGCAAGTTACCGTGCGCGATTACAGAGGTGTGCGGGCCAGCCAGTTTTGCCACACGGAGTCGTCGCCGAACATCTCGATTCCGGTCTCGACCACCCCGACTCGGCGCACGATCGCCAGCAGCAACTCGGTGGCGCCGCCCCGCAGCGCCACGGCGGCTTTGCCGTGCTCGTGTGACCAGGTAATCCCACCATCGGAAACGCCGACCGTCCATTCCCCTGCTTCGCCCAGCCCGGCATCGGTGGCGTGCAAGTGCAGGCTGCTGCCCCGATCCAGCGGAAGGGCTACCCCGTCGGCCCCGGCCTGAATCTCGACGCGCTCAAGCCATTCGGTGATCGCGTCGGCGGCGATATCGGGTTCGAGCGTGAAGTTGCCGCCGATCGCGATGGCGGCGTCGGCGCGATGGACCGCCGTTTCGTGCAGCCGGCGCCTGATCCACCAGTTCGCCGGGCGCGATCCCAAGAAAGTCCACACCGGTGTCTCCACACCGGACAACTCGACGGCGTCGACCAACCGTTGGGCACCGCCGTGTAGCCAAGAGACGGCGTCGGCGGGGTCCGCTGGGGGTTTGCCGCCTTCGACACTGCGGGGATCGAGGAAGTGATCGACTCGATCGTGGACGATCTGGGCAGCCCAGCGGTCACCACGGCCGACGTGGCGGAACAGCTGCTGCAGACTCCAGCCCGGGCACGTGGGCACTGGCAGGGAATCGTCTAAGTGGTCTAAGTCGTGAAAAAGTTCCGAAAAGGCGCGGTTCTCTTCGATGAATGCGGCCGCGTAGTCCACGTAGGACACGCTACCCCCGACACACACCGCGACCAGAGTGTAAATTTGGGCTGCAACAGACATGGCCCGCAGAACGCACTGCGCGCGTGGACACACGCCCGAAAAAGCCCGGATAATCAAACCAGGGGGGACCCCGATGCCGCCGCACGGAGGCAGCGTGACTTCGTCGCCTCCGTTGCACTTCAAGGAGAGTCCGGCCTTCGCAGCAGACCGCAGCGCCTATTGGCGCCACCTGCGCGAGCTGGGCCCGGTGGTGGAAATCACCAATGGCAATCCAATGCTGCACGGCTACTACCTGACCGCGCGGGACGACGTGCGTGCGGCCCTGCTTGACCCGGAGACTTTTGCGTCGCCACCGAAAACCTTCAAGCTGGACTTGTTCGGCGCCCCGCTTCCTCAGGTGCCGCTCTCGTGTGTGACGCGCTCGGAGCATGCCCGCTTCGGCCGCGTCTTACATCCTCTGTTCAGCCCGAAATCGTTGGCTCCCTTCGCACCGGTCCTGCGCGCCCACGCCGCAACCCTGGCTGGCACGGTTGCCGCCAAACGGCGGTGTGATGCAACCCCCATCGCCGACACCTACGCCTGCCAGGCGCTGGTCACGGTGTGCGGACTACCGACCGATGCCGCCAACGCGGAACGGCTGACCCGCGCCGCAGTAGTCGGCGACACCGACGGGGCAGCTCACCTTGAACTGATCAATTGGCTGAGGTCCGGGCTGAGCGCCGGGATGACCAGCCCCCGGCGGCCCCCCGGCATTCTCTGGCCGTTACTGGAGGGACTCGAGGGCGATAGCGACTTTCCCCTCACAGGACTCGAAGTGGTTTCGTTCATGCTTTTATTGTTCTCGGTAGCAGGCATCGAAATGGCTGCCTCGGCAATTTCTTTCGCGCTTCTGCATCTTGCGCGCGATCCGCAACTGCAGGCCCGACTGCGCGAGGATCCGGCACAGCTTCCCGCGTTCATCGAGGAGATTTTGCGGTTGGAGACCCCAGGGCCGGCCATTCCGCGGTACACCACGAGGGAAGTCGAGATCGGTGGGGTCACGATCCCTGCGCAAAGGAACGTCTGGCTGGCCTTGGAAGCCGCGGGCAGAGAGAACGGCGGCGACGAGATATCGACGGACGACAACGGAGAGGTCCGGCGGCAGCGCCACTGGGCGTTCGGCGCCGGCATGCACAGATGCTTGGGCATGCACCTGGCGCGTCTTGAAATAGCCGAGTTCGTGACCGAGTGGTTGAGGCGTATCCCGCAATTCGAACTAGAACCAGGATTCGCGCCGACCATTGTGCATAAGCCGACCGGCATCAGCCATCTCGGCAGCCTCATGCTGCGCTGGTAGGCCCCGTGAGCGCACCGCCCTAGGGTCGTCGCACGCCGAGCCTATATACCTGCCAGCCCGCCTGCTCCCAACGGGCGAAATCAAGGCAGTTGCGCCCGTCAACGATGACCTGGGCACGTACCCGGTCGGCCAAATCGTCCGGGTCGAGGTCGATGAATTGCCGCCATTCTGTGAGCACCAGCACCGCATCTGCGCGATCGCACGCTTCTTCCACCGAAACCGCGTAGTTCAGCGTGGGGAACTGTCGCTGGGCGTTGTCCAGGGCTTTGGGGTCATAGACGTTGACCGCGGCACCGTTGAGCTGCAGCTGGCCCGCGACGTTGAGTGCGGGCGAGTCCCGTACATCGTCGGATTCGGGTTTGAACGCCGCGCCGAGCACGGCAATGTTGGCACCCAGCAATGATCCGCCGCACGCCGTGGTTGCCAGTTCGACCATCCGGGTGCGCCTGCGCATATTGATGCTGTCCACCTCGCGCAGGAACGTCAACGCTTGGTTGGCGCCCAGCTCGCCCGCCCGCGCCATGAACGCGCGGATATCCTTGGGCAGGCACCCACCACCGAAACCTAATCCCGCGTTGAGGAATTGACGCCCGATCCGTGGGTCGTACCCGAGCGCGTCGGCCAACAAGCTGACGTCGGCACCGGCGGCCTCGCACACCTCGGAGATCGCGTTGATGAACGATATCTTCGTCGCCAGAAAGGCATTGGCCGATACCTTCACCAGCTCCGCAGTTTGCAGGTCTGTCAGCAGGAACGGCACACCCGCCTCCAGTATCGGCGCGTACAGTTCACGAACCGCCGATTCGGCGCGCTGCGAATCCTCCTGCACGCCAAGCACAATCCGGTCCGGATGCAAGGTGTCTTGCACCGCGAAGCCTTCGCGCAAAAACTCGGGATTCCAGGCTATTTCGACGTCTACTTCTGAGGGCGCCAGCGCGGCAGCCCGTTTGGCCAGATCGGCGGCGGTGCCCACGGGTACCGTCGATTTGCCCACGAGCACCGAGTTTCTGGTCAACCGCGGCACCAGCGCATCGATGACGGCGTGCACGTGGCACAAATCGGCGCCGTATTCGCCCTTCTTCTGCGGTGTCCCAACCCCTAAGAAGTGCACATCGGCGAACTCGGCCGCCATGTCGTAGTCGGTGGTGAACTGCAGTCGCCCCGCGGCAAGGTTGTCGGTCAACATCTTTCGCAAGCCGGGCTCGTAAAAGGGAACGTCACCGCTGGCCAGCTTGGCAATCTTGCCCGAGTCGATATCTACCCCGAGGACCTCGTGTCCCAGTTCCGCCATCCCGACGGCGTGGGTAGCACCCAGATAACCAGTGCCAAAGACGGTGCATCGCATACGTCCGGTCTAGGTGGTGCCAATGAGCTAACTGCGTCGCGACACTTAGCGGGAGGCAAACGGCAGATGACAGCTGGTCGCCGGAAGGTTAGCGGCGACCGAATCCGCCGTGACCTCCCCCGCCGGGGCCGTGACCGCCGCCGGGGCCGGGGACCCCGCCGCCCCCACCGGGATATCCACCGCCGGGGTGCGGGCCGAACAGCCCCCCAATGATCGGCAGCGGTATCGGAATGGGCACTGGAATGGGCGCCGCCGGCGCAACCGGGACGGGCGCGGGAGCCTCCGGCAGCGGGGCCGGAGCGGGCGCCGCGGGCGCCGCGGGCGCCGGAACATAGGGGATCGGAGCCGGTGCCGCCGGCACCGGAGCCTGAGCGGGCACAGGCGCCTCGGGCACCTGAGCGGGACCCTCCGGCAGCGGAGCAGGCGCCGGAGCCGCGGGAGCCGGTGCCGCGGCCGGAGCAGGCACCGGAGCAGCCGGTGCTTGTATGGCGGGTGCGACGACGTTGTGGCCGGGATCGGGCCGTACACCGGCCGTGGGCCGGATAGAGATCGCCAAAGAGACGACCAGCGCCGCCACACCGACGATGAAGATCGAGGCTAAGACGCTACCGAGCAGTGCGAACGGCTTTTTCTCGTGATCTTCGTCGCCGAGCACGGTGGTCGCCGCGGTGTATTCGCCGGTGTAGCCCTTGGCGAAATCGTCGGCGACCGCGCTGTAGGCCAGGAGGTTGGCGCCCGATTCCGCGTCGGTGGTGACCTCGAAGTAACCGGGCGTGATTGCAAACGGGTCTAGCGCGCCCGTGCCGGGATCCTGTGCCCAGGCCTGCGCCGCGGTGGTCGACACAAACAGCGGCGCATTCGCCGAAGCCAGCGCCGCTCCCCTGGCCAGTGCCGTCTCCGGCTCCTCGGGCGCACTCAGCGGAAGCGACGTCGCCGCCTCGAGCGCGGGCTTGATCAGCGGGATGTCGATGCCGGCTCCGACGACGAACACACCATTCGGGCGCGTCTCCAGCTGCTCCGCGCCAGAGATGATGGAGGCCAGCTGAGCCACCGCCGCGTCGTCATCGTCGGGTAGTTCGTGCCGATGAACGTCGGCGATCGATCCGTCAGCACTGTCGATGACCGCCAAGGTCGCGGTATCCGCCTCGACGAACAGCAGCGCGGTGTGGGCGTAGTTGATCTCGTTGCCAACCGCCTGAGCCAGCGCGGCCGCGGCCAGAAAGGCCGAAACAAGCATCACATTCTCGACCTTGTGGGCGGCCAGCGCATCGCGAAGCGCGGCGGCCTCAATGGGATCGGTCCAGGTGACCCCCGTTGACGTCAGCTGGTAGCCGCCCGCGGCCGCACCTTCCCGGGTTCCCAGGATTGCGGCAACCACCCGGTCGGCCGCACCAATCGTGGCCGCTTCGTCCTCACCGGCGACCTCGAAATTGTCCTGATCGACGGTGACGCCATCGCCATTTTGTCCCTCGACCAGCACCATTTGGACCGCCGTCGGTGCCATCGACACTCCAAGTACGGTGTCCATAGCTCCTCCCTTAGTCGTTTGCCGGCCCATGATGGAAGGGACGCCGTCGCCGCACTAACAGCGACACCGCTTGAGTCCCCACCCCGAATTCCCCTTACGGCGCAACTTTACGCGCGTTCGGGGGCGCGGGCCTGGAGCGAGATCGAGGCCTGGGGGACCAGCGTGACCTGGATGCGCCGCCCAATTGGGGGGTGCGGCCGGTGCATTAACCGGGTTGCGGCACCGAGCAACGTCTGGCAGTCAGCCGACGGTTAATGATGTCCGCCGCCGCCGAAGCCACCGTGACCGCCGCCGCCGAACGGGCCGCCGCCCCCGCCGCCGAAGCCACCGTGACCGCCGCCGCCGAACGGGCCGCCACCGCCGCCAAAGGGACCACCCCCGCCACCGAACGGGCCGCCACCGCCCCCAAAGGGACCACCCCCGCCACCGAACGGGCCGCCACCGCCCCCAAAGGGACCACCCCCGCCACCGAACGGGCCACCACCGCCGAAGGGTCCGTGCTCGCCACCGCCGAAGGGCCCGCCGCCGCCACCACCGAAGGGACCGCCGCCAAAGGGCTCGTGCCCACCACCGCCGAACGGACCACCACCGAAGGGCTCGTGCCCACCACCGCCGAAGGGACCCGAACCGGGAACCTCACCGTGCCCGCCGCCCTGGCTGGGGCCGGGGAACATGCCTTCATTCGGAGCAGTCTGGTGGAATGGCTGCTGCGGCACGCGGACCGGCGGCTGGGCCATCACCTGTTGCGGCGGCGACAGGCGCATCGGAGCCTGAATCATTGGTGGGCTCAATAACTGTTCGGGAATCGGCATGTGGATCCCCGGCGCGAGAACCGGCAACACCGGGAGGGCCACGACGGGAACGGGCACCACCGGAGCTTCGGGCAGCGGAGCCGCGGGAATCTGAGCCGCAGGCATGGGGTTCAGCGGCCTAGACGCCATCGGCGCCGGCAAACTGATCTTCGGCCTCGGGGCGGACGCCTCGATTAGCGGAGCAGCGGGGACCGGCTGTGCCGGGACGATGAGGCTTTGGTTGGGGCTGGGTTGTAGAGCTACCGTCGTGCGGATGCCGATCGCCAGTGCAATCTCCAGCGCGACCACAGCGGTGATACCGACCACCGCCAAACTGCTACCGATCAGCAGACCCGTACGACGCGGTTGATGACTCTCGTGGAGTCCGACTGATTGCCGCCGATCTATCAGGACGGTCGGGGCGTCGGTGTCGTCGTCCAGCACCGCGCTGTAGGCGAGGAGGCCGTCGTCGCCGAGCTCGGCGCCGGCAGACCCCACGGGTCCGCCCGAAACATAGTGGTAGTCGGGAACGGCATACGGGTCCACCACACCGGTGCCCGAGTCTTGTGCATAGGCCAGCGCCGCGGTGGATGAGGCGAACAACGGCGCGTTGGCGGACGCCAAGGCCGCGCCCCGGGCCAGTGCCGTCTCCGGTTCCTCCGAGGCGCTGACATTGAGCGATGTCGCCGACTCCAGCGCCGGCTTGATCGCGGCGACGTCGACCCCGGAGCCGACCAAAAACACGCCGCCTGGAGCAGTCCCATCCAGATCGGCAAGCATTCCGGTGAGTTGTGCGGTGGCCTCGTCGCTGGCGATGTCGTCGATCTGTTCCTT
>Ga0182014_10004674_pt1 | contig 15569 bp, 10 predicted proteins | sample 612S2DmetaG_FD_120489 | JGI IMG/M metagenome (GOLD analysis project Ga0182014, IMG submission 120489) | Permafrost microbial communities from Stordalen Mire, Sweden - 612S2D metaG | ecosystem: Environmental > Terrestrial > Soil > Wetlands > Permafrost | place: Sweden: Stordalen | collected... | reverse complement strand
CTCTCGGAAGGGTTGCACCCGGCAACGGAGCAACCCATGGTCCGCTCGCGCGCCGCCTTCGAGTACAAGAATGCCGCTGGCGAAGCGATCAAGAGCGTCGAGCACCGGGCAGGATGGGATGCGACCTTTTCGGCCCCGAAGTCGGTTTCGCTCACTGCTCTTGTCGGCGGCGACGACCGGGTTCGGGAGGCACATCACGCCGCCGTCGCGGAAGCTCTGACAGAACTTGAGCGATACACCCAGGCGCGGATCGGCGGCAATCATCCGGCCGAGACGACTGGGAAATTCATTGCCGCCAAGTTCGAGCACGACACGGCGCGGCCCGTCGCGGGTTACGCCGCGCCTCAGCTTCACACCCATGCAGTCATCTTCAACGTTACCGAGCGCGCGGACGGCACTACGCGCGCCCTTCAAGAGCGTGGATTTTTCGAGTCGCAACAGTTCGCCACCGCCGTCTACCAGTCGGAGTTGACGTACCGGCTCCGCAATCTCGGCTACGAGATCGAGCGCGGCAAGAGCGGAGCGCCCGAGATCAAAGGTTACACCCAGGAATATCTGGACGCTTCGAGTCCTCGCTCCCGGCAGATACGGGAACAGCTTGAAAAGACGGGCCGCGCCGGTGCCGAGGCAGCGGAAATTGCGGCGCACTCAACCCGCGACCGCAAGCAGAATCTCACCGCCGACCAGGTTCTCGATGCCCACGGGAAGATGGCCGCGGAGTTCGGCAATCAGCCGGAAAAAGTCGTTGTAGCCGCGCGGAAGCGCGCGCAGGTGCAACAAGTCCAACCGGAGAGCAATGTTCATGCTAGGGAAGCTGTGACGTTTGCCCGCCAGAGCGTCTTCGAGCGCGAGGCGGTTGTGGATGAACGCAGAATCCTGCGCGATGCCATGCGCCGAGGTATGGGAGAGGCAACGTACCGGGAGATTCGTTCGGAGTTCGAGGCCCGGCGCGGGACAGGTGATTTTCCGATGGTAGACAGCCCGAAGTATGCTTCCGGGCGCAGGTTCACCACGCCGGACGCCATTACCGCCGAGCGCGCCAATGTCGAATTCATGCTCGGCGGTCGCAATGCCGTTGAGCCGATCCTGGGTGCGGAGCAGGCGCAGGAACAGGCGCGCTCGCGGGACTTTTTGAACGAGGCGCAGCAGCGCGTCATCGAGGAAACGCTCAATTCCACCGACCGCGTTCACGGCCTCCAGGGACGGGCCGGGACCGGAAAAACGAGTGTGTTAGTTTCGATTCGCGAGGGCGCGGAAAAGAGCGGGTATGCGGTCGAAGGGTTTGCGCCCACTTCCCGCGCCGCGGCTCAGCTTCGCGAGGCCGGCATCGAAGCCGGCACGCTGCAAAGTTTCCTGGCGCGAAGTGACAATCACGCTAGCGCAAGCTCGGGGTCCCGTCATCTCTATATGCTGGACGAGTCCAGTCTGGCCAGCACGCGGCAGATGCGCGCATTCCTTGAAAAGCTGAAACCCCAGGACCGTGTGCTCGTCATCGGCGATACCAGCCAGCATCAGGCAGTCGATGCGGGACGGCCCTTCGAGCAGATGCAGCAGGCCGGAATGCGGACCTCGCAACTCGACCAGATTATGCGCCAGAAAGATCCAGAGTTGAGGCGCGCGGTCGAACTGCTCGCCAACACCGAAACGGAAAAAGGTGTTGCCCTGCTCTCCGAACAGGGTCGGGTGACAGAAATCGCGGGAGCTAATGAGCGCATCGCCGCGATTGCCAGAGACTATGCGGCGCAGCCGGAAAACACCATCATCGTCTCGCCCGACAATCGCAGCCGCCGCCAGATCAATGAGGCTGTGCGTGCCGAGTTGCGGGAGAATGGAATGTTGGCAGCAGAAGGGCACGAGTTGCGCGTGCTCGATCATCGCTCCGATATGACCGGAGCCGACCGGACCTGGGCCGCACGGTACAACGTGGGCGACGTGCTGCATTACCACACCGGCAGCAAAGCGGAAGGCATCGAGCGCAACAGCTTTGCACGGGTTCAGGAAGTGGACGCCCGCGCTAATACACTCACAGTCGAACTCGAAAACGGTGCCTCTGTCACCTACGACCCGCGCCGATTGCGCGGTGTGAATGTCTTCGCCGAAACGACGCGCGAGTTCTCGACCGGCGACCGCATCCAGTTCACAGAACCCAACAAAACGCACGGTGTCGCCAACCGGGATCTTGGCACTATTACTTCCATCGACGATGGGCAAATGACCGTTCGCCTGGATGGCAAGCAGCCGCGCGAGATAGTCTTCGACACTGCCCAATTCCGCCAGTTCGATCACGGCTATGCGGTCACCAGTCACAGTTCACAAGGGTTGACGGCGGGCCGCGTGCTTGCCAACATCGACACCGAATCAAGTCGAATGCTCATCAACACCAGACTCGCTTACGTCGCTGTCTCCCGCGCTTCCGACGATGTGCGCATCTACACCAACAACGCCGAAACACTGGGCCAGCGGCTCGCCGCTGACATCTCAAAGACCGCCGCAATGGACTTTCGCCCTCCCGGTGCAACCGAGCAAACGCGGGAGGTTGCTCAGCTTTTCCGGGATCGTCAACCGGCTGCGGCGACTGAACAGCTTCAGCAGCAGGGTCGAGTCCACGAGTACCAGAGCCAGGATCACCGCCTTGCAGCTGTTGCTCTGGATTACGCTGCGCAGCCGGATCGGACAGTCGTTGTCGCTCCCGATGCGGCCGAGCGCCGGGAATTGACGCAATTGATTCGCACTGAGTTGCAGACTGAGGCAAAACTTGCACCAGAAGGCCGTTCACTTCCGATCCTGATCGAGCAGAAGTTTCCAAATCCGCCCTTCGTCGGCAATTACCGGCCCGGCGACGAAATTCATTTTCGCATCGGCAGCCCTGCGCTTGAAGGCATCCCTCATAACAGCATCGCGCGTGTCCTCGAAGTCGATGCGGGCAAAAATACGCTGACAATCGAAACTGCGGATGGTGGGCAGGTCACCTACAATCCCGCTCAACTCCGGAGCCAGACTCGCCAGAGCACGGTCTACCGGGAAGAGATGCGGGAGATTGCAGAGGGCGAGCGTATTCGATTTACCGCTCCCAAGAAAGAGAATCACATCCGCACCGGAGACTTTGCCACCGTAGAGCGGATCGAGCCCGATCTCTCCGTTCGGCTTGATAACGGCAAGGCCGTCGAACTTGACGCCGTAGCGGCCCGCCATATCGATTACGGCTACGCTGTCGAGTCGGCTGCGTACCTTGCCGCCGACCGTGTGATTCTGACCGGCGAGGCCCAACAACTCGCCGGTCTCGAAAACGATCTGGCGCGCCTGAATCCCAGCATCCGCGAGTTCTCCGTCTACACTTCCGATGCCACGCAGGCGCTCCAGGTAGAGCTTGCGCAGAGTCCCGCCACAGCCGAAACACTATCGAAGTCGCTGGTGGAGACTGCGAATCTCGGCATTGCCGAGCCTGCTCTTGCAGAGGTCATCATCGAGGAAATTGGTCTCCATCTTTAGTGGACAGAACTTCTCTCCGTCGACAGTCATGTCTTGATCCCCGTTTGCCGTTAGCGGATGGCTTCAACAAAGCAAAAAAGTTATCATTGCCCCAGCGATGCTCACCACGAGTTCAGCCTCATTGGGCGATGGTACGTTTCCAGAACTGACATGTCTACCCCGATCAGAAGCAAATCCGTACAGCTTGTTGACGGCTTCGCCAAGTGGCGCAGGAAAAAGTCCCGAGTGTTTCGCAATCTGGCCTAGCGTTTCACCGGTTTTTCCGCAAAGATCGGATGCAACAGCTTCAAGAGCTGCCATTGCGTGATGAACTGCTCCCGTCAGGTCTGGTTGTGGCCGTCTCGATAAATCCTGAAAGGCTTCCTGGAACTCGTTTTGAGCAATATCCTGTCCGGATAAAGTGAGTACATCTTGGGCGTGCTTAATCGTCATCTCGAAAGCATCGTTTCCACGAAATACTATTTGAGGAGCCCTAAGACCTAGATCCCCGGTTACTTCTGTCTGAAGTCGCCAGCCTATATTCTCATCATCGAATAGTTCATTAACTTCTTTCAGGTAGTCGTCCTGGTGGTCTTTGCTAAATCCAAGGCCTCGATACATCTCTTCGATTAGGTCATAGATCAGGAACCAGGCGCAGTTATTGATGGCGCGTTCAACCTCATTCCATATTTCGCTAACGGATTGATTGGCCGGGTTCGGGATATACTTCAGCGCGTTACTGGCCAGTCTGCGTACATCGTAGATGCCGCTTCCAGAAGCCCGTTCGCTCAAATGTCTGAGGACAAACGAGCGAATTGGGAAAGGAGCATCGTCCCGAATAACTTCGAGCGGGCGCTGTTGGAAGCCATGTCTTTTAGAGAAATCTCGAACTTCTGTCACGAATGCCCCCAAAACTCCGGTATAGAGAATGAAATCAGCGTTTCCATAATACTCCCGGGCATTCGTGGTGACCTGGATGGCCCAGGTGCCCGGAAAGGCAAGTTAAGCCACCAAAACTGGGCGATAGTTCAAACGATTATCACTTCATCTTTTGCAAACCATCCGGCTGCAACCACGTTCGCCTTTGCCTTTTCAGGATCTCCCGTATAATTCACGATTGCTAAACTGTTTTCGGCACGACTGCAGGTGACGTAGAAAAGCCGCCGGGTCCGATCAACCGAAGTCTCGCTTCCGCTCTGCTCGTTCTTCCGATCGGTATCGCTCTTTCCCTTTACTCCAAAGAGTTTTTCGTAGCTGAACAAAAACCCCCTTGCCTCTTCGTCGTCGATTACCACCATGACACGCGGGAATTCGCGTCCTTTGACGCCCTGATGGGTATCGAAGGACGAATTTCCCGACACGTATCTGTCATATGCACGAATCTGCGCGAAAGGAATGCTCATCGCCTCGTCCCAAGCTGCTACAGCCTCATCGCGAGCTTCACCATCTCCGCTACTGGAGGCAGGTTTTTGTGAAGCCCTTTGATCCGCGACGGCTCGCAGCCCGTCCGGGATTTGAAAGAGTCCTGTACGGTGGATCGAATCAAGAACTTCTCCGAATGTCGGGCTCCTCTCCTCCCGCCACAGCGCCATCAAATCGTCCGTCGCCGCCTTAGCGGTGCCAATCTGCTTTAATTGTTCCCGTTGTGCTGCCAACGAGTGCCGGTCCATGAACGGAGAATTTTTCCTCGCAACGGCTGCTGCGGTGAACCGATCCCCTTGTTGCAGCGCCTCGACGAGCGGCAACACCTGTTTGGAGAAAAAGGTCAGTTCCGGCAGCGATCCATCCAATACACCCTGCCGAAGGCGATTCACTTTTGTGAGCGTTTCAAACAAAGGCGCGAATCCGAGCCGCCTTGCTGCCATGTGGTGTTCGAGGGTGAGCGCCTTGTAATCGCTTTTCCATAATTCGTCGCCAGTGGTTTCTGCCATCCGTGCCCGAATCGCCTCTTCCATTTTGTCTTTGTTGAAGGTATTTGAAGAAGCTAAAAACAAACGGATAACTCCGTCAGGCTTATCGGTGCGTCCCCGTTGCTCCTGGTGGTCCACCTCGCTGCGCACGTGGTTCAGCAAGCGGAGAACCCGCCCTGGGCAACGGTGATTCATTCGCTTTTGCGGTTTTGCCCAATCCTCAGGAATCGCAGCTTCAAGCCGATCCTTGCCGTCAGCGTAAATACGCTGCATCATGTCGCCGAAGAGGCCGAGACAAAACAAGCCCTTGTTTTTTTGCTGGAGCGCAAGTAACGCGTCCATCACGAGGTGGTTGGTGTCTTGGCTCTCGTCCACAAGGAGAATAGGATAACGCCGGACGAGAATGCCTTGAAGTGTAGGCTTCTCCAGCAGGAACGAAGACAACATGCCGATTACCTCGGTATGGTTAAGCGCGTCCCTCCCCCGGTTTTCTCCGGTCGGGCTGTATTGGAATACCTTTACCATCTCAATATTGGCGCGCCGTTCCGTCTTGCTCTTGATAGATGATTCGCGTTCGACTGCCGCTTTCGTACCAGGTCTGCCTTTGGCTGATGCCGCCTGCAATTCAGCAATCTCTGCCGCCAGATTCGTGCGCAACCAGTTACGGATGTCGTTGTGATACGACCCGATTAGAGACCACGCAAAAGAGTGGATGGTGGAGACCTCAATCAGGATATTGAATTCCATCCTCTCTTTGATCTCATCGCACGCCGCGTTCGTATATGTGATGACACCCACGCGCTGGCTATTGAGCCAAAGTCTCCTGCCATACGTAACGAGAATCCAGCGGAGCGCATTTACAAGGGACCGCGTCTTTCCTGACCCCGCACCCGCGTATAAAAAGAAGCTGCGAGGCGCATCTAGGCTAAGATACTGGCGGATCTCCTCTTCGACACCATTATCGATCGCATTTTCATCGCGGGGTTCGGGCATTGTCATACCTTTGCTTCTTGCGCCAGCACCTCCGGCGCACCATCGGCCTTCTCTTTCACTAACCTGCCCTCAAGCCATTCGAGCGCCTTGGTGATGTAGGTCGGCACGACGAGATCGTCGAAGTTTTCCGCATCAATCACATCGAGTGCGAGATCGGCCTTTTTCCCGCTCTTGAGAGCGTCGAACATGCGCTGACCGAGGGCATCTGTATCGACACACTCTTTGATGGCCTCTTTGAACTTCCGCGCAAGCCCTGCTCCTTCCAATGTAGAGAAGAACGGAAGGTTCTCAAAGACGAGGGCGTCCTCGAAGGTATTGGGGACCACCTCAACCGCATTCCCGTTCTTGAAAGCAACCTGTACCGGCACTTGGTACGCAGCGCGGACCGCGAACAGGGTTCCGTTGTCCGAACACACCATCTTGTCATTCGTCGCCTTGCAGAGATCATCGATTTGCGTGAGCTTCGGCACCCATGTTTTGAGCGTGTCATTGCCGGTGATTTGTTTCTTTCCTTTAACCGGCCGTTCAGACGTGCCGTCTGTCGCGCTCATCGCGTCGAGATCGGTGATAACCACGGTGAGCAACTGCAACTCGTCGATCAACGGTTTGAGCCGGTGCGCATGGCTTCCGCCGATTTCGAGAAGAGTGATATAACGCTGGCTAAGACGGGGAAAGCGGCGGCGGATGAAAAGCGGCACGAGCATTCTCTCGACCGGGCCTTCCACGAGAATCGCGGCATCCGCAAAAAAAAGGTCGCAGTGTTGCGCCTTCAGATAACGGATTGCGAATCGCTTGGTGTCATTTTCCGTCCCGAATACCTGGGACAGGTTGACAACCGTCGAAATCGGAATCGGTGCCTTAGGGCCAGGAGGAAGGCGCCGGAAATAGCGTAGGCAGGAAAAATCGGTTTCGTGGGCAACGTGGCTCGAATGGGTGCTCACGACAAGCTGCGTACGGAGCTGTTTACTGGTTCCGAGGTCGGGATGTGCACGAAGGATTTTGTATGCCTTCTGAATGAATACTTGCTGCACCTGCGCGTGGAGATGCGCTTCGGGCTCTTCCACTAATACTAGGTGGAGCGGCGGTATTTCGGTGTCCAGGGAGGCCGCTGCACTCGCTTTACCTACACGCATCCACCCGTCTCGGAAACTCATCAGCCGAAATACCATCGAAATCAGGTTCTGGTAGCCGAGGCCGTTGAATTGCTCCGGAAGCAGCATTTTGGGGATGTCAGTCCTCTTGGCATCAGCTTCGATTTGGTACTGGACCGCCGTATCGTGATCCAGTCCCTCCACCGGCTTCAAACGGGTAGATATGGTTATCTTGGGGTCGGTTACGCCAGGATATCCCAGACCTTCCACTTCACCAAGCGCATCTTTGAAGCCAACTGCCAGCCTCTCGTCGAAGGCTTGCTGCGCGCGTTCTATCGCTTCGAGCGCTTCAAGGTCGGACGCATTGGGATTGGTAAGGGGGTCCAGATGCTTTGTGTAATAGCTTCGCAATTGGGCGGAAAGCTGGCGAGTGCTCTTCGCTTCTTGCTTACTGCCGTCTCCCCCATCCGACTCGTCTCCGAAGATACGCTGGGCATTTATTTCGTCGATGCGAATCAACCCTCTCAGATTGGCGATATCGATGGGCTCTTGGTCGGTGGCAATGTTTTGAATTTGCGCAAGGCCTTCTTGAGGAGGAAACGTTTTTGACGGATCGAGCGTGTACGCCTGCACGGAAAAATGGGAATGCAGCTTGCGTTCAAGGAACGCCGTCAGGCTCTCAGGCCAGAGCTTCACAGAATATGCTTGTTTACCGTTGCCGTTGTTTGCCGCTGCTTTTAGCGATTCAACGGCATCCACTGCTAACAGGAAATCCTTGCGCAAACCCTGTATATCTTTTGGCTGAAACCGGAGCCGAACTCCCAGCAATCCCCCTGACCAATCGAGGGTCGGAATCAGCTTGCTCACGCGGTGAAGTTCTCCGTCATCGACCGACAGCCAAAGATCAAGTGTCGGAGCTATCGTCATCCAATCTTGTGTCTGCAAAGTGGATGCGTCGCTTTCCTGTCTCTTGTTCTTCCATGCGCTGCCGATCTCGTTAATCTTAGAAAAGTGGCATAACGTGAAATCGTTCATGCAGAACTTGGTGGCTCCCGACGGAAAGAGGAAGTAACGCAACACGAGCATGGCGGAGGTTTTTCCGCTGTTGTTGGCCCCCACCAGCAGCGTGGTTTCGTCCGAAAGATCGATCCGAACGGCAAGCAGCTTCCGAAAATTCGCGATTTCGACGTAGGCTATTCGCATGGCGTTTAGGGATAAGTGATGTGCGATCACTATACCACTCGACTGTAAGTTATACCATGCAAATCAGTTACAGACTATACGCGCAAAGTTGGTGTAATTCTACAGATCAACCATTACAGCCAAACGAAAAAGAGGGCACCCGAAGGTGCCCTCTTGATAGGAAAGGGGCTTGTGCTTTCGCGTCAATCCGAAGAAGGAGTTGAAAGGACGTGCCCCGTTTATGGGTCGGAACTGATGTCCTGCCTCTATAATCGGTGAAATGATCTCGCTTGTCAATAGTTATGAGCAATTGATCTGCGCTCGCCTGCTTGATTATTTCAGTTCCAAAACACACTGGAATCGGGCACTCTGGGGCGCAGGAACCGTCCTTGCGCTACAAGAGGTTCTGGAAGCAAGTGAGGCACAAAGCCAAGGTCATCTTTCAGATAAGACGATCAAAGGCGCGGTGCTGACCGCGCTGCGGCTCCTTCGTGACGATCCGGGTATGGGAACTCCGCAGGAGAGGGAAACGCTTGCGGGACTGCTCCATTTTGACGGCGAGCCCAGGAACGATCTCCCGTTTCAAGGGCTGGAATATGAAGCAATTAAGGAAATAGTTGAGCACAGCATTCCAGCATATCTTGAGCGTTGGTCGCGCGCCATCGCGGCGGATCAACCCGCCCAGGAGCGGGCTTCTCGCGCCATCGCCTCTCATTTGTTGGATTTAGGGTTTCACTCGGACTATTTGCATCGCTGGTGGACGTGGCACACCAGAAATCCGCGCGATGTTGAAGCACCGCTTTCTGGTGTGGTGGCTGAAATGGCCTCTATGGCGAACAGGGTAGAGACCGCATTCTCCGTTCTTATCCCCTTTCCCACGCCGCTCCAGCCTCCAACCGGATTGCTGCCGCCGGAGAGTTGGATCGATGCTACCCAAGTCAGCAAATGGCTCAAGGAGAATAGCTCCACTACTTCTGAAGGGATGCGCCAGCATGGAGGGCTTCTCCTGACCATTTCCGCCCGCGATCCGGAATCCGCAGTGCAGTTTGCTGCGGAAAGAGCCGAGATGTTTGCGGCGCGAGTGCTCCTCAGTTTGCGCAAGAGCGTCCAGCCACTTCCTGTAGCTTGGGTTAAGGGCAAGACGCAAGTGTTCTCCCTGGAGCGCCGCCTTCGTGGTATCAAGATCGGGGCCATGCACCGCGAAAACCGTATCTGGCTCGAATCCGAACCGGACCCGTTTATTGACCCGGCTATCGAGCTTCTAGCCCCACTCCAGAGCGGGACAGCAACTGCCGCAATTGCCGGTGGGTGGGCGGCGATAGAGTCGCTTTTGAGTGAACCACATGCCAAAAGAGCCGATCCTGCAGAACGTCTGGCAACCATTGTGGCGTGTTCATTCCCCCGCGCGGAACTAACCGATCTGGCCTACGCTGTCATTGAAATCGGCGGCGAACTTGCAGATCGCCTGAAGGCGTTTGGGTCCAATAGGGAAAAGGCTGAGTTGACCGCTGAAGCAATCCTCAATGGAACGCTTCCCATGCTGCCGAGTTGGTCGGATCGCGCTGCGGTGGAGCGCATGCGAGATCTGCTCACCGATCCCTACGAAGCGCTGTTTGCCATTCGCGACTATATTAACGACACGTTTGCGCGCCTCTACCGGCAAAGGAACCTAATCCTCCACGCCGGGAAAACCAAGGCCGTGGCGCTCAGATCAACGTTGCGCACCGCATCGCCACTTGTGGGTGCTGGGCTGGACAGAATCGCGCATGGAAGATTTGCCGGCAACTTGAGGCCGATTCAACTCGCCGGCCGTGCTCGCACGGCCCTTGAAAATCTGTCCGCAGACGAACCACTGCGGTGCGTTGATTTATTGGGAGTCTGAAGCAAGGCCTCCCCAAGCTGAAATCCTCAAGAACGAAAGAATTGAGAAGTGCGGAGGGATCTATGGTCAAGATCGAAGATCGAATCTATATCGGTGCGGTCGAAGAATGCAGGGCGGGCACTGAGCAGTTGGCCGTGATTCATGCCTGCAAATCTCCTTGCCATCAGCAGGCCGTCGGGTATCGTGGGAGTTTGCCAAACAACCACCCAAACTACCTCGTTTTGCAAGGGGATCATGATCTCTATTTGAATATCATTGATCCGCCCGTACCGCTTTTCAAAGCCGAAACTTTTGAGCGATTCATGGCCTTTGCTAGATCGAAGTACGATTCAGGGGCATCGCTACTGATCCATTGCAATCAAGGTGAGTCCCGTGCGCCAAGCCTTGCGCTGCTGTTCCTCGCAAAACATATCGGCGCTGTACCGAACTCGTCTTATACAGACGCTAGGCTGGCGTTTGAGCGCATTTTTCCAACCTACCAACCGGGAGTTGGCATTCAACGGTTTCTTTCAGACAACTGGAGCTTTATTCAGTAGCGGTCTTGGGCTCCGCCAACCATTTGTTGCGTGCTTAGCCAGGGATAGGACAATAAGCCAATGAACTTTCAGCTTCGAACGTCAACAGGCTAGTCAATCAGTTCAACATTGCTCTTCTGAACGATGAGGACGGGTATAGGACATTGGCGTCATAGAACGCAACAAGCGCGGCCATCTTCAGATTCCCAACTCCTGGTCATAGGCGACCAGTTCCGCCAGGGCCGCCTTGCGCTCTTCGTCGATCTGTCTCTTGTAGGCCAGCGCACTTTTGAATGGAACGCGGCGATGCGTCCCCACTTTGTGAAACTCGATCTTGCCTTCGTTGAGCAGCCGGATCAGCGTCGGCCGCGAGACATTCAGAAGATCGGCGGCTTCCTGCGTCGTCAGCTCGGCGTGGATGGGAAGCAGCTTGACGGCGTTGCCGCGGCTCATCTCGTCCAATATCTGAACAAGCAAATATGCAGCAGGAGCAGGAATCCTAATCGGAGGCTCCTGGGGCATGCTCATCTCGCGTAGGTCGAGCGGCATGTTCGAACTCAAGCGCAGTGCAAGAATCTTCTTGGTCTCTTTCGCCAATTTGACGTCGTCTTCAGAGGGGATAGTTGGAGTGTGAGAAGCGACGGCAGACATTGGCGTTACCTCTTCTAATATTATATATCCGAAATAATCGCAATTAAACGAAACATCTTCCCGGCGTAAAGGCGCTACGCCGGGCAGGCATTTTTGCTGGGAAGATAAGCTGGCGATCCTTGACGGTCAGGTTTCGAGAACCGGCCTGTTTGGGCTAAAAGGTGAATTCTGGGTCCAAACCGCGATCGAATTGTGCGTCGAAAGGGTTCCGAATCTCGTCGCTACGCTGTACCCATGGCTGAGCCAGCATTTTTTAGCGCACACAACTTCATTCCCTGGAGATCAAAAGCAACCGATAGTACCGCTGCAAGGTGGGAAGATCATCAGTAGTCTCTACCAATTTCTGAATCTTTTCGCGAAGCTCATCTACCGTGTCCCCGAAACCATCCGTGAAAAACACTGACGAGAAAGGGCAGTTCAAAATATCAGCGATTTTGGCGAGTACATCCAAAGGCGGGGTGTCTATCTCGCCAGTTTCCACACGACCAATATATTTTTGTCCTTTTCCTATGGCCTCCGACAACTTAGCCTGGGTATATCCCCTTAATTTTCTGATTCTTGCAATGTGCTCGCGAATTAGTCGTGCGTCGGACTGATCCAAGCTCATCTTATTTAGGCTAGGAGCTTTGCCTTGCAGCGAACACCCCGTATAACGATGAATATCGTTGACAAATAGCCCCTATTACGGTGTACTGCTAGCAAGTAGGCTCAACGGTTACGCCCGGAATACCATTTGGACTGCTCCATTCGCTGCACCAGTTCTGAAGGATGAACCTTTAGGTGCTTAGCGAATCTCGCAATCATTCGGATAGTGGGACTCCTTATGCCTCTCTCGACGAGAGAGATGTATGTACGATCAATGCCACTTGCCGAATACAAATTCATCTGGGACATTCCGCGTTCTCGCCGGACTGCCCGTAAAGCCTCCCCGAACGCTCGATCCACTCCAGTCAGAGGTTGAATTTGTTTATGCTTTTCCGGCATCTAGGATCTAGGGTCGTCAAAATGTCGCCTATAAGCCAACGGCATATATGCTGCATTTTGGGAAAGTGCAGAGGACTGCGATGAGTTCCGAGGCTGCGCTCTACTTGTCCCGTACGTTGCCCAAGAGAGGCACTGAACCTAGCTCATCCCCCCTGCTCCTGAAGATGGCGGCGGAACCGGGGGCGCTCACTCAAAGAGCGGGAGTTCAAGAGCCAGACAAGGGCACATCCTGCCCAGAAGCGGAGACCGTTAGCACAGCCACAGTGCCGGAAGCGCGGCGGTCTTGTGCCGCTCCCGCCGACCAACCCAGAGAATCATCCGACGACCTGCTGCTGAACCGTGTCGCCCAGGGAGATCAGGAAGCCTTATCTGTCCTCTTCCGGCGGCACGCGCGTGTTGTCTTCTCCGTTGCATGCCGCATCCTCCGGGATGAGAGCGAGGCGGAGGATTTGCTCCAGGAGCTATTTCTCTTCCTTTTCCAGAAGGCGGGGCTTTTTGACGCCAAGAAGAGTTCGGGCGCATCGTGGATCATTCAAATGGCTTACCAGCGGGCCATCGACCGCAGAAGATACCTGGATGTTCGCCATCACTACAGCGTCCAGGAACTCGACGAAGAGCGATCTCCAGCGTCCAAAGGGCAAGTCTCCATCGATCAGATTGCGGGTAAAATCTTGTTGGACAGGCTGCGAGGAGAAATATCCACTGAGCAGCTGCAGACTCTCGAACTCCATCTCTTTGAAGGGCATAGTTTCCGCGAGATAGCAGCCGGGACCGGCCAGACGCTGGGCAACATCCGAAATCACTATTACCGGGGTCTTGAACGACTGCGTTCCTATGTTTTTCCAACAAAGTGAGCACGAAGTGAGAATATTAGGATGCAGTTATTGCGTGCAGGAGCCAAGCCGGTGAACCCTCAATTTCATGACGAGTTCATTGCCCTGAGCGCCCTATTCTTTGCCGGAGAGTTGACGGATGAGGAGTGGGCACTCCTCCAGGTGCACCTTGCCTATTGCGATTCTTGCCGGACAAGGTTTGAACAGTACCAGCGCCTGCATGCGGAGGTGGTTCCCCTCATGGCAGCAAGCGCCGCTACGGAACCGGAAAGCGCCGCCAAAACCTCGGGCTTTTCCCTGGAAGCGGCCGAACGGCGGCTCATGGTGCAAGTGAATACTGCGCCTGTCGCGCGGGAACCACTACGCCGGCGAAAGATTCCGTGGGCATTGGCAGCCGGGTTGCTTGCGGCCTGCACTCTGGGCATTTCAAGCTTGCTCTACTTCCAGTTTGCCCCGTCGAAAAAAGATGCAGCACGACAACCGGCCTCACCGCAAAACTCCTTGAGATCTTCCAAGCCAGTGGCACCGGCGAGCCTTGGAGTTATGCCGCCCCCCGCTTCTAAAGCCACCACGCTGGACACGGAGAAACTTCGTGAACGGCTCGACGCTGCCGAGGAACAATACAAGCAGGCGAATCTGACCGTGGCCGACGTTACGCAACAGCTTGCAGCAGCACGAACGGATTGGAAGAAGACCAGCGACGAAAAAGACGCGCTTCGCCAGCAACTCACAGATGCTCAGGCGGAGATCCAGTCGTTACACGCCAGTTCAGTAGCAACGAGCGGAGCCGAACAAGAACGAGTCGCGCGCGTAGCTTTCCTCGAAACCCGGCTTAGAGAACTGAGCGCGTCTCTCGACGAGAAAGATCGCATGTTGGCGCTTGACAAGGAATTCCTCGCTCACGATCGGGATATTCGAGACTTGATCGCGGCGCGGAATCTCTATATCACCGACATCTTCGACGTAAAAGACAATGGACAAACGGCTAAGCCCTTTGGCCGGATCTTCTATACAAAAGACAGATCCCTTGTCTTCTATGGATACGATCTCGACAAACAGGCCGGATATAAGCAGGCGGTAACGTTCCAGGCCTGGGGCAGCGGCGATACGCAGCCGGACGTCAATCTAGGGTTGTTTTATCAGGATGGGACACAAAAACGATGGGTTCTGCGATTCAACGACACGAAGACCCTTGCGCGACTGAACAAGGTCTTCGTTACCGTCGAGCCGCGGGGCGGAAGCGCCAAGCCAACAGGCAAACAAATCCTGATGGCCTATCTTCGGGTACAACCAAATCATCCATAAAGATCGAAGGGATTGATACAACTCGTAGCGGCTGGCCGTAGATGGAAGGAACCCTATTCATCCTCACACCCCAGGAGTTCTGCCGCATGAAACGACTGATCATCCTCCTTCTCTACGGATTTTCCTTTTCAATATCTCTGGTCTATGCGCAGTCTACAAATGCCACTCTCAGCGGTGGCGTGACTGACCCCGCTGGCACATTCATTGTGGGCGCGGAAATCGATATCGCCAATGACACCACCGGGGTTGTTTATTCGGCCAAGACAAACAGTTCCGGCATCTACTACCTTTCCGTTCTTCCTCCCGGACAATACCACGTCCAAGTATCGAAGATCGGTTTCAAGACTCTCATTAAACCGGATGTTGTTCTGAATGTGCAGAGCGCCTTGTCTCTCAACTTCTCCCTGCCTGTCGGGGCGACATCCGAAAGCATCACTGTGGATGCGGCATCCTCCGTCATCAACACGATGAACGCGTCCGTGAGCACGGTTGTCGACCGCCAGTTTGTTGAGAGCATGCCTTTGAACGGACGCAGCTTTCAGTCGCTGGAAACGCTGGTTCCCGGTACATCATTGATACCTTCGAAGGGCGTCGGACAAGGCGGCGAGATCACCGTCAACGGACAGCGTACCGAGGAAAACTATTTCACCGTCGATGGCGTCAGCGTCAACACGGGAGTCAATGCTACGAACCAGGCAGGAAGCGGCGCTGGATTCAGCGGGTCGGTTCCAGGAGAAACAGCCCTTGGCACCACG
>Ga0182014_10004672_pt1 | contig 15578 bp, 15 predicted proteins | sample 612S2DmetaG_FD_120489 | JGI IMG/M metagenome (GOLD analysis project Ga0182014, IMG submission 120489) | Permafrost microbial communities from Stordalen Mire, Sweden - 612S2D metaG | ecosystem: Environmental > Terrestrial > Soil > Wetlands > Permafrost | place: Sweden: Stordalen | collected... | reverse complement strand
GCTGCGTCGCTCCGGCGGCACGAGCAGGCGGAGGCCGAGTCGGCGGCCAACGCCATGACCGAGCGGCTGTTCCTTCCCGGCGCCCTCCTCCTACTCGGGTTTCTCCTCTTCATCGGCTATCCGGCGTTCCATCGCATCCTCGGAGGCTTCTGATGTCCATCGTCCCCACCGGTCCCGTGCCGATCGGTCCCACCCGAACCGGTCCCGTCCGTCACACCATCAACCAGAACAGGAGCACCTCACATGCCGAACCAACTCACCGCCCTCTTGACGTACGTCCGGGTCCGATGCGGAGTAGCCGGGGGGTGGGACGACGCCGGCTCGGTGGTGGAGAAGGTGATTCTCACGGCGATCTTCGCCGCACTGGCCATCGCCGTGGGCGCCATCATCGTCGCCAAGGTCACGGCCAAGGCCAACACCATCAACCTCAACTGAGCGGCAAGTCGGATCGCGTCCGCCGGCCGGCTACCGCAGCCGGTGCCCGGCGGTGGCCGACCGGCTCGCGCCTGTCCGCCATGCATCGGGTCGACGAGGGATCCTCCGTCGTCGAGGCGGTGATCGTCGTGCCCGTGCTCATGTTCCTCCTCATGGTGTGCGTCCAGGTCTGCTTGTGGATGCATGCGGTGCAGGTGACACAGGTCGCGGCGTCCGAGGGCGACCGGGTGGCCCGGGCGTTCGGCGGCGGCCCGTCGGCCGGTGTGGCGACAGCGCAGGAGGTCCTCAAGGGTCCCGGGTCCGACGTGACCGGTTCGACGGTCGCGGTGTCGGTGCTGCCGGGCGACTCCGAATGGCTGCAGGTGTCCGGGCGTGCGATCTCGATCGTGCCGGGGCTGGGGTTCAGTGTCTCGGCCAGTGCCGTCGGCCCGATCCAGCAGTTCCGGAGCTCCGAGTGAACGCGTACCCGTCGCGGGCGCGGCCGCAGGGTCGCGCCCGGCGCCTCCGCAGCGATGCCGGCAGCCTCACCGTCGAACTGGTGGTGCTCACTCCCGTATTGCTGGTCCTCGTCGTGGGCTCGCTGGTGTTCGGACGGGTGTCCGAGGCCCGGCAGCAAGTAGTGGAGGCGGCCCGTGCCGGAGCCGAGGCCGCAGCGGTCCTCCCGACCGTGGGGACCGCCCAATGGGTCGGATCGATCAATGCGGTCATCGACCTCATCGGCCGCACGCACACCTGTGCCCACGTGGCCATCTCGGTCGACACCGGCCACTTCGTCCCCGGCGGGACCGTGACCGTGCACGTCATGTGCCAGGTCCTCCTGTCCGACCTGGCCTTTCCCGGCATGCCCGGCTCGACCGTCGTCCAGGCATCAGCCACCGCGCCGTTGGATCCCTACCGGTCGGTCGGCTGAGGTGGCGGTCACCGTTGTGCCCACTGCCCGGCGACGGTCCGAGGAAGGGGCCATTGCCGCGTTCGTGCTCCTCCTCCTCGTCGGGTTCTTCGGGCTCGTCGGGCTCGTGGTCGACGGAGGTGCATCACTGACCGCCAGGCAGGCGGCCGAGCTCGAGGCGGAGCAGGCCGCCAGGACCGGGGCGGGTGCCATCTCGGTCGACGCCCTCCGCTCCGGCTACGTCGAGATCGACCCGGCCGCAGCGGTGGCCGCCGCCGAAGCGTTCACTGTTGCAGCCGGCCATCCGGGCTCCGCCGTGGTGTCCGGAGGCGTCGTGACCGTCCATGTCGCCTACGACGTCCCGACCGCCATCCTCGGCATCATCGGGGTCGACCACCTCCATGTGTCGGCGGTCGCATCGGCGGTCGACGTCAACGGCGTCGCCCGGGGTGCCCAGTGAGCCGGGCGATACACCGGGAACGCCCGTGGCGACGTCAGATCGGCGGACTGCTCGCGTCGGCCGTGCTCCTCCTCCTCGTCATCGGCATGCCGGTGTGGCTCTCCTCTGCGGGACGACCCTCGCTCCACGTGGACGTCGGATCGCTGTGGCAGGCCGTGGAGCACCACCGTCCCGGAGACGTACACCAGGTGGCGGCATGGCTCGGGCAGGTTGCCGTCCTCCTCGCGTGGATCGCCTGGGCGTGGTTGACGCTCTGCGTCGTGCTCGAAGTCGTAGCGTGGCGCACGGGCCGCTCGACCGTGCGGCTGCCGGCCAGCCGCTCGGTCCAGTGTGCGGCGGCACTACTCGTGGGTACGGCCTTTGCCGTGGGCTCGCTTGGACGTCTGCCGGTCCACAGCGAAGGGACCGCTCGATCCGTACCGGTCGTGGCGTGGGCCCCGGAGGACCACTTGGCCCCTGTCGTCGACGCTGGCGGTGCAGCGACGGCGACGACCACCAGGCAGGCCGGCCCGACCGGGCGACTGCGAGATCCTGCGCCGGGCGCCGAGGTCTCCCTATCCAAGGTGCCGGACGACATCATCGAACCGGCGGCCCCTCGATCAGTCACGACCGCCTCAGCGGCAGCCGAGAGGAGTCACACGGTGGCGGGGCGCGAGTCGCTGTGGTCGATCGCCGAGGAACGACTCGGCACGGCACGCCGATGGCGGGACATCGCCGACCTCAACTACGGGCGCCCCCAGACCGACGGGAGCGCGCTGCGCGAGGACCACTGGCTACAGCCGGGTTGGGTGCTGCTCCTGCCGGAGGGTGCGACGTCGCCACCGCCGACGGAGGAGGTGTGCGAGCAGGTGGGCGAGCACCACGACGAGGTGAGGATGCAGGCCGACCCCGCTCCGAGCGTGCGGACCCCCAGCGGTGCCCCTGCGCCCGCGGCCGCCGCACGGGCTGCCGTGGCGACGACCGTTCCGACGATGCCCGGAGGTATCGGCGGTACACCGGTGCAGCCCCTCGGCGCGGGCATCGTGGGTGTCGGTGTGGCCGACCTCGTTGACCGGCTCCGGCGCGTCCAGCAGCGTCACCGTGCCCAGGGTGGCCAGATCCGGCTGCCCGAGCCCTTGCTCAGGCCGTTCGAGCAGCGCCTCCGCCTCGGCGGGGGAGCGACCGAGCTCGACGCCGTCGAGGCCGCCGTGCTCGCCCTGACCGAGGCCGGCGGCGGGTGGCCGGCGGCCTGCCGGTTGACCGGGGCCACGGTCGGGGACGAACAGGTGCGGCTCACCTTCGATTCGCAGCTCCCCACGGGTGCGCCTGCGCCATTCGGACGGACGGACGACGGCCTGTCGCTGGTGGTGGACCGATCAGCGCTCGGCGCCGCGACGACCAGGCGACGGGCTGATCGCGACCGCTTCCCGGCACCCACACTAGTGAGCGTGGGACGGGCCGACGGCGTGCTGGCCATGGTGGACCTCGAAGGGCTCGGCGCCGTCGTCGTCGCCGGCGACTCCGTGGCGGCCGAGGGCCTGGGACGTGCCATGGCCCTCGAGTTGGCGACCTCGCGCTGGGGGTCGGCGTTCGACCTCGTCCTGGTGGGTTTCGGTGCGGGACTCGACCGGGCAGTCGGAGTCACCGTGGTCGGTGATGCCGGTCCTGTCATCGCTGACTTGACCTGGCGCCGCCTCACGACATCGGTCCGGCTGGACGACGCACTGGGTGCTTCGGTCGACGCAGCGCGTCGGCACGACAGCGCCGGTGGTTGGCGACCGGTCGTCGTCGTGTGTGCCCCGGTCGTCCCCCTGGACGACGTCGAGGCCATCCTCGGATTGGCGTCCGATGGACGATTGGGGATCTGCGCGGTGGCGATGGGCGGCGCGAGCGGCACGCCGGGTAGCGCGGGTTGCGTGCTCCGTGCCGGCCAGTCGACCGACGTGCTCGGGACCGAGGTCGAGCCCCAGGTGGTCGACGCGGGGGAGTTGGAGCAGGCGGCGCAGCTGCTGGAGATCGCCACACAGCATGACGGCGACGTCGAGGATCCTGAAGGCGACGGACGCTCCGCCGATCAGCCCGCCCGGGACGGTGGTGCGAACGTTCCCTCGCGGACCGTCCCGTACGGGCGACCGACGTCCGGCGCGACGAGTCGGCTGGACCTGGGATCCGAGACTGTGGCGGATCCACGAACAGCGCAGGCGGGCGACGGCAGGTCCGTCGCAACGCGTCCGGCCTACGAACTGGTCCGTCCGGTCCACGCCTCCGGTGTCGAAGTGGAGGTGGCCGTGCTCGGGCCCGTCGAGGTCCGTGGGGCGGCGCGTGGGTTCACGAGGGCTTGGGCGTTGGAATTGGTGGTCTACCTGGCCCTGCATCCCGGCGGCGCAACAAATGAGGTCTGGGCGACTGCCCTCTGGCCGGACCGACTGATGGCCCCGTCGAGTCTGCATTCCACGGCGTCCGTGGCGCGCCGATCACTGGGGACTGCCCGGGACGGATCGGACCACCTGCCGCGGTCCCACGGCCGGCTCGCGCTGGCGCCGACCGTGGGGACCGACTGGATGCGCTTTCAGGAGTTGGCGTCGATCGACGATCCCGACGGGTGGGAGGAGGCGTTGTCATTCGTCCGGGGCCGTCCGTTCGAAGGCATCCGCTCGACGGACTGGTCCCTGCTCGACGGTACGGCGCCGTCGATCGAGGCGGCTGTGGTGGACCTGAGTGGCCGACTCGCCGGCGCCCGCCTGCGTGCGGGGGACACGCGCGCAGCGGAGTGGGCCGCCCGCAAGGGTCTTGTGGTCAGTCCCTACGACGAGCGCCTGTACCGCATGCTGCTTCGCACGGCCGACGCGGCCGGGAACCCGGGAGGGGTCGAAGCGGTGATGACCGAGCTGGTCCGGGTCGTGGCTGACGAGGTGGAGCCGGTCGAGTCCGTGCACCCGAGCACGCTGGCCCTGTACCGGTCGCTGAGTCGACGGACGTCGTCGGCGCTGAGGGCCACGTCACGGAGGTGACCGCATGCGGTGACGTGGCCGGGCGCTGGCGGCGTCGGACTCCGCACGCCCGGCCGTCACGGCCTACGCGCAGGGCTTGCGTACCCCGGTGAGGTTCACGTTGAACTCGGCGCCGTTGAAGCCGAGCGCCAAGTCGTTGGCACAGAACTTCGCCGGCTTCAGGTGGTACTCGGCATTGAACACGGCTTTGTGCCCCACGTACGAACTGAGGAGACCGCACGACTTGTACTGGTTGCACTGCTCGGTCAGGACGGCGTCGGCCAGTGGTTCCATGTCTGCGGCATAGGAGTCACCCGTGTCGTCGGGGTTCTTGATCCACCAGCCGAGTCCGAGTCCGTGCATGTAGTCGGCCAGGGTGGTCATGTACTGCTCCTCGTCCGCCTTCGTCAGCGGGAAGCCGGTGTCCGACCCGTACGACTCGTCGATATCGGTCTCGACGGCGTCGAAGCCCTTGGCCGCACACTGCTGGGAGATCATCGACTCGATGATCGACACGGTGGCCGACGACCGGATGTCGAGGTAGTGCTCGGGCCACCCCGGCACGGCGCGGCCGAACACGCCCGCCGCCGACAGCTGGTCGTAGTAGCTGGTGGCGATGCCCTCGTCGGCCGCCGAGTAGTAGTTGCCGGCGGCGCCGACCTCCACGTAGCAGACGACGTGCTTGCCCTGCGCATGGAGGGCGGCGACGGTCGAAGCCGGATTGATGATCCCGTCGATGTCGTAGATGACCGGGGCCGGGGCCACGCCACCCGAGGGCAGCTTGTCGGCGGTGCCCATCTGCCTCTTGTTCGTGAGGCTGAGCGGGTTGGTCAGCTCCCACTGCCAGGGCTGATTGCCGAGCGACGGCACCCACCAATCCGTGCTGGAAGTCGAAGGCGACGTCGAAGAGCGAGTGGCGGCCCGAGCCGCACTCCCACCGATACCCGATGCACCGATGATGCCGGACAGCACCAGCACGACGGTCGCCAGGACGACGTTGCGGCGCACACCCCTCGGGACCCGGATCTCCATCAGCCCTACCTGCATTCCCTACCGCGTGCACCCGCCGGTTTCGTGCCAACGGTAGCCAGTACGCCGGACCGCTGCCCGGAAGGGCAAGGGCTCAGCGTGGAGGACGAGGATCCGGTCAGTCCCGGCGTGCCGGTCCGGGCCGTGGGGCCGGACCGTGCCTACAGCGCCAGCTCGGCGATGGTCCGGAGGGTGGCGACGTCGCCCGACACCAGGAGCGTGGTGGCGATGGACTCGCGCCAGCGCTCGATGTCGTCGCGGATCTTCTCCTTCGGACCGATCAACGCGGTGTCCTCGACCAGCTTGGTCGGGACGGCGGCGGCCGCCTCGTCCTTGCGGCCCTCGAGGTAGAGCTCCTGGATCTTCGTGGCCTCGGCCTCGTAGCCCATGCGCGAGAACACGTCGAAGTGGAAGTTCATCGACTTGGCGCCCATGCCGCCGATGTAGAGGGCCAGCATCGGCCGCATGAAGTCGGCGGCCGTTTCGACGTCGTCGGCCATGATCGTGGCCGCGAACGCCAGCACCTCGAAGTCGTCGGCGGTGTGGCGGGCACCCTCACGGGCGAAGCCCTCGTCGAGGTAGGGCTGGTAGGCGTCGACCGCTCCGGGGGAGAAGAAGATCGGGAACCATCCGTCGGCTATTTCGGCGGCGAGAGCGATGTTCTTCGGTCCCTCGGCGCCCATGATGATCGGGATCTCCTTGCGGAGGGGATGAGTGATGGACTTGAGGGGCTTGCCGAGCCCGGTGCCGCCCGGGTAGGGGAGCGGGTAGTGGGGGCCGTCGTTGCTGACGACGTCCTCGCGGGCCACCACCTGGCGCACGATGTCGAGGTACTCGCGGGTGCGGGCCAACGGCTTCTCGAACGACTGGCCGTACCAGCCCTCGACGACCTGCGGTCCGGAGACGCCGAGCCCGAGGACGAAACGACCACCCGACAGGTGATCCATGGTGATGGCGGCCATGCCCATGGCCGTCGGCGTCCGGGCCGACAGTTGGCACAGGGCGGTGCCGAGGCGGACCCGCTCGGTCTGCGAGCCCCACCAGGCGAGCGGTGTCAATGCGTCCGAGCCGTAGGCCTCGGCGGTCCAGATCGAGTCGTAGCCCAGGCGCTCGGCCTCGGCGACCAGCTCCACGGCGTTGGGCGGCGGGCCCGATCCCCAGTACCCCAGCTGCAGTCCGACCTTGAGATCCTTCATGGGTTTCCTCCCCCGGGACGCGATGCGAAGACCCTAGCAATCCCGCCCTCGACCTCAAGCGGGACGAATGGCGTAGTCCCGCGAGCACGCTGACGAGGTGCTCCGCGATTCTCACCTGACCCACAGGGCGGGCGCAGTCGGCACCCACCCCCGGGTCCCAGAGTGGATTCATTCCAGGAACCCCCCTGGTGCAGTGAATGAAGGAGCAGTCCATGATCCGCAACCCCAAGAAGCTCCGGAGGGTGATGGTCTCCAGCGCCCTGCTGGCCGGCGTCACCCTCGGAGGTGCCGGCATCGCCTCAGCGGCAACGTCGACCACCACCACGACCCCGAGCTCGTCCAGTTCGACGTCGAACTCCGGCACCTCCGGCGCACCGACCGGCACGCCGCCCGCCGGCACTCCGGACCCGGCGACGATGACCCACGGGCCGGGCGAGACCCTGCTGACCGGCACCGAACTCGCCCAGGCCACGGCCGCGGCAGAGGCCGCCGAGCCGGGTGCCACCGTGGTCCGTGCGGAGACCGACTCGTCGGGTGATGCCACCTTCGAGGTGCACATGAAGAAGACGGACGGCACCTACGTGACGGTCGAGCTCGACTCCAGCTTCAAGGTGACGGGCACCGAGACGGGCTTCGGCCCCGGCCCGGCCGGCAGCAACGCTCCCACCGGTACCCCGCCGTCCGGCGCCAAGCCGTCCGGTACCCCACCGTCGGCCCCGACGTCGGCCCCGACCTCGTCGGCGGCTGCCTGAGGCGGCGCACCGGGTCCACCCCCCCGAGTGCTGCACGCCACGTCCGACTCTGTGACCGTCCTCCCCCCGGCGGTCACAGGGTCGGGCCGCGCCACGACGAGGCCCGAAGGCACTCACGCAACCGCTCGACCACCCGCCCCTGACCACCCGACCACCAGCCCCCGACCGCCCGCCGCTACATCTTCGCGACGTACTCCTCGGCGTACTTCTCGACCTCGGCCAGTCGCAGCGAGAGCATCCGCTCGGGGCTGTCGGACTCCGACACGTCGGCCAGCATCCATGGAGCGCAGAGCAGGTCGGTCACCCCGGCATCCTCGAGGCGCTTGTAGAGGTCGAGATCCGGGAACGCCTTCACGGCCAGGTACATGGCGAAGTCGTCGCCGTCACGGCCGGCTTCGTGGAGGGCGTTCTGGACCATCTTCACCTGTTCGAACGCCTCGTCGGGGAAGGCGGCGCCGGTGTTGATCCATCCGTCGCAAAGCGTGGACGCACGCCGCAGCGCGGGCGCCGAGTCACCACCCCCGAGGATGGGGACCGGCTGACTGGGTGCGGGGTTCATCTGGCACTCGGGCACGTCGTAGTGGCTGCCGTGGTACTCGACCCAGCCACCCTGCCACAGTGCACGCAGGGCGGGGATCATGTCGTCGAGGCGCTTGCCGCGATTGTGGAAGTCCTGACCGGTCTGGGTGTACTCCTCCTTGCACCATCCGACCCCGACTCCGAGGCGCACCCGGTTGTCGGACAGCACGGCCGCGGTGCCCACCGACTTGGCCACGGTGATGAGGTCCCGCACGGGGGCGATGTAGATGCCGGTGGTGAAGGTGACGGTGGTGGTGAGGGCCGCAAGCGACGACACCAGGCACATCGGGTCGGGCCATTCGGTCTCCTTCTCCCAGAAGGGGGCGCCGTCAGGTGCGGTCGAGTAGGTGTACTTCGACTCGAGCACCCGCGGGTTGAAGAGGTGGTCCGAGAGGTAGACGCCGTCGTAGCCCATGTGGTCAGACGCCAGAGTCAGCGCCCGGACGGTCTCGAGGGGCAGGAACTGGATGGCTTGATGGAAGCGCATGGGCCTCGGCTTTCGCAGTGGTCTGTGGCGGTGGTGGGGGAGCCCGGAGGCCCTGGTGGCAGGTGTGGTCGGTGCCGGATGTCTGCGGTCGTGTCGGCCCTGTGGTCAGGTCGACCCGGCGGACGGCCTAGGCGCCGACCGGTGCGGACGTGGCGAACGCCACCGGGATGTGCTTGACGCCGTTGATGAAATTGGAGCGGAGGCGCTGGACGTCGCCGTCGAGGTGGATGTCGGGCATCCGGTCGAGCAACCGGTCGAACATCACGCGGATCTCCATGCGGGCCAGGTTGGCGCCCAGGCAGAAGTGGGGGCCACCGGCGCCGAAGGCCATGTGGTTGTTCGTCGTGCGTCCGATGTCGAAGGTGTCGGGGTCGGCGAAGACCGTCTCGTCCCGATTGGCCGAGATGTGCCAGAACACGACCTTGTCACCCTCGGCGATCTTCTGGTCGCCGATCACCACGTCGGACGCGGCCTGACGGCGGAAGTGCATGACCGGCGTCACGTAGCGGAGCATTTCCTCGACGGCCGACGGGAGCAGTGACCGGTCGGCCCGCAGCCGCTCCCACTGGTCCGGATTGTCGAAGAAGGCGACCATGGCCCCAGAGATCAGGTTCCTGGTCGTCTCGTTGCCGGCCACCGACAGGAGTAGGAAGAAGAGGTCCAGCTCCAGCTGGCTGAGGCTGTCACCGTCGAGCTCGGCATGGGTCAGGACGCTGAACAGGTCGGTGTGCGGGTCGAGGCGCTTCTGCTCGCACAGCTGGTCGGCGTAGGCGTAGAGCTCCATGGCGGCCTGGCCGGCGACTTCGGCCGACACCTGGTACTCGGGGTCGTCGGCACCGATCATCCGGTTGGACCAGTCGAAGACGAGGTGCCGGTCCTCCTTGGGGATGCCCATCAGCTCGGCGATGACCTGCAGCGGTAGCTCGGCGCTGATCTGCTCGACGAAGTCCGCGGACCCCGCTTCGCACACGGCGTCCAGGATCGATTCCGTCGAGGAGACGACGCTCGCCTCCAGGTCGCGGACCATCCGGGGGGTGAACCCCTTGTTGACCAGGCGCCGGTACCGGGTGTGGAGCGGTGGGTCCATGTTGAGCATCATCATCCGCTGCTGCTCGAGCATCTCCTCCTCCATGTCGTGGAAGAGTGTCCCCTTCCGTGACGAGGAGAAGTGCTCGTAGTCGCGGTTCACACCGACGCAGTCGTCGTAGCGGGTGACGGCCCAGAACCCGCCGGTAAAGCCGTTCGGGTCCGGGTGCCAGTAGACGGGCGCTTCGCGGCGGAGCTGGGCGAACCAGTCATAGGGCACCCCGGCAACGAAGCTTCCCGGGTCGCAGAGGTCGATGTCGGCCAGATCCATGTGATTCCCCCTGATGGAACGCCCGTCCGGCCGGCGCGCGACCCATCGACCGAGGCCGGGGGCCGTACCTGGGCGGCAGTGACGTTTCTAGAACGTGTATCAGTTATCATAGGCCAGCTGCACCCGGGCCTCCAGCGGTACGGAGCCCGGTGGCACGCCGAACGACGGCTCACCCGAGCCGGATGCGGGGGACCGACGGGGGTGGAGGAGCCCACGCCGACGACTTCCGCAGCCAGGTCACGGGTGTGCCCGACCCCGGCGGCGCCGACACCGATGTCGACCGACTCCCTCCGCACGCACGTGGCCGTGGCGGCGAGTCGCAGAGTGGAGGGAACCCCGCATGCACCTCGAGGAGACGCCGGAACAGCTGGCACTGCGCGCCGAGCTACGTGCCTACTTCGCGCAGCTGCTCACCCCGGAGGTGCGGCACGAGCTCGACACCGAGAGCGAGGGCGGTGCGACGTTCCGACGCATCGTGCGCCAGATGGGCTCGGACGGCTGGCTGGGCATCGGCTGGCCCGTCGAGTTCGGCGGCCAGGGTCGTCCGCCGACCGACCAGTTCATCTTCTTCACCGAGGTCCAGAGGGCACGGGCCCCGTTCCCGTTCGTCACCCTGTCGACCGTCGGTCCCATGATCATCAACCACGGCACGGAGCAGCAGAAGAAGTTCTTCCTGTCGGGCATCCTGGCCGGCGAGATCAACTGCGCCATCGGCTACACCGAGCCCGAAGCGGGCACCGACCTGGCGTCGTTGCGGACCCGGGCCGTGCTCGACGGCGACGAGTGGATCATCAACGGCAACAAGATCTTCACCAGCGGCGCCGACCAGGCCGACTACATCTGGCTGGCCTGCCGCACCGACGTCGACGCCCCCAAGCACAAGGGGATCTCGATCATCATGGTGCCGACCGCCACGCCCGGCTTCTCGTGCACGCCGATCGTGACCGTCGGCGGCGTCGCCACGACGGCCTCCTACTACGACGACGTGCACGTCCCGAAGGACGCACTCATCGGCGACCTGCACGGCGGCTGGCGTCTCATCACCGGGCAGCTCAACCACGAGCGTGTCGGGCTGGCAGCGGTCAGCGCCCTCGCCTTCCGCCTGTGGGACGAGGTCGCCGCATGGGTGGCCGGGCGCGGGTTGAGCGACGTCGGCTGGATCCAGCAGGACCTGGCCCTCACCTACGCGCTGCTCGATGCCCAGAAGCTGCTGACGTGGCGGATGACCGCCGCGGTGGCGGGTGACACGCTCGGTCCGGCCGACTCGTCATCGGTCAAGGTCTTCGGCACCGAGTCGACGGTCGAGATCTACCACAAGCTCCTCGGGATCGTGGGGTCCGCCGGCTACCTCAGCCCGGGCTCGCCGGGTGCGGTCCTCCACGGCGACCTCGAGCGTGCCGGTCGACAGGCCCAGATCAACACCTTCGGCGGTGGCGTCAACGAGATCCAGCGCGAGATCCTGGCCACGGCCGGGCTCGGCATGAAGCGGAGCGCCCGATGACCGAGGCCCCCACCCTCGACGACAAACTGCAGGCCTTCGTCGGCCAGTCCTCGGGACCGCCCACCAAGGGCCACCACCCGGTCAACGAGCCGATGATCCACCACTGGGTCGAGGCCATGGGTGACCACAACCCGGTGTACGTGGACGACGAGGCGGCCCGTGCCGCAGGCTTTCCGGGCATCATCGCCCCACCCACGATGTTGCAGGCGTGGATCATGCGCGGCCTCCGGGCCAGCCTGCAGGCCGACGCCGACCGCGAGGCCGGCACGCTCACGGCCGAGGAGCCCAGCGACCAGGTCATGGAACTCCTCAACGAGGCCGGCTTCACCTCGGTGGTGGCCACCAACTGTGACCAGCACTACGAGCGGCCGCTGGTGCCGGGCGACCACCTCGTGGTCACGTCGGTCATCGACTCGATCTCGGGGGAGAAGCAGACCGGGCTCGGTCTCGGGCACTTCATCACGAACCGGCTCGAGTACCGGGACCAGCGAGGCGACCTCGTCGCCACCATGAAGTTCCGCATCCTCAAGTTCAAGCCGGGAACCGGTGCGAAGAAGCCCGAGCCCGAGGCGGCGGCCCGCCCGCTGCGCCCCCGCCCCGCGCTCACGCAGGACAACTCGTTCTTCTTCGAAGGGGCCAAACAGCACAAGCTGCTGATCCAGCGCTGCACCGCCTGCGGCACCCTGCGCCACCCGCCCCGACCGTCCTGCGCCAACTGCCGGTCCTTCGACTGGGAACCGCTCGAGGCCTCGGGCCGGGGGACCATCTACAGCTTCGTGGTCAACCACTACCCGCAGGTGCCGGCCTTCGACTATCCGCTGGTGGTCGCCCTGGTCGAGCTGGAGGAGGGCACCCGCCTGATCGCCAACGTCTCGGGCATCACGCCGGAGACGGCGGCCATCGGCACGGCCGTCGAGGTCGGCTTCGAGGACTTCGACGACGAACTGTCCCTCCCCGTGTTCCACCCCGCAGACGAGACGAGGACGAACTGATGGACTTCACCTTCAACGACGAGCAGACCGCCGTGTCCGAGGCCGTGTCTGCGATCTTTGCCGGCAGGGTCGACCCTGACCGGGTCCAGGAGGTCGAGGCCACCGAGGACCGCGTCGACCGGGAGCTCTGGGCGGAGCTCGCCCGGGCCGACCTGCTCGGCCTCGCCGTGCCTGTGGCCCACGGCGGCGGTGGTTACGGGATGGTCGAGCTGTGCCTGTTGCTCGAGGCCCAGGGCGGGGTCGTGGCGCCGGTGCCGCTGTGGGCCACCCTGGTCCTCGGCGCACTGCCCGTTGGCGAGTTCGGCTCGGAGGCCCTGCAGGCCGCGCTGCTGCCGGGCGTCGTGGCGGGCGACGTCATCCTGACCGCGGCGCTCGCCGACGTGGCCGACGACATCGCGGTCGGGGGCGACGGCCGCCCGGCTGTGAGCGGCACGGTCGGCGCCGACGGGAGCCTGACGCTGTCGGGCACCGCCTTCGCCGTCCCGTACGCCCATGTGGCCACCCGCGTGCTGGTGCCGGTGGCCGTCGACGGTGGCGTCGTCGTGGTGGTGGTCGACCCGACAGCCTCAGGCGTCACCCTGGAGCGGGCGGTGACCACCAATCGGGAGGTCCATCCCCACGTCCACCTCGATGGGGTGACCGTGGGCGCCGACGACCAGCTGGCCGGTGGCGACCCGACGCGGGGTGCGGGCGTGCTGGCCTGGACGCTCGAGCGCGCCTGGACCGGCCTGTGCGCGCTCCAGGTCGGCGTGACCGAGTCGGCGGTGGCCCAGACCGCCGAGTACCTCAACACCCGGCTCCAGTTCGGTGTGCCCCTGGCCACCTTCCAGGCCACCAAGATGCGCGCCGCCGACGCCGCCATCGACACCGAGGCGGTGCGGGTGACCGCGTGGCAGGCGGCCTGGCGCCTGGACAACGGACTCGACGCGGCCCGGGCCGTCAACGTGGCCGCGTGGTTCGCGGCGGAGTCCGGCCAGCGCGTGGTGTTCGCCACCCAGCACCTCCACGGGGGCATGGGCGCCGACATCTCCTATCCGATCCACCGCTACTTCCTGTGGGGCAAGCAGATCGAGCTCCTGCTCGGGTCGCCGAGCGCCCAGCTGGCCCGCCTCGGCCGACAGGTGACCGCGGACCTGACCGGCGAGGCGGTGCCGGCATGAGTAAGGCGATCATCGAGCACGACTTCCGACCGACCACCCGGACCCTGGGCGAGGTGACGGTGGGCGACGCCCTGCCCGAGCTGGCCGTCCCCCTGACCCGGACGCTGATCGTGTCCACCGCACTGGCGAGTCGGGACTACCAGGACGTCCACCACGACCCCCAGCTGGCGGTGGAGCGCGGCTCCAAGGACATCTTCATGAACATCCTCTCCACCAACGGACTGGTCGGGCGGTACGTCACCGACTGGGCCGGACCCGGAGCCGTGCTCACCGACGTGAACATCAGACTCGGTGCGCCCAATTACCCCGACGACACGATGGTGCTCACTGGCTCGGTGACTGCCAAGGACGAGACGCCCGACGACCAGGGCCGAGGCGCGGTGGAGGTGACCCTCCGGGGCGCCAACGGTCTGGGCGACCACGTGACCGGCACCGTCCGGCTCCTGCTCCCCACCGGAGGTACGAAATGAGCGGCACCGACCATTCGTTCGTCGGCAGGACGGCCATCGCCGGGATCGGCGCGACCGAGTTCTCGAAGGAGTCCGGTCGCAGCGAGATCCGCCTGGCCGTCGAGGCGGTGGATCTCGCCCTGCGCGACGCCGGCATCGAGCCGTCCGAGGTCGACGGCCTCGTCACCTTCAGCTCCGACACCAACCCGGAGATCGAGATCGCCCGCAGCCTCGGCATCGGTGAGCTCACGTTCTTCAGCCGAATCCACTACGGCGGCGGCGCCGGTTGCGGCACCATCCAGCAGGCAGCCATGGCCATCGAGGCCGGGGTGGCGGACGTGGTCGTCTGCTACCGGGCCTTCAACGAGCGCTCGGGCAACCGCTTCGGCGCCGGGGTCCAGGGCCGGCTCCCCGTGCCGAACGCCGAGACGGCACACTTCGCCTGGTACGCCCCGCAGGGACTGCTGACCCCGGCGCAGTGGGTGGCCATGGCGGCCCAGCGCTACCTGTACGCCACGGGCGCCACCAGCGAGGACCTGGGCCGGGTGGCCGTCGCCGACCGGAAGCACGCCGCCACGAACCCGAAGGCGTGGTTCTACGAGAAGCCGATCACCCTGGAGGACCACCAGAACTCGCGGTGGATCGTCGAGCCGCTCCACCTGCTCGACTGCTGTCAGGAGACCGACGGCGGCCAGGCCCTCGTGGTGACCTCGCTCGAGCGTGCACGCGACCTGCCGAGCACGCCGGTCGTGATCCGGGCGGCGGCACAGGGTGCCGGGCCCGGCCAGGAGATGATGACCTCGTACTACTACGACGACCTCACCGTCCTCGGCGAGATGGACGTGGTAGCCCGTCAGCTATGGGCGACCTCGGGCCTGTCGACCGAGGACATCCAGACGGCCGTCATCTACGACCACTTCACCCCGTACGTGCTCTACCAGCTGGAGGAGCTCGGCTTCTGCGCCAAGGGTGAGGCCAAGGACTTCATCCGCGACGGCAACATCGAGCTCGGCGGCGGGCTGCCGATCAACACCCACGGCGGACAGCTCGGCGAGGCCTACCTGCACGGGATGAACGGGATCGCCGAAGGTGTCCGCCAGGTGCGGGGCGACTCCTACAACCAGGTGCCGAACGTCGAGCACGCGCTCGTCACCTCCGGCACCGGGGTGCCGACGAGCGGGCTCATCCTGGGGGTCGACCGCTAGGAGCGTGGGTCAGTATCCGCCAATGGGGTGAGGCTGATCCTCACCGTTGGCCCTACGTGTGCCAGGCGTGTTGATGGCCGATATCGGGTTGCGACCGCGAGGTCCAGCCTCCCGTGGC